>Ga0302286_10001370_pt1 | contig 18242 bp, 16 predicted proteins | sample III_Fen_E2_3_FD_198765 | JGI IMG/M metagenome (GOLD analysis project Ga0302286, IMG submission 198765) | Peat permafrost microbial communities from Stordalen Mire near Abisko, Sweden - III_Fen_E2_3 | ecosystem: Environmental > Terrestrial > Soil > Wetlands > Permafrost | place: Sweden: Abisko...
ATATGCCAGGTTATTTGCCAGGTGTCGACCAGGAACATGCCGGGGTGATCAGGCATGGTGCAAAACTACTCTATGCCTATAGCGAAGCAGCTGTTCCGAAAGTAACGGTCATCATTCGTAAAGCATATGGCGGAGGTTATATTGCCATGAATTCACGTCATCTTGGAGCAGACTTTGTATTTGCCTGGCCAACAGCAGAAATCGCTGTTATGGGACCTGAAGGTGCTGCAAACATTGTTTTCAAAAAAGAGATTGATGAGGCAGAAAATCCGGCCGAAATGAGGAAACAAAAAATTCAGGAGTACAAGGATAAATTTGCAAATCCGTTTGTTGCAGCCTCGAAGGGGTACATCGATGAAGTGATTGAACCATCCGAAACCAGGGCAAGACTCATTCATTCGCTCGAAATATCGGCGAGTAAAGTTGACCCGCGTCCTGAAAGGAAACATGGTATTCCACCATTCTGATCCCAATTTTTGCAAAAAAAAAGTTAGTTATGGAAGAAAACAATTCGAAATATCAGGTTTTTGTTGTTAACAGTGCCAAATATATGACATTGACCACTACAAAATTTGATAAACGTAAAAAATGGCTAAAAGCAGATCCTAAAGAGATTCGTTCAATTATTCCAGGTTCTGTGATTGAGATTTTTGCCAGTCCCGGACAGAAAATAAAAGAGGGAGAGGTGATTCTGACACTCGATGCCATGAAAATGTACACAAAGGTGCAGATGCCTTTTGATGGTGTGATTAAAAGCATCAATGTTTCAAAAGGCGATAGGATACCCAAAAATACGGTGATGATCAACATCGAATAAAAAGGAAAGGGCTGCTAAATAAAGCGGCCCTCTTTCTTTAATGATGTATGATTTTAGTTCAAAATCCCAAAACAGGACACATTACCCTTTGATCACTTTTTTATACCCATAAACAGCGCTTTTGCCCAATTCTTCTTCAATCCGAAGCAATTGATTGTATTTTGCGATTCTGTCTGTCCTGCTCAAAGATCCGGTTTTAATCTGCCCGCTGTTAGTTGCAACAGCAATATCAGCAATCGTCGTATCTTCAGTTTCGCCGGAGCGGTGTGATGTCACAGTTGTATAACCTGCACGGTGAGCCATTTCAATCGCATCGAGGGTTTCGGTTAACGTACCTATCTGATTTACCTTAATCAGGATTGAATTGGCCGCACCTAATTCAATCCCTTTTTTAAGGTATTCCACATTGGTTACAAACAAATCATCACCAACAAGCTGACATTTGCTCCCAATTTTTTTGGTGAGCAGCACCCATCCTTCCCAGTCGTTTTGGTCAAAGCCATCCTCAACAGAATCAATCGGATAATTGGAAACCAGATCAGCCAAAAAATCAACCTGCTGTTCGCTTGTCCTTTTTTCGCCATTAACCCCCTCAAATTTGGCATAATTATAAATCCCATTTTCGTAGAATTCCGAAGCAGCGCAATCCAATCCGATTGAAACATCGCCACCATCCTCAGCACGCCCAGGTTTGTATCCGGCTTTCCGAATCGCTTCGATGATACTGTTTAATGCATCTTCCGTTCCGGAAAGAGCAGGGGCAAATCCACCTTCGTCGCCAACAGCAGTGCTAAGATTACGGTCGTGAAGTACTTTTTTAAGGCTGTGAAACACCTCAGCTCCCATTCGCAGTCCTTCGTGAAATGAGGTTGCCCCGATCGGACGGATCATAAATTCCTGGAAGGCAATAGGTGCATCCGAATGCGACCCGCCATTAATAATATTCATCATCGGAACAGGAAGCGTTTTGGCATTTGTTCCGCCGATGTATCGATAGAGCGGCATCTCAAGATAAGCGGCCGCTGCTTTGGCAACTGCCAGTGAAACGCCAAGGATAGCATTGGCACCGAGTTTCGATTTTGTTTTTGTGCCATCAATTGCAATTAGTTTATGATCAAGGGCAACCTGATTGAGGGCACTCATTCCAACGATCTCTTCTGCGATGGTTTTATTAACATTTTCAACCGCTTTGAGTACACCTTTACCGAGATACCTTTTTTTATCCCCGTCGCGAAGTTCAAGCGCCTCATTTTCACCAGTTGATGCACCAGACGGTACAGCGGCACGTCCCATGACTCCACTTTCAAGTGTAACCTCAACCTCGATGGTTGGGTTTCCCCGTGAATCAAGAATTTCTCTTCCGAATACTTTATAAATTAACATCGTTTTTTGTATTTATATATTAAACATTTATAGTTTCCATAATAACAAATTAAGCCGAAGAATAGTTTTAAAATCACTAAAACTTAGGAGATAATTTAGGAATTAGGGAGTCGCTAACAATATATTCTCCTGATTGAAAATATCCGTCAAAAATGAAGTATTCATTTTTAGTTTTTGAAAATACGTTATTCTTCAACAAAAAATGAAATTTTTTTAAAAAAATGCAAACATAGTTTTTGGGTTAGCGTAGAAGATGCTGTCTAACAAATATTAAATATGAGAGTTTGGGCTTTATACGGTAGAATCTTTTTAATTATTGTCCTTGTGAAAATGGTCACGCCCATTCTTGCAGCTACGCGATCAACTGATCACAATAATGCCACCAATCAAGAACATAATATTTCGAATATAGCTGAACCTTTCCCAAAATTAGCAGGATTGCCGCTAATACCGCCGCCAGTTGCAGGATCCATAGAAGTAAATCAAAATCCCGCGTATATTAATTATACTCCAACAGAACTCGTTCAAAATATATTTATAACAGGCTGTTTAAAAGCAAGTAACGTTCAATTTACAGGTAATAGTCAGCAAATTGGTTATTTTAACAGGGGAAGTTCAAATTTCCCGATAAAGGAAGGTTTGCTATTATCGACCGGGAATGTGGAGGATGCCGCCGGGCCGAATGACAATACAAGAAAAACGACAGTTTTTGGAGGACAGCAAACAGAACCTGATCTTGCCAAACTTGGAGGAATGAATTCAATTTATGACAAAGCCATTCTTGAATTTGATTTTGTACCGGCTGGCGACGTGGTTGAGTTCCGCTATGTGTTTGCTTCTGAAGAATACATGGAATATGCGTGTGATGCTTATAATGATATATTCGGATTTTTTCTGAGTGGTCCGGGAATTAATGGCGCCTATTCGAATAATGCAGTCAACATCGCCACTCTCCCAAATGGCGATCCTGTAATTATCAACAAAGTGCATGCAGCATCTGCGTCATGTGCAGCTGCAAATTCACAGTACTATGTTGATAACGCACCGAATAATCCCGCTTCACCCTATTATTTGACAACCCAGTTTGATGGTATGACAGTTGTTTTAACGGCCTCCTATCCTGTTGTGGCTTGCCAGACTTATCATATAAAATTTGCCATTTCAGATGTTTGGGACGGGAAGTTTGATTCTGGTGTATTTTTACAGGCACGTAGTTTCATATCAGAACAGTTTAACGGGGCAAATAAAAATACTTCGGTGCCAATACCCGATTTTGCGAATATTTTCGAAGGGTGTTCACCTAACTATTTTATAGTAAACCGACTGGCAGATGATATTTCTGAGCCTTTAGATGTCCCCCTGATTTTTGGTGGTACGGCAATTAATGGAGTTGATATTGCACTATCATCTCCCGATCTGCCGCTCAGACCATTGCCTTCAATTTTAACAATCCCTGCCAATCAAAGGTCAGATACCATCAAATATTATGCGGTCAATGACGGAATACCGAATAATGGGAAGTCGTTCACAATTAAAATGCTTCAGTCGTGCCGGTGTGATCCGAATCCTGTTTATGTTCAAAAGACAATCTATATCTATGAAAAACAGCCTTTCACGATTGCACTTACGCCGCAAAGTGTACGATGCGAAGGTGAGAGCAATGGCATAATAGTACCTGCCATTTCAGGTGGGTCCGGATTATACCAATACACCACTGATAATTTAAACTGGAAGCCGGATTTAACTGATTTATCCGCTGGTATTTATACGGTAAAAGTTCGTGATTATGGCAGTTGTCAGAATACAGAGCAAACTGCAGCTCCTGTTACCGTTGGTCCGGGTACACCTATTCCGAATACCGGACCTATTACGACAGATTAAGAAGAAAAATAAATAAAACAAAAAAGTAAATAAGATGAAAAAAAGAACAATGATTCAAATTCTGGTTCCGATGTTGGTATTAATCGGCTATGGAGCTATGGGACAAGGAGGTTTGACTCCGCTTGTCAATTCTACACACAGTTACTCGGTTACACCGGGTAATGTTGCAAACACAATGGCCTGGACCGTTACAGGAGGCGTTCCGGCAGATTATGTCATAAATTCAGGAGCAGCTACAGCGTCAACAAACATTACCTGGAAAACGGCCGGCACCTATTTTCTTGAGTTTCGCGAGACCTCACCGACCAGTTGCGTAACATTGGTCAGGAATACTGTTGTTGTAAGTCTAAACTCATTCGATGTTTCAACACCTTCGATACTGGCTGCAACTTGTAATGCGGCAAGTGGTGTCCCGAATGCCCCGGCCAATCCAAAAACCACGATCAGTTTCACTGTTAATATGGTTTCAGGGAATGTGGCTTGGAATCCTAATTGGGAGTTTGCATTCACATTGACCCCTTCTGTTGGAGCAACAATCAGCAATGTAGCCGCATCTTCAGGAACAATTTCCGGTGCCGGACCATATACAGTGACAGGAGTTACAAGCACCTCAGGGGCTGGTTCAGTAACAATTACGCTTGATGTAACGGGCGATGCCACTATTGTTCAAACAGTTGCCTTCGCAATTACTTCAGCAAAAGAACTTCAGTATCAAACAGCTGAATCAAATGCTACAAATAATAGCGCAACCCAGACAATTAATGCAATTCCGGCAACCACAGGATTCAGTGCAAATTAATCGTAAAAGAAATAACAATAGATATTCAAAACAATAAATTCAATTACAATGAAAAAGCAAATATTTTACTTACTAATAGTTCTTATTGCACTTCTAAATGCAAGAGCCTATGGACAAAACACCGGCGACAAACCTGCAGTGGGTTCAACACATGGATATTGGGTAAATGGTACAGCACCAGGAACCCAAACCTCAGGATTAGGTAGTACTTATACCTGGTGGTTAAGTGATTCGCCGACCAATCTTTTAACGCCGGTTGCGGCATCTCCCGATTTTACACCCGGGACAGGTTATAATGCCCCTGCAATTAACGGCCAAAGTATCTCCCTGACATGGAATGCAACCTCAGCAGGAAAAATCTATTATCTTGTGGTAAAAGAAGAGGGGGTTGCACCTTTGTGTACCAATATTAAGGCTTATGCAATTCAGCCAATCAGCAATTTCTTACTGCAGTACACACTTTTAGCAGCTGATGGCACAACAGCCGGTGATAATCTTGACAGATGTGCACCTGATATTGCCATCACGGCTTCAGGAACTGCAATTTCCTATAATTACGGAACTGACAATTATCTTTTCAAGCTGAATGCTTCAGGTGTTTACACGGCCTGGTCATTTGATTATGCCTTTACCAAAACAATTGGCACAGGCGTTACAGATACTTATCAATACAGTGTTGATGGTGGGGTAACCTATCTTCCAGTGACTCCAACTACTTTAAATATCCCAGCTAATGCAAGTGGCAATCAGGTCGTTTTGATCAAGGCTACACTTGCTAATGGCACAACATTCGAAGGAGTTACTGCGGAAACCATTAAATTATCTCTGACAAATATCAAAGATGCAGGGGGAAATGCAGTGACAAAAATTACCAATAATGTAGGTACTGATATTACTGCCACTCCTGAACAGACTCAAACAGTTAAAGCACGTCCGGCAACTTCCGGAATTCAATCCAATTAGGAGAGGAATAAGTAATAAGTAAGAGAGCAAAGAGCTCTCTTACTTATAGATGCCAATGACCACGATTTAAATGGTCAAACCGGGATGCTGAATTAAATCAGCTCCCGTGTGGCATTTGTACTCAGTAATGACGCACAAAGTGTTATCATATTTCTATTTGTCGTGAAAAGCCCGAAAATATATTTCAATGTATTGCTGACAGTTATACTCAACTGCTGTGTCGTGGTAATTACCCTGGCACAGGGAAGTCAGAGTGTTAATGTCGGTCAGACAACGGAATATACTGTAACCGAGCAAATAGGAAACAGTTATTTATGGGCAATTTATGATGATTCTTCTCTAAAAAACAAAGTTAACGTCAGTCAGGCAATATTTACGTCTGACAATTCAAATCATTCCGTTTTTGTCAAGTGGGGAAAAACCGGACTTTACTATGTTGTTGTCCTCGAAACAAATGCATTTGGCTGCGCAAACACAAAGGCATTGGCAGTCAATGTTGGACAATTCAATTTGAGTGTTTATGCCGGAAAAGATACCACTATTGGGGCTTGTACATCAATTGTTCTCAACGGGAGTTCCTCAATAAAATCCGGCGTGATTTATCACTGGAATATTTTAGGAAAGAATGGTTCAATCAGTAATCCGGCGATCTTAAACCCTGTTTTTACGCCTAATGCAGCTGGGGATTATAAAATTGTTTTGACAAGTTCAACTCAGTCTGGTGTAGCAGCCCTTGACACAGTGGTTATTTCCGTTGATAAAGCGCCGGTAGCTTCTGTTATTCAAACAAATACGAATGATCTAACCAGGGAAATAATTCTTGACGGATCTGGTTCAACAGGTATTGGGCTAAATTACCAATGGTTTACGAATGATGGAATAATCAGTGGTCCCGATACGTTGCCACAAATGAAAGCAAAAAAGCCAGGTGTTTATACACTCGTTGCAAAGGACAACTTTGGTTGTGTTTCAACCAAAAGCTTTAGTGCTCAATTCGATCAGCAAGTTCTTAAGGCAAACAATGATTTTGCCAGAACTTCCTGGGCGAACCCTGTCACTATCAATGTTCTTGAAAACGACTTTCTCACAAATGGCAGTTTTGCCGGTGCATCTTTTACTATTCCGGAGCAACCAACATTGGGAACTGCAAAGTTTAATTCAAATGGATCAGTTACCTATACACCAACAGGAAAGACGTCTGGCCGTGATCATTTTGTTTATCAGGTTTGTACACCCGATAATTTGTGCGATTCAGCTGTTGTGAATGTTGTCATTACTGATCCCCCAATTTCGATCCCGGAAGGAATTTCGCCAAACGGGGATGGGGTAAATGATCATTTTGATATAAAAGGTTTGGAACAATTCCCTGATTCAAAATTGGCAGTGTACACAAGATCAGGAGAACTGGTGTATCAAAGTAACAATTATCAATCAGACTGGAATGGTACAATCCAAAGTCTGAATGTTTCTAATAATCAATTTGTTCCAACCGGGGTATATTACTACATTTTAAAATTGGGTGTAAACAACCGGACTATTAAAGGTTGTTTATACGTCGCCTATTAAATTTTATACTTCGTTTCGTAAGTTTCAGCAACTTTTCGTTGAAGGAGTTGTTTCTATAGTATAAACGTCAAAAATTAAAAAAAAACAGAGATGAAAGAGAGTTCAGTTAAAGTAACATTTGCAGGTAACCCCTTAACCTTATTGGGGAATGAGATTAAAGTTGGTGATAAAGCGCCTGATTTTGTTGCAGTTGGAGCGGGTTTGGCTCCCGTGAAATTATCGGATTATGCCGGAAAGACAATAATCATCGCTGTATATCCATCAGTGGATACCAGCGTTTGTGCCGCCCAGAACCGCCGATTTAATGCCGAAGTTAACCAGTTGAATGATACAGTTGTATTATCAATATCATGCGATCTTCCATTTGCTCAAAGCCGTTTTTGCGCCGCCGAAGGTCTCGTAAATATTAAAACAGTATCTGACCATAAAGACCTCGATTTCGGCGAAAAATATGGATTTGTCATCAAAGAATTACGTTTACTCGCGCGCGGAACAGTGGTCATCGATAAGTCAGGTATTGTCCGGTATGTTGAATATGTTCCGGAAGTAACAAATGAGCCCAATTATGAAGCGGCCTTGGCTATTGCAAAGACTATATAATCTGTGATTTGAAAGTGTTGCAGGGAATGTATAATAAAGGGGGATTTAGTTTTGTCTGATTCCCTTTTTACTTTTCCCCTTCCTGATTTTCAGCATAGCCGATAAAATTTTCTTTTTTTGTAAGGCATAGGTCACAAAAAGGTTTTAAATCGGCAGGCTTATAGATGTTTCCGCATATAGGACAGACAAACCATACAGTTGAAAGACCTCTTTCATTCCCTTTTTCAATGATGACAACAGCCTGTCTGTAATAATACAAATGCTTTTTTTCAGTATCCCAGGCCCATGTAAATGATTTGGCTGCATCGGGCGCTTTTTCAATTTCGGCTGTTCTGATATATCCCGGGTACATTGTCTGCATTTCATAAGACTCGCTTTTTAAGGCAGCCTGAAGGTTTTCAATAGTTGTTTTAACCTCATAACTACCAATTTCAGCATCAGCAACACCCTTCCCATATTTTTCAAGAACTTTACCATGATTGAAAGCATGAATGCTTTCCGATTTGGATATCGCGTCAAATAATTTGGATAGCGTATCGAATCCCTCTTTATTAGCTGTTTGAGCAAACTTCCTGTACTTTTCAGCCGCAGTTGATTCCTCATTAAATGCCGATTTAAGATCTTCGACCGTCTTTTTGGTTTTTGAAATGTTACAGTTCACCAGCACTCCGGCAATGATTATCAGTTGAACCAACTTAAAAATTGTTTTCATAAATAATTAATTTTTAAAGGTCATATGAAACTTGTCCCGATGAAGCAGGACTCATTTGAATGATAAAATTTGAAAAAAAATTCGGCACAACCACGGTTTAAAGTTAAAATAATTCGATAAAACGTTCTCAAATCAAAATTAAAAATGCAGATAAAACAGTAATGGCAATTACAAACCATTTGTAAGCATTTTCGGGAATCCGTTTCACAATATAAATTCCTAACCATGCACCAAGCGCAATAGCTGGAAAGACAAGAAGATCAATTGCCAGTGTATCCAGGTGAATATTTTTCCAGACCAGTGCCTGAAGCGGAAATTTTGACAAATTGATGATAAAGAAAAACCATGCATTGGTTCCGATAAAATTTTTCTTATTCAAGTGCAGGGCTAACAAATAGATTGCAAAGATAGGTCCTGCTACATTTCCAATCATTGTGGCAAAGCCACCGACAATTCCCATAAAAGCCGCAAACCACCATTGATCCGGTGTAAATTCTTTCTTAAAATAATAATCTTTCCATATCATTAATGCCACACTCACAAAAACGGTAATCGCTATTATCCGTTTAAACTGCTCATCATTTACCAGATTGCCAATCCATAGAGCTAAAAATAAACCAGCAAATGCCCAAGGCAGTGCCCGTAATAAATGTCTCCACTTTGCATCCCTGTAGTAATGGACAACTGCAAAAATATCGGCCACAATTAAAATCGGCAGTAATATACCGGTGGATTGCTTCCCACCGAAAATCAACGCCAGGGTCGGAACAACAAGCATTGAAACGCCAGGAACGCCTGTTTTGGACATCCCGATGAGTATGGCGCACACAAAAATTAGTATCCAATCGACGGTTGATAACGAAAATGATGAAAGCAATCCAGTCATTGGCTATTTAAGATTTAACATTGCCAAAAGTAAAATAAATATAATTGTTTCTAACTTTAAGCCTTGTTTAAACGTTTATATAAATCCATCTAATAAAATTAAAGTTTCTATTTGAGGATCGTACAAATGATAAACTACCAGTCCAAAACCAAAGAAGAGCTCATCATTGAGATCCAGCGATTGCAACAGGAGCATAGTTCCTTGGAAGGAAATTTCAATAGAGTTATCAACGAACGCAAACAGGCTGAGAAATCGCTGAGAAGAAAGGAAGAACAAATGCATTCAATCTTTGAGGCAATGAATGAGGGGTTTACAATTCAGGAGGTCGTTTGTGATGACGAAGGAAAGCCGTGCGATCTTCGCTTTATAGAGGCCAATTCGGCATTCGAACGACAAACCGGGTTAAAGAAGGTTAACACTTTAGGACACACACTCCTTGAACTATTTCCACAATCTGAATCGTATTGGATTGAGCGTTACGGTAATGTTGGGCTTACCGGAAAACCCATTCACTTTGAGACAATGCTTGGTCCGCAGGATGTCTACTATAAGGTCAATGCTTTTCAGACAGAGTACGGACGTCTTGGGGTAATGTATACAGAAATAACAGGTCGGATGCTGGCTGATCAGGAACTTTTATTGGCACAGGAACATGCTGATGAGAGTGACCGTCTAAAATCGGCGATACTTGCCAATATGAGCCATGAAATCCGTACACCGATGAACGGAATCCTGGGATTTACAGAATTATTGAAGGAACCAAATCTTTCTGAAGAAGAGCAACAAAAATACATCAGCATTATTGAGGAAAGCGGAACCAGAATGCTCCATATTATCAACGATATTGCTGATAATTCAAAGGCAGAATTTGGAATTTCAAATGAAACAATTCCTTATGATGGTCGAAAAGAAGAGAAAAGTGTTGCAGAAAATGATGTTTTCGCAGACAACAAAGCTAAGATTCGCCATGAAGTTTCGGGATTGAAAATACTAATTGCAGAAGACGACGAAGCATCAGGAACGCTGATTTCGATAGTTGTTAAAATGTATGGGAAAGAGATTATAAAAGTAAAGACCGGAGTTGAAGCGGTTGAAACTTGTCGTAATAATACTGATATCGATTTGGTTTTGATGGACATTCAAATGCCCGAAATGGACGGATACGAAGCCACACGTCAGATCCGACAATTTAATAAGGATGTAATCATCATTGCCCAAACAGCTTTTGGATTGACAGGTGACAGAGAAAAGTCAATTCAGGCAGGGTGCAATGATTATATTTCAAAACCAATCGGTAAAGATAAATTACAGGCTTTAATACAGGAGCACTTCAATAAATAATAAGCGAATATTAATCTCCAGACTCATTTTGGAAACGCGGTCTGAAATTCCTATTATGCCAGCATAAAAATGCAACTACATGATATACTAATGGTTAACACGCCTTGCCGATTTATTAATTGCCCTAAATATTTTTTCCTTGTTTTGATCGTTTTGTCTAACTTTGCAAAAAATTTCCCGTGAGGGTTTACAATAGTTTATAAATAAAATAAATAGAAAAGAAAATGGCAACTACGGCAGAAATACGTAACGGGCTGTGTATCGAATTTAACGACCAGTTATTTCAGATTGTGTCGTTTCAACATGTAAAACCGGGTAAAGGTCCTGCCTTTGTCCGTACAAAATTGAAAAATCTGAAAACCGGAAAGGTAATCGACAATACGTTTTCTGTCGGGACCAAAATTAATACCGTCCGTATTGAGCGCAGACCATACCAGTATCTTTATAAAGATGAGGTTGGTTTCAATTTTATGAATTCCGAGACGTTCGAACAGGTTTCAATCGGCGCAGAACTTGTTGACAATGCTGATTTAATGAAGGAAGGAATGACACTTGAGATTATGTATCATGCTGACACCGAAACTCCTCTTACGGTTGAGTTTCCACCGTTTATCGAAGTTGAAATAACATATACCGAATCGGGTGATCGAGGAAATACAGCATCCTCAACAGCACTTAAGCAGGCAACGGTCGAGACAGGTGCAATTATCATGGTTCCACTTTTTATCAATCAGGGAGATATTATTCGTGTTGATACGCGCGACAAGTCTTATTACGAAAGAGTTAAAAAGTAAGCTGTTCAGAATATAAAACAACAAAGGCTGGAGAATTCCAGCCTTTGTTATTTTATACTAACCTTCAACGCTTAGATAATCAGCATTGCATCACCATAAGTTCCAAAACGGTATTTTTCTTTTATCGCTACTTTATAGGCATTCATGATTTTATCATATCCGGCAAAAGCAGCAACCATCATTAAAAGGGTTGAAAGTGGCAAATGGAAGTTTGAGATCATGCTATCAGCCACTGTAAAATCATACGGGGGGAAAATAAACTTATTGGTCCAACCTTCGTAAGGCTTTAACATTCCGTTGGTTGAGACAGAGCTTTCGAGCGTGCGCATAACTGTAGTCCCGACTGCACAAATCTGGTGTTTATTTAGCTTGGCATTATTAACAACCTCAACCGCTTCATCCCTAATCCAGATTTGTTCAGAATCCATTTTATGTTTGGTCAGGTCCTCAACATCAACACTCCTGAAGTTACCTAACCCAACATGTAAAGTGATGTTGGCGAAATCAACACCCTTGATTTCGAGTCGTTTCAATAGCTCGCGACTAAAGTGTAAACCGGCAGTAGGCGCAGCAACTGCTCCTTCATGTTCAGCATAGACCGTTTGATAACGTAAAGCATCCTCTTCCTCAACAGGACGATTAATGAATTTTGGTAGTGGCGTTTCGCCCAGATTATAAAGTGTTTCCTTAAATTCTTCATACGATCCGTCGAAAAGAAAGCGTAATGTTCTTCCTCTCGATGTCGTATTATCGATCACTTCAGCTACGAGCAAATCATCTTCTCCAAAATAAAGTTTGTTGCCAATCCTGATTTTACGTGCCGGATCGACCAGAACATCCCAAAGCCGTTGTTCACGATTCAATTCCCGAAGAAGAAAAACTTCAATTTGAGCCCCGGTTTTCTCTTTATTACCATAAAGACGGGCAGGAAACACCTTTGTATTATTAAACACCATCACATCGTCGTTTTTGAAATAGTCGACGATATCTTTAAATATTTTGTGTTCAATTTCTCCTGTATTACGGTTTAAAACCATTAACCGGGATTCATCTCTGTTTAAAGTCGGGTGTAGAGCGATAAGCTCCTCCGGCAGATTGTACTTAAACTTTGAAAGCTTCATAGATGATGACATTTATGTAGTTGTTAATATATATCATTGGAAATCAATTGTATTTCAGTATCCGATGGCCTTCGTTTTAAAAATTCATCCAGATCGATCACCTGCTCAAGGCTAAAATTTCCCACCCTTGTGCGACGTAATCCGGTCAAATAGGCCCCGCTCTGAAGTGCTTCTCCAATATCACGTGCAAGCGCCCTGATATAAGTGCCTTTACCGCAAACTATCCTAAGTTTCACTTCAGGAAGAGAATAGCTCAACACTTCTATTTCTTTAATTTCCAATATCTTAGGCTTGATTTCGACAGAAATACCCTTTCTTGCATACTCATAGGCCCGTTTACCATCAATTTTAATTGCCGAATACTCAGGAGGAACCTGTGCTATTGTTCCAATGAATTTTTTTAAAACTTCAACTAAAATATCTTTTGAAATATGTGATGTTTCAAACTGCCTGTCTTCAGTACTTTCAAGGTCATAAGATGGCGTTGTTGCACCAAGTTTCAGCGTTGCAACATACTCTTTTTCATCAGCCTGAAGGGTCTCAATCTTTGAAGTGGCCTTACCGGTGCACAAAACTAAAATTCCGGTTGCCTTGGGATCAAGTGTTCCCGCATGACCCACCTTCAATTTTTTAATTTTCAGACTCTTGCAAATAATATATCTCACTTTGTGAACCAGATCAAATGAGGTCCAGTCGAGTGGTTTATCAAAAACCAGTATTTCTCCTTTTTGAAAATCGAATGTTTGTATGTCAGATTGCATCATTAAATATCCGAACTTTACTTACCAGATCCGGGTTTTTTTACGATAGCAAAAATCACAAAAATAAAACCACTCATGACCACAATAGGAGCAAGTGTTACCCGTTGGAAATTAAATATTTCCATGTTAAACACATTTGGATCTGTACTATTGCCACCAATCATTAAAATAAATCCGACAACAATTATCAGTACCCCAATTGCTAAAAGCCGAAGGTTTTCTTTCCCGAGGGCAAATCCCTTGTCCTCCTCATTTTCGCTGTTTATGGCCATTAAAAAAGATATTAATTCTAATTTGCAAAGATAGTTCAATAAAAGAGCTGATCGAACTTCATTCGTAAAAATTTATTTACGGCTAAATATGTAGATGCCAGCGTAATAAAAATTCCAATTAAAAATATTCCTCCGACAAGAAGCACAAGAGCTGTCGGATTTTGAAAATCTACGAACGATTTTAATTCATTTTGATAAGATAAAAAGATGGCCAGAATCATGAAACAGGCAATCAATGCACCATAAACCCCATGCAAAGCACTTTTAGCAAGAAATGGTCGCCGGATAAACGATCTCGTAGCACCAACCAGCTGCATCGTATTGATTAAGAATCGTTTTGAATAAATAGACAAGCGAATCGTATTATTTATCAGGGCCGTAAAGATTATAAACATCAAAAGGCAAAGAGCCAGTAATATCAAACTTATTTTTTTTACATTCGAATTCAGTTGCTTCACAAGATTTCGCTGATAATAGACCTCCTGAACTTCAGGATTGGTGAGTAGTTTTTTCTCAAGCACCACAAGACTGTCAGGATTGGCATAGCTTGCATAAACTGTTACATCAATTGATGAGAGCAACGGGTTATAACCCAAAAAATCGACGAAATCTTCGCCTAATTCACTCTTTAATTCAGTCGCGGCACTCTCTTTGTCAACAAACTTTGTCGATTTTATATAATTAGTTGCTTCCAATGTTTTCTGGAGCTTCATTACATCTACCTCTTTGGCTCCGTCCTTCAAAATCAAAGTAACTCCAATGTTTTCCATCACGTAATCGGAAAGCCGTTTTGCATTAATCAGCATTAATCCCATTAATCCAAAGAGGAAAAGAATCATTGAAATACTGAGCGTTGTTGTCAGATAGGAACTGAATAAACTTTTCTTCAGTTTTTGTGGTTTTTTAATTTTTGCCATCGTAAAATGAAATTTATCAGAAGCTTAAAATTATTTTTTCTCAGGAATCAGGTACTTTTTTGAAAGAAGACCTCCGATTAATAACAACAGGATCAGTGAACTCCAGAACGAGATTTTTTGCCCGATCAAAAAAGATGCCGGTTCAAACTTAAACACAATATCATAATTCCCCTTTGGAAGTAACATGCTTCTCAGCACATAATTAGCCTGAAAATAAGGAACAATTTTACCATCAATATAGGCATTCCATCCTTTTGGATAGTAAATTGCAGAAAAGACAGCCAGCTGATTTCCATTTCCCTGATAATGATAGGTCATTTTATTTGGAGAATAAGCGGTTAACGAAATTCTTGCATTTGAGTCGTTTGTGAGTGTAACTCCGGAAAGCTGTTCCTGAAATTTTTTGTTTACAACCGCCTCTCTGGCCGGATCAATCGATTTCAATGCCGCAATCTCCTGATCGGCATTTTCAACTAATTTATATTTGTTGACCAACCAAACACTTCCAAGTGCATGTCTGTTTAACAACGGTGCTGCCTGCGGATTATAAATCAAATATTTGGTATTGAGCATATTCAGGGAGTTCATGCCAAGAAACAGGGAGTCAAGACCTGTTTCAGATTTTATTTTTCCAAGACGCTGACCTAATAAAGCCATTTCGTTATCCATTTGATTATCGGCTAATTCCTGGTAACGACGCATCTTTGCACCATGATATCCGCCAATTGATTTATGAAAGTAGGAGGTGCTTGCATCGGCAAAAACACCATAAGGGCCATCTGCTATATTCAATACTCTGTAATCGAGCATTTTATCATTTAGTATTTCTGCATTCGCTGTAGTTGCTTTGTACGGATTTTTCGCCTCGCCATCAGAAACAAAGTTGCGATCATTTAAATATCGCTTATCCACACCCCACATATCAATAAGGATTAAGGCACCTAAGAAAAAAAGAACTGAATTTAATTTCAATTTATTCTCAACCAATGCCCAGATGGCGCCAGCCGCAAGCAAAATGAAAATGGCTGATCTGATGGCATCGGTCTTTAAAAGTGTTTCGCGGTCAGCGATTAAACTTTTCTGAAGCCAATCGGGATAATTGCTGTCAATGGGCGAAACGAATGACCCGGCGATACCTGGTGCGACGGCAAAAACAAGGGCAATGCCGGCCGTTAGACCAACACTCCAGGCCAAGGGCTTTAGCCATTTTTTGCGGTCAATCTCCCCATCTGCAATTTTCTGCAAGGTAAGAATGGCGTAAAGAGGAAAGGTGAAACCTGCAATGACCAGTATCATCGTAACAGTTCTGAATTTATTGTATCCGGGGAAATAGTCGAGAAACAGGTTCGTAAATGGCATGAAATTATGACCCCATGCGAGCGCAATTGAAAGCACGGTAGCAATAATTACCCATATTCTGACAGATCCTTTTATAAGAAAAAGTCCAAGAACAAATAGAAAACAAATAATTGATCCAAAATATACAGGACCAGAAGTACCGGGTTGCGAACCCCAATAACCCGAAAGCTGTTTGACAATTGTATTCGCATTCGGGACATTATTACTTTGCAATACTTTGCCCGTTTCGGAGTCTTCGCTGAAGCCGACTGCCGAAGAACCGCCGTTGAAGTCCGGAATCAATAAGGTAAAAGTTTCGCCAATTCCGTAGCTCCAGCCTGTGGCGTAATCACGGTCAAGCCCTGTTGTTTTATTTGTTTTGTCGTTCGTTAATTCTGATTTGCCCCGAATTGAATACTTCCCATATTCCCAGGTTGTCCAGAGCCGGCTCGTGTTTGCGGCTACGGCAAGAAGTGCGAAAACAAAAATAATAGCCACCTTTTTCAGGAATTCAGGAAGCAGTTTTTCGCGAAAGGCAAAAACTAACTCAGTCATACCTATGATTGCAAGTATCAGAAAGGTATAATAAGCAATCTGAGGATGGTTGGCGTATATTTCGAGCGCAAGAAAGATAGCGAATACCGAACCGCCAATCCACTTATCCTTTTTAAGGGCATAATAAAAACCGGCAATCACGGGTGCCATATAGCCGATAGCGATAGCCTTCGAAGCATGACCGGCTGTAATAATGATAAAATTATACGACCCAAATCCAAATGCAAGCGACCCGACAATGGCCAGCCAGGGATTCACGCCAAAAAGCAAAAGCGTGATATAAAATCCTATCAAATAAAGAAATACAAAATTTACTGGTCTCCAATTGAATAAATTGGTCGCCGTATAGATGGACGTGATTGCTGTGGTCGTTGGTATCGCAATCAAAAAGGAAGGCATCCCGCCAAACATAGAATTTGTCCATAACGCTACATCGCTGTGCTTTTGATTGTAGTCGACAATCTCTTTCGACATTCCGGCATAGGTCTGTGCATCGTGTTGACTGAGCTGCTTATTCTCAAGAACAGGCGAAAAGTAGATGATTGGCAAAAGAAGAAAAAGGATAATTGCGGTAAAATGTGGTAAACTCTTCTTCCACGAAAACTTCGTCATAATTGTAACTTTTACAGATTTATTACAAAAGTACATTTTTTTAAAAGTTGAGGCAATACCGTTTTTGCTAACAAACAATAATTTGCAGTTATTTTTCTATTTTTGCAATAAATCATAATTTTAACCTGTTGGGAATTATTGTAAAACAGTCTGTAAAGGGAACCATCTATACTTATATAGGTGTAGTTCTTGGATTTGCAACAACCGGTATTTTAATGCCGCGAATCTATACGACAGATCAGATTGGTCTTACAAAAATTATTGTGGCCTACGCTGCTCTTGTAGCTCAATTTGCAACATTGGGCTTTAATGGAGTCACAATCAGATTATTTCCATTTTTCAAAGATCAAAAGAGCAATCACCACGGTTACCTCTCGTTGGCACTATTAACCGGGCTTGTAGGTTTCCTGATCTCACTTGGGTTGTTTCTTATCTTCAAAAACTGGTTTATTGAATACTCAAGCGTGAATTCGGCGCTGCTAATCGAATATCTTAATTATCTGATTGTTCTGATCTTCTTCCAGATCTTCTTTATACTTTTTGATGGTTATTATACGGCGCTTTTAAATAGCATCCATGGAACCTTTCTCCGCGAGGTGTTTCAAAGAATTCTGATAATCATAGGAATAGGTTTATTTTATTTTGATCTGATCGATTTTCATCAGTTTATCCTCGTCTACATTGCATCAATGGCCTTGCCAACCTTGATAATTCTTTTCACTCTGATTAAAGAAGGACAATTTTCGCTGAAAACAGATTTTGCTTTTTTGCAAAAACCACTGTTGGCTTCAATGGGTATGATGGCATTATTTAGCATTCTCAATGGTTTTACAACTAATATTATCCTGGTTGTTGATACCATCATGGTCACTGGGATGATAGGATTGAGTGCAACCGGTATATATGCATCGTGCATGATTTTCG
>Ga0302286_10001372_pt1 | contig 18212 bp, 13 predicted proteins | sample III_Fen_E2_3_FD_198765 | JGI IMG/M metagenome (GOLD analysis project Ga0302286, IMG submission 198765) | Peat permafrost microbial communities from Stordalen Mire near Abisko, Sweden - III_Fen_E2_3 | ecosystem: Environmental > Terrestrial > Soil > Wetlands > Permafrost | place: Sweden: Abisko...
GGGTGAGGGCCCCGGGGAGCAGTCCCGACTCGCACAAAATCTGAAATCCGTTGCAGATGCCCAGCACCAGCCCGCCGCCCGCGGCAAACTTGCGCACGGATTCCATGACGGGCGAGAACTTAGCGATCGCGCCAGTGCGCAGGTAATCACCGAACGCGAAGCCGCCGGGGACGATGATGACATCGCAGTTCTGAAGGTCGTGCGAGTCATGCCAAAGTGCGACCGCAGGCTGCTTGGCAATGTTTTCGACGGTCCAGTAGGCATCGTGATCGCAATTCGATCCAGGAAAGGTGATGACGCCGAATTTCATGGAAGCCCCTCAAACCGAGGATAGCATGGGGCAGTAGGGCGGAGTTTCTAGTTTCTGGTTTCTCGCGAACAACCAAGCCTCGCCGTGCTTGACTAGAAACCAGCAACCAGAAAACCAGAGCGTGTTTCAAAAATGGGTTCGGCCTCAAGGGGAAGACCGCGCGAACTTGGGCGCCATCATCCGGATCCCCCTTCCTGCAAGTTTAGCTGGCCTGCTTCTTGGGTATATCGAGCACCGACAGAAGGCCGCCCAAGAGCGTCACCGCCAGCATGGCGAGAACGATCATACCGCCCGGCGACCCCGGAGCGCGCGGTATCGGGTAGAGCAGTCCGAGGACCTTCATTCCGGCGAACAGGAGGAGGACGACGAGATAGATCAGCGGCACCATCGCCCGATAGCGCACGAGTGCCAACACGCCGATCAGGCAGATAAGGATATTGAGAAAACACAGCAGGCGGAAGACGTAGGTGAACGCTGCTTGCGCCGGGGCATTGAACGTGTCGAACAGAATGCCGTCAGGCCCGCGAATGACAAGAACAGGATCGACTAGGCCCATTCCCATCTGCGCTAGGCGGAGAAACAACAGCAAACCGAGAATCACCAACGCCAGCCAATGCCCGCGATAAGCGTTATCGAACTCTTTGGGAAAAAGACGACCGAACATGGAATTCCTCCCCCTTGCCGCAGAACGCGCCGTGAAGACTAGAGCGTGTTTGCGTGTTTCAAGAATACCTCCGCAGCGTGATCCAGAAGCAGGCGAGGTAGAAGAAGGCGTAGTAGGTGGAGAGCAGATAGTCATGACGAACCAACAGGCGGTGGAACTGCCCCAGCCAGGCGTTGGTTCGTTCCACGATCCACCGTCGCTTGTAACGTCGCAACTTGCGTCGATCTTCGTACCGTCGTTCCCTGTTGTTGCTGCGGTAAGGTGCGATCAGGTCGATGCCTCGCTTTCGCAACCGCTCGCGCAGGCGGTCGGAGTCGTACCCTTTGTCGGCGATCACGCGCTCGGGCTTTTGCCGCGGACGGCCTTGCGCGCGTGGCACGCAGACTTCCGCGAGCGTACTTTCCGCAAGAGTAACTTCTGCCGGAGAGGCACTTTCCAGCCGAACTCCCAACGGAACACCTTCGCCGTCTGCCAGTATCATCCACTTCGTTCCCTTGCCGCGCTTGGTTTTACCGACTGCGAGGCCCCTCTTTTCGCCGGAGCGAAGCTGCCGTCGAGGAAGGTTTCATCCCAGCGCAGCAGTCCTTCCTCGTCCAACGCTCCCAGCAACGCTCGCCAGGCGCTGAGCCAGCCGCCTTCCTCCTGCCACTTCTGTAACCGCCGCCAACAGGTGGAAGGCGAGGGAAACTCGTTTGGCAAAAACCGCCACGCTGCGCCGGTTTGCAGAATCCACAGAATACCCTCGAAACAAGTGCGATTCGGAGCGGGCGGCAGTCCCTTGCCGTCCGCTCGCGGCTTGGGCTTCGGGAATAGCGGCTCAATCAGTTCCCATTGCTCATCTGTCAGCAGCTTCTGCCGTCGCTTCATAGCAGAAGCTCAACCCCTAACCCACCTCACGCGTAAGTACTTAGCTAGAGGCTGAACCTATTTTTGAAACACGCTCTAGAAACCGTTCTTAGTACTTGACGATCGCCGCAAACGATTTGGGATCGAGCGAGGCGCCGCCCACCAGCGCGCCATCTATTTCCTGTTCCGACATCAGTGTCTTGGCATTCTCCGGCTTGACCGATCCGCCGTACAGAATGCGAGTCTGGTCGGCGTGCTCCTGGCCGAAGGCCTTGGCGGCTTCACCGCGGATGATGGCGTGCGCGTCGGCGGCCATCTGCGGGGTCGCCGTCTTGCCCGTGCCAATCGCCCATACCGGCTCGTAGGCAATCACCAGTTTGGCAGCCTTCTTCCCAGAGATAGCGTGAAAAGCACGCAAGCACTGGCGGCGCAGAACGTCGTCGGTGAGTCCGGCTTCGCGTTCTTCCAGCACTTCGCCGACGCAGACGATGGGCGTGAGTCCGGCTTCCAGAGCCGACTTCAGCTTCAGGTTCACGGTGTCGTCGGTTTCGCCGAAATACTGGCGGCGTTCGGAGTGTCCGATAATCACGTGCGTGACGCCGATCGCGACGAGCATGGCGGCGTTCACCTCACCAGTAAATGCGCCTTCCTTTTCCCAGTGCAGGTTCTGCGCGCCGACGGCCACGTTCGAGCCCTTGGCTGCGTTCACGGCGGCATCAATGCAAAGGTAAGTCGGACAGACGACAATTTCGTCGCGATCGTGATCTTTGACCAGGGGCAGGAAGTCGCGGAAGAAGTCCCGGGCATGGTTGGGTGTTTTGTACATCTTCCAGTTGGCGGCGATCAGTTTCTTTCTCATGAGGGACCTTTTTCGAAGATAGCAGATTTGTTCAGGCGAGCGTGTTTTTCCGCAGCGTGGATAAATGCGTTGCACGTGGAAACTTCGAAGAGCACGAATCGGACTTTCTGGACGTGTGTGCAAGGTGGCAACACTTGGACGATAGTTCCGATGGCAATTTCCGCGGCTTCGTGGACCGGATAGCCGTAAGCGCCGGTCGAGATTGCCGGAAACGCAAGCGAGTGAATCCCGTGATCGTCGGCGACGCGGATGGACTCGCGGTAGCAACTGGCCAGGGTTTCGGCCTCGTCTTGATTGCCGATCTGGTAGACCGGTCCCACGGTGTGAATGACGTACGCCGCGGGAAGTCGGCCACCGGTAGTGATGACAGCTTTGCCGGCCGGTAAGTATTTGATCTCCGCGACAATGCGCCTGCATTCCGCGAGGATCGAAGGGCCACCAGCGCGATGGATCGCGCCATCGACTCCTCCTCCGCCGAGAAGAGAAGCGTTAGCGGCGTTGACGATAGCTTCGGTCGTTTCCTTGGTGATGTCGGCGGGGCCATGAAATTCCAGGCTCTTGCCGTTTTCGAAAACCAGTCGTGCTGCAAAGTCGGGCATAGCTAGTTCCGGGAAAATGAGACCCGAAGAAGGGCCTTCCGGTTTCACCCTTTGAGTTCGTTCACGATGAGCAACCTTGCCTATTGCCGCCGGTTGATCCTATTTCTTTTCCGTCAGCGCTTCGACTCCCGGCAGCTTCTGGCCTTCCAGGAACTCCAGCGACGCCCCGCCGCCGGTCGAAATGTGCGTGATTTTATCGGCAACGTCGGCAGCTTTCACGGCCGCCACGGAATCTCCGCCGCCTACGATCGAAGTTGCGCCCGCATTCTCAGCCACGGCGTGAGCCAGCTTGAATGTCCCCTTGGCGAACGCGGGGATCTCGAATACTCCCATCGGGCCGTTCCAGATGATGGTGCGCGCACGCGAAACTTCTTCCGCAAAGGCTTCGCTGGTCAGGGGGCCGATGTCGAGCGCCATCATGTTTGGTGGGATTGATTCGCCGCGGCCGACGATCCTGGTCTGCGCATTGGCGTCGACCCGGTCGGCGATGACGTGATCGGTAGGCAAGAGAAACTTCAGCTTGTGGGTCTTGGCCTGCTGCAGAATTTCCCGGGCCAGCTCAAGCTTGTCTTCTTCGACCAGCGATTTACCCACCGCCTCGCCCTGCGCCTTCAGAAAGGTGTAGGCCATGCCCCCGCCGATGATGAGCACGTCCACTTTATTCATCAGGTTCTGGATGACGCCGATCTTGTCGCTGACCTTGGCGCCGCCCAGGATGGCGACAAAAGGATGCTCTGGATTCTGGAGCGCGCGGCCCAGGTATTGCAGCTCTTTTTCCATTAACAGCCCAGCTGCAGATTTCTGCACGAACTTGGTGATTCCGACGGTGGACGCGTGGGCGCGATGCGCGGTCCCGAAGGCATCGTTCACGTAGAAATCGGCGAGCTTGGCAAGTTGCCTGGAGAAATTTTCGTCGTTTGCTTCTTCTTCGGCGTGGAAACGCAGGTTTTCGAGCAGAAGAGTCTGGCCCTTCTCGAGCTTCAGGGACATTTCTTCGGCTTCGGGACCCACGCAGTCGGGGCAGAAACCGACGTTTTCGCCGCGTGCCAGGTCCTTGTCGAGCATCATCCGCAGGCGCTCGGCGACCGGCTTGAGGCTCATCTTCGGATTCGGCTTGCCTTTGGGACGGCCGAGGTGAGAGGCGAGGATCAGGCGTGCCCCGTGGCGCAGAGCATACTCGATCGTCGGCAGCGTTTCGCGGATGCGGGTGTCGTCCATGACGCGGCCGTCGTCCAGCGGAACGTTGAAATCCACACGCATGAAAATACGACGATCGTTGAGGGATAAATCGCGAATCGAAAGCTTGGACATGTTGCCTCGAAGGTAGTGCCGGGGTTCTGCCGGCTGTCGGGGCGGCGTCTCGCCGCCCCGAGGGCTAACATCCACCGAGCAACGCGGGCAGGAGTGCCCGCGCCACACCGGAATTACAGGCCCTTGCTGGCCATGTAGTTGATCAGGTCGCGCACGCGGCAGGAGTATCCCCACTCATTGTCGTACCAGGAGATCACCTTCACGCAGTTGCCACCGACCACCAGCGTCATAGGCGCATCGACGATGGACGAGCGGGGATCGCCCTTGAAATCAGACGAGACCAGTTCGTTCTCCTCGAAGCCGAGATAGCCCTTCAACGGGCCAGACTCGGATGCCTTCTTGAGCGCGGCATTCACTTCGTCCTTGGTCGTCCCCTTCTCTACCCAAACCACGAGATCGACAACCGAGACGTTGGGCGTGGGCACGCGCATGGCAAACCCATCGAGCTTGCCGGCCAGTTCCGGAATCACCAGCTTCACGGCCTTGGCCGCGCCGGTGGTGGTCGGGATCATATTGATGGCCGCTGCGCGGGCGCGCCGCAGATCCTTGTGCGGGAAGTCCAGGATGACCTGGTCGTTGGTGTAGGAGTGGATGGTGGTCATGGTGCCGCCGACAATCTTGAAATTGTCATTGATGACCTTGGCCACCGGCGCCAGACAGTTGGTGGTGCAGGAGGCATTGGAAATAATGTGATGCTTGGCCGGATCGTATTTGCCTTCGTTGACGCCCAGCACGATGGTCAGATCTTCATTCTTGGCCGGAGCCGAGATGATCACCTTTTTCACCGAGCCGCGCAGATGTTTCTTCGCGTCTTCGGCGTTGGTGAACCTGCCGGTCGATTCGAGCACGACTTGCGCGCCCACGGATTCCCAGGGAAGGGCGGCCGGGTCTTTCTCTTTGAAAACTTTGATGGTCTTGCCGTCGATCGAAATGCTGTCGGCGCCGGCGGTGATTTTGTGCGGCAGGTTGCCGAGAATCGAGTCGTACTTCAACAGGTGGGCGAGCGTCTTGGGATCGGTGAGATCGTTGACGGCAACGATTTCCAGGTTCTTGTCCGCAAGAGCAGTGCGGAGAACGTTACGTCCGATGCGTCCGAATCCATTAATGCCAACTTTAACAGCCATTGTTCCTCCGAAAGAGAATGTGATTGCGCAAGAAGAACTGCAGGTACCTAAGACAACCTTTGATGGTAACAGGGGGCAGCAGCCAGCGTAAACGCCATCCAGCAATCTGGAGGAGACGGCCCAACGATTGGCCCGCTCAGGCGCTTGCCGGTGTGATCTCCAGGTAGGTATCGGTGTTCCTCCAGAGGAAGGGAACTCGCGCCAGCCAGTACTTGGCGTTGATGCCTTGGCGCACCCGTTGGAACTCTTCCGGCTTCAGGATGCGTACCGTCGCTGCGAACTCCGGGCCCGTAATCTTTCCGCGCATTGTGCAGGGGGCAATCTTTACCTTGGGATTGTTCCGGATGCGCTTAAACTTCCCGGACTTGCTGCTGGTCATGAAGTACAGCCTGCCGTTGTCCTCGGCAAACCATATGGGCGTGTACACGGCAACGCCGTTCTTTCGGAAGGTGGCCAGGCTGATGTATCTCTGACCGTGAATTTCGGAGGGAATCTTCGCGTCCATAACATCCATCATTATGCAGAGTTCTTTTCCGAGGATGCAATCAATCTCGCGCACAGATAAAGTTTTACTTCAACAATCAGCAGTGCGGTATTGATGATTAGGCTTATTGGCGACGGTCGATCTCCGGATTCTGGAGTCTGCCGATCCGTCTAAACGCTGGCGATCTTGAGCAACTGGTCCACCGTTCGGATGTCGTGAGCCTCCAGTTCGCACAGCAGTTTCTGCCAGAGCCGGGCGGTCAGGAATGCGTCCTGCAGGGCGTGATGCGCCTGGTGAAACTCGATCCGGTAGGCTTTCGCCAACGAGACCAGATCCACATTTTCCAGGTGGTGGAAAAGGTCTTCTGTATGGCGGCCGCGGCGGACAATCCAGCGGTGCACGCGCGCGGTGTCGACGACCGGATTCACCAGGGTTTGCTCCGTGCCCTGGAGTTCCTTGCGCAGGACAGCCAGATCCATGTGAACGAAGTGTCCTACCAGCACCGAGCCGGCCAGGAAGTGGTGCAGGGCCTCCAGCGCTTCGAGCGGGGGCTCGCCTTTTTCGACGTCGTGAGGCCGCAACTGGTGCACGACTACGCCCGGGGCCGGCACTGCGACGCCCGGGTTCAGGACGCGATAAAACTGCTCGCCCATGCGGATTTTCGTTCCTTCCATGGCGATGGCGCCGACCGAAAGCAGCCGGTTGGAGCGCTTGTCGAGAGAGGTGAACTCGGTGTCGAGCACGACGTAGCGCATGGAATGCAAAGGCGTGCCGGGCGGGCAGACCAGCGGCTGGTTTTTTCCCCGAGCGCGCAGCCGGAGCCAGCGAAACATGTCAAGCACCCAACTGCGCCCACACCGCAGTCCGGAATCGCTCGTCAATGACCAATTGCACGCGGCCGATGGTCTGGAACGCTTCTTTCAGCAGGCTTTTTTGCAATGGGGTGAGGGCGGCGGGCCGGATGTAATTGCTGGGCGGCTGTCCCGCGCGCGACTGCTGCAACTGGTGCTCGAGCCGCAAGAGGGTGAGCAGTTCGAACGATTCGAGCAAATCACGGCGGAGAGTGTCCTCCAGGTAGGTGAGAGACTGCAAGGCTGAAAGGCGGTCGACGGTGTTGGTGCTTTCGATTCCGGCGTCGAGCGCGAACAGGCGGGCGGCGTTCACGATCGGGCAGGTTCCGAACGTCTTGATATCGAGTTCTTCCTTGTGTTCTCCGGAGCGCTCGACCACAAATGTGCGGAAGAAGCCGAGCGGAGGTTTGCGGTCAATGGTGATGCGGGCGAGGATGGAGCGGAAGAAGCCGGCCTGCTTGAGCAGTTCACGATTGTGAGCGGCCAGGCCTTCGAACAGCGAGAAGTCGCCCGCCACGGGCCGCATGTCAAAAAAAATCAGAGCGTCTTCCACGGAGTGAAGATCGGCTGCGGTTACCCAAGTCCGAAAATATTCCTTCCAGACCGACAGCGGTTGACGCCAGCGGGCATTGCTGGCCATGTAGCCGGCCGGGCAGGGCGGATAGCCGCAAGATTCCAGGGCGGAGCGGACGGATTCCGTGAAGCGCGCAAAATACTCATTTGCTGCCGCGGCCCGGTCATCGTCCACATCGGAGTAGATCAGGATATTGTCCTGATCGGTCTTGAAGGTCTGCTCGCGGCGCCCCTCACTGCCCAATACCAGCCAGCAGTACGGGACCGGCGCCGGTCCCAGTTCAGCATGAGCGAACTCGAGGACCTTTGCCATCAGCCGATCGTTGATCTCTGCCACGACCCGCGTGATGTGGCTCGCCTTCGCTCCCTCGCGCAGCAGAAGGGGAAGCAATTCCGTGATCCGCCTCTGCGCGTCGGTCAATCCTTCTATATTCTTCTGCTGCTCAAGATGACGCGACACCGTAAGCGGCGACTTGCCCTGCAGGAGCATGAGGTCGTGGCTGGTGAGAACAGATTTCGGCAAGCCCTCTTCGGTGACCAGGACGTGCTGAATGTCCCCTGAGATCATCACCAGCAACGCCTGAAAAAGCCGCGCTGTACTTTCCACCGAGACCACTGGCGAACTCATGATGCGGGTTACAGGCAGGTCGAGTGAAAGTGCCTCCGCCACCACCCGGTCCGTGAAGTCGCGGTCGGTGACGATGCCCAGCGCCCGCTGGTCCGCACCCACGACGGCCAGGCAGGTTGCATGCAAACGAGCCATGATCTGCGCCGCTTCCCGGATGGAGGTCTGTTCCGCGCAGACTGCGGCCCGGGTGGTAGCCACATCCTTCACCGCCAGCGAGTACAGCAAGCGCTCGGTGTCGCCCATCAGTTGGGTCTGCTGCTGAAGTTCCTTGAGACTGCGGTCCATGTAGCGGGTGATGGAAATGCGGAAGAGATAGTCCTTCACTTCGGCATGCCGGGAGGTGAACTCCTCCATCACTTCGCCGGGAACCGTGTAGCACAATGTGTCTTCGATGGCAGTGACATCAAGCCGGGCGGCATCGTGGCTCATCAGCGAGAGCACACCGAAGATCTCGCCTTCGCTGCGCAGATCGAAGACGAGTTCCTTCCCGACCTGAGTGCGCAGGGCAAGCTTCACACCGCCTTTGTGCACGATGTAGAGCGCGGCCGAAGCGCGGTGGCCGCTACTGAGGATCACCGTGTCCTTGGGGAAGTACTCCAGCGTCATGGTGGAGGCCAGCCGGGAGAGTTCGCCGGCCGGCAGGAACTGGAAGGGCGGAACAGTCTTCAGGAAGGAGACTACAGTTTCCGTCACGACCGACGTGGACGAAGAGTGGGACGGCAAACAGCACCCCGCGGGCGCGATTCTAGCAAACAGTGGATAGACAAAGCAGTGATGTGTGGGCGGACCGTTCCCTAGCGCAACCCGACGGTCTGGAAGGCGCTCTGGGCCTCCGGATTGGTCATGAACGTATTCCAGACGAACTTGCTGCGCTGGTTCTCAGCCATCAGCATGGTGATGCCGACGTCGATCCCGATGACGTCAGGATCGTACCAGCCGCTCAAGGGATTGAACGCATCCACAAACCCGTAACGCTGCCAGGTTCGGGGATACTGCGTGCGGATATTCCGCAAGACGGTCAGGCAGTCACCCGGCACAAACGGGATGGAACCAGCTGCGGCGTAGGGCACAATGCTCCCGTCGATGAGGCCCATGGACGGTGGTCCGCCCCAGGCCACATATCCATTGGCGGAGTCGGACGCGCTGATCCCCCAGAGGTTCGATTGATAGTCCTTCCACTGGCCCTGCAACGACAGGCAGAACAGCTTGTGCGCCTGCGTCGCCTTCGCGGAGTTGTCGAAGTAGTTCGTGTACTTGTCGCTCTTGTTGCGGAAGTCGAACCACGCGTGGGAGAACTGGTGGATAAACAACGGGGCATTCAGGTTGGTGATGTAAGTAATTCCCTGGAAGGTGAAGACTGGGCGCGTAAAGGCGTCCCAGGATGAAGCGGGAACCGGATTCGTCGGAGAACCGATGGCGAGCAGGTAAATCATCATCAGTTCACAGTAGGTATCCCAGCGGGAGGAGATGAAGCCGTTTTCGGGAGTCCAGCCCATGGAAAAGGCCGCGCCGCCGTTGAGCATCCAGGGCCAGTCCACGCGGTTATAAATCTGGGTGGCGAGGCTCTGAATCTGGGCGTCCTGGAAATACTGGCGGCAGGTCAATACTCCGCAGAGCAGGATCGAAGTGTCAATCGACGAGACCTCGCTGTTAAAGGCGCGGGCTCCGGAGTTCATGTCGATAAAGTGGTAGAAAAAGCCGTGGACGTGGGTCAGTTTATTGAACAGGAAGTCGAGCGTCGTCGTCACGCGGGCTTTGATTTGTGCGGTATCTCCATATCCGCGCTTGTGCCCGATACAAAGCGCGGTCAGGCCAAATCCAGTGGCCGCGATGCTGGAGATGGTGCGGGTGTCGTTGCCGGCAGCGAGGGCGCGGTCTTTGACTTGGCCGGTGGCCGGACTGGCCTGCTCCCAGAAAAACTGAAAGATGGCGCGCTGGATCTGGTCCATGAACTCGTCGTCCGAAACAGGCGGGGGTGGTGGCGGAGCCGACGAGCCGCCGCCGCAAGAGACCATCGCAAAAGCGAAATTTAGCGCGGGATACGCCAGCGCAGTTCTGGCCGACCAACCCAGAAAATCGCGGCGAGTAGGAGTGCGGCTGAACAACGGTTTCATGGGGCAGTCAGCCTAGTGCGCGCTCTTCAGCTCGAGAAGCACGAGCCCGTGCGCGGGAATCCGGATCGTGACCGATCCGTTCTTCAAATCGTACACCTCGGGAGCGGGCAACTGAGCAGCGGCGCGGAGCTGCCGGATCTGAGCCTGCGTCGGATAGCGCGGCGAGCCCATCGCCTGATACGCGTTGCCTATATCCCCGTGAGTTGGATCCACTCGCGAGACCTCGACCTTCGAGACACCGTTTTGCCGAAAGACAAATTGCACATCCTTCGGAACGCCCGGTGCTCCCGGAGCTGCCATGTTCCAGGCCGCGACCAGCAGGGTTCCATCCTTGCGGCGCGTTGCCAGGACCGACTCGGAAGCGACGGCGAGGCGCTGGTCTCCCAGTTGGTGCAGGAGCCGGAAGGCGTTGTAGGCAGGCTTGGGAACTCCGCCGGCGGCGATCAAGCCGAACCCGCCATAGAAGGGCTGTTTGACGACTCCCTGTTCCTCGAAGACGTCGGAGAAGGTCCAGTATGACATCTCGTTGACCAGGCCGTCGCACTGCCGGATCGTGTCGGCTAGCCACGGTCCCATGTAGGACGTGTCGGTGACCTCGGGCTCGTTCATGTAGCTGGCGTTGAATTCGCTCCAGAACAAAGGCAGGTCCGGCATGGGTGAGGCTTTGATCTGTTCGTGAACCTTGCTGACCGCGCGGCATACCATGCGATCGCGGGGAATCACTTCGTGGGTGTCGAAAACGTCTTCAGCCTTATCGTTCCCGTATACGTGCGATGAGACGAAGTCCACGGGGACATGGTTGTCGGCGCAGTGGCGAATGAAGACGTCTGCCCAGGCCGCTTGCGCAGTGGCCGGTCCTCCGACGCGCAGGCGAGGGCTCACCGCCTTCAGGGCGCGTGCGGTGTGATCGTAGAGCTCGAAATAAGTGGCCTGCCGCGGATCGCCTCCCCAGAAATCAAGGTTGGGCTCGTTCCAGACCTCGAAGTACCACTGGGAAACTTCGTCAATTCCATAGCGGCTGATCAGATGTTTGGCGAGCTGCGTGATCAGGTCGTCCCACTTGCCGTAGTCCTTGGGTGGAGCAACGTTCTGCTTGTACCAGAAGGCGTGCAAAATCTGGCTGGTTGCCAGCTTCTTCGGCATGAAGCTCAACTCAACGAACGGGCGCACCCCGTTGGCGAGCAGTCCGTCGTAGGCCTGATCCACATAAGAAAAGTTGTAGACCGACTGCTGCTGTGCGTCTTCGTCGTAGACGCCCATCTCGTCGTGAAAGAGGGCGTGGAAGCGGACGTACTCCACGCCGGTGACCTGCTTGACCTCGCGCAGGTCCTGCCGATAACTGTCCCGCAGCGACAGCACCGCGCGGCCCGATCCGAACATGTGCTCCCAGAAGTGCGGCAGAGGATGCGTGGGCGCGGATGTGTCAATGACAACACTTTCCACCGCAGCGGTCTGCGCGAACCCAAACGGAGGCACGGACAGGAAAAGTGCAAGAACGATTATGTAAGAAGCCCAAACATAATTCTTCATGATCTGTATCCGTCCTCTATCTTGCCACGAAGTCCGGACGAGAGGTCATGCGGTAACCTCTCGTCCGGATTCAGGGGCCTCCGTGGCTCGGCAGGAATCTCAGAAACTGAAGCGAAGCCCAAGCGTGGTGGTACGGCCAGCAAGAGCACCCGAAATCGTGCCGAAGTTTGAGCTGCCAATGTTGTTCGAGATGTTATTCGGGTTCAAGTTTAAATTGTTGAATACGTTGTAGGCATCAATTCGGAACTCGAACTTGGCGTTTTCGCCGAGTACCGGCATTTTCGGCAGGCCAAAACCCTTGGCCAGCGTCAAATCCACGCCCCTGTAGCCAGGCAGGTTGAGCGAGTTGCGATGGACACCAGGGGACTGAGGAAGCGAGGTTCCGGAGTCGGTGCCATTATAGGCAGTGTAGGTTGGCGCGGAGAAATATGCCCCAGCATGATTCGGATCCGTCGCGGCCTTCGGAAAGTTCGAACTAACCGGGCCCTTGAACGCATCGCTGCTGGTGCTGGAGCCCGCGCCGCCCAGATAGGCAGCCGGGTACAGGCTCCCACCGCCGCACTGTCCGCAATAGAGACTCCCGCCCTGCACACTCACCACGGGACTCCAGGGGAACCCAGAGTGAATGTTGAGGATGCCGCTGAGCGACCAGCCGCCGGCTATTTTCTCCATCCAACTATTGCTGCCGTGGAAGAAGACCGGCTGCCACATGGCGTAAAGCTTGAACGACTTGCCGATGTTGAAGTCGGAACGTCCCAAACTCAGGTTGGGGTCATAGGGGTAATAGGGCTCCGAGTACGGACGGGAGGTGTTATCCATGCTTCTGGACCAGGTGAATTGAACGTCTGCCATAAACTGGTGCGAGAAATCATGCTTCACTTCGGTGAGCAAGGCGTTGTAATGACCACTGCCTACAGAACTCCAGTAGTCGTTACCGTTGATCTGCGGGTTCAGGGTGTAACCCTTCGTCGCAGGGACAGCCAATGGGTTCTGGTGGAATAAGATGTCGCGCGACAAGCTTCCCTGATATCCCACCGACGCGACCAAGTGGTGGCCCAGATCGTATTGGGCGTCCAGCGAGTAGTGATGAACGCGCATGGTGGGCATGGTGCTGGGGTAGATACCGACACCGACCGCGCCATTTGTGGGCAGCCCATTCGAACCGAAGGTCAAGGTAAAGTTAGGGTTCGCCGGATAGCCAGAGACGTTGTGCGGATCCGACGAAACGGCATAGAGAATGCCGGGATTCGCCGAGGCTGGCGTGTCCATACTCACGTACTCGCCAATGGACAATCCCGGATTCCCTTGGATGTTGGCGGAAATCGCGATTTCTTCCTGGTTGTAGTTCAGGCCGTAACCGCCGCGGAAGACGAGTTTATCGTTGAACCGAGTCGGACTCCAGGCGAAACCAACCTCGGGACTGAAGTTATTCTTCTGCGCGTTCCAGGAATTCCCCTTCTTAACAACCAGGCCAGTCAGGTAATCTGCGCCCGCGCCCGGAACGGCCTTGTACATGTTGTTCCCTTTGTCATAGAGAGGACCAAAGTAAGACCAGCGCAGGCCGATGTTCAGGGTGAGGTTCCTGCGGACTTTGACGTCATCTTGAACGAAGAAGCCCCAGATATTTTCGCGGTCGTCCTGGCGCTGCGACGTCGGTTTTCCGGTATGAGGATCGAAAAGGGCCCAGCCTTCACGATGCGGCGCATCGTTGAGGAAATCCCAGATATTGAAGAAGCCGTAGCCGGGGACGCCGCAACCATAACACGCGTTCAGGTAAAACAGGCGTGTAAGCTCACCGCCAAACTTAATGGTGTGGTTTTTGTAAACCTTGGTAGCCACATCCTTATAACTGTAGGTCCATTGATTCAGGATGCTGCCAACGTTCGCTCCAAAACTATTTACGCCAATGCTACCGAAGCCATCCACGGCGGCCGGAGGAAGTCCGGCCGGCGTCTGCGGGTTGGAGGTGATTTCATTCCAGCGCCATCCGGCGGCATTGACGCGAGCTTCGTTGAGGAGCGTCGGCGAAAAGGTGTGGTTCCAGATTCCGGATATTGCGTCATTGATTTGCGAGTGCTTGAAGATGTCGTAGGTACGGTTGCCGTTGTAGAAATTGCTTGACACAGGGATCCAGTAGATAGCAAAGCCGAGGCGATCTTTAGCGGTGACATCCGCATCGAGGCGGCCGTTGTACTGGACTTCGGTTTTGGCGGTTGGGCTGGAGGTCTGGTAGTTCGCAATGTCTGCCACACCATCCAGGTTGGCGGCCTGATTCAGGGGGTCGCCGTTACCGCCCGTGCCAGGGTTACTGCCACTAACCCATGCGGGATCCTGGCCCCCTACGATCTGGCCCAACGGGAACTTCGTAGGATCCAAAGGCCTGCCGACATCCAGACCTTGGCCTGCAATGGTTGCGCAATTCACTCCTTCGGTCAGGCCGGCACTGGCGCAGGTAGAGTTGTTGATGCCCTTGCTAAGGATCACGTTGCCGGGGAAGGAAAGATAGGTTGCGGCGAGGCTTCCGGAGGGTGCTAAGGCGGCGAAAGCCGAAGTCTCGCCCCATTGGTTGCCAATGCTGCTAGTGTGTTCCCGGATCGTCTCGTAGTTGAAGAAGCCGAAGATCTTATTCTTCCAGATGGGACCGCCGATGCTGCCGCCCATCTGATTGAACCGGCTAGTATCTCGCTGAACACTATTGCCGTCACCGTTCCAGCGCTGGTAGGCGTTCAGGCCGGGACGGTGAGCGGTAAAGAAGAGACTGCCATGGACGTCGTTGCTGCCGCCCTTGGAAGTGATCTGAATCTGGGCGCCGGTAAAGCGGCCACTCTCGGCGTCGTAGCTGTTGGAAACAACCTTCACGCTTTCGATGGAATCTTCCGACGGCGTGACGACTGTAGTACCGCCCCAAACGGCGCTGGTGGTGCTGATACCGTCAATCGTAATGCCGTTGTTCGGGGTCTGATTGCCGTTGGCAACAACCTGCGAGCCGTTCTCTGTACCGAAGATGCCGGTATCGCCACCCGAGGCGCCCCCGCCAGTCTCAGTGCCGGGGAGGTTGAAGCCACCGCCGCCGGCTCCCTGGGAGCTATCGCCGATAACGCCGGGAGCTAGTTGCACCAGTTTCAGGGGATCCCGCCCAAAGGATGGCATGTGCTGAATCTGGCTCGCCGAGATGACCCCATTGACGGAAGCAGTCTGGGTATCCAGCAAGGGCGCCGAGGTAGCATCCACGTTGACGGTCTGCGATTCGGAGCCGATCTCGAGCTCCACGTTGAGAGCGTTGGCCTGCTCGGGAATCAGGTGGAGATTGTCGATGACTTTCTTCTGGAAGCCCTTCATTTCCACTTCCAACCGGAAGCTTGCGGCGGCCAGCGCATTGAAGTTGAACACACCGGTTTCATCGCTGACCCTAACCACCTTTTGGCCGGTTGCGGGATTCGTCAGCGTGAGGGTGGCGCCTGGAATCACTGCGCCCGTGGCATCGGTCACCACGCCCTGAATTGAGGTGCGGTACTGCGCCAGGGCGGGGGCGGAGAGGAACAGCGCGAGCGACAACAGGAACAGGGAGTGGAACAGAATGCGGACACGGCTCATGACAACCTCCGAGGCAGATTCGGTGAAAGTGTCGACGGTATGGTTCTACGGAAAATCATAGGAAAGCGCGTACTAAAACAGTACTAAACTGATTTAGTACCAGCATCGGCTTATAGCATCCGCCAGGGGAGCGTGTCAAGCGCCCAAATTGCACCAGTAGAAAAACGTTCTTGCTCCGCTCCCGCTCGCTGTGCGAGACTTCGCCCGTGCCCGCAGGCAAGAAATCTGGCCGGCTCGCGTCGGGAACCGACGGCCGCCCCAAACGTGTCACCCTCAAAGCCCTGGCGAACCACCTCGACCTCTCGCCGGCGACCGTGTCGCTGGTTATGAACCGGGCCTCGGTGGCGGATTCCATCCCGCGCGTGACCCAGGAGAGGATTTTTGCCGCCGCCCGGGAACTGAACTATCGTCCCAGCTTTTCTGCCCGCTGGGCCCGCACGCAACGAAGCTTCACTGTCGGAGTGGTGGTGCCCGAGGTGAGTGAGGGTTACGCCGCCCTGGTCATGAGCGGCATTGAAGACCATCTGCTCAAGGAAGGGTACTTCTACTTCGTCGCCAGCCATCGCCACCGCGCCGACCTGATCGATGAATATCCCAGCCTGCTGCTGGGGCGCTCGGTGGACGGCCTGATCGCGGTGGACACCCCATGGCGCCACCAGTTGCCGATTCCGGTGGTCACGATTTCGGGCCACAACGGGTCGAGCGGAGTCAGCAACATCCTGCTCGATCATGATCATGCCGCCGAACTCGCCCTGCGTCATTTGCAGCAACTCGGGCACGAACGCATTGCCATCATCAAGGGACAGGCGTTCAGTTCTGATACCGAGGTCCGGTGGAAATCGATCACCGAGGCAGCCGCGCGCCTGGGCGTTCGGCTTTACCCAAAACTAGCGGTTCAACTGGAAGGCGACTTGGCCGGACCGCAACTCGGCTATCGTGTGACCAAACGCCTGCTGGAACGGAACGAACGCTTCACGGCGCTGTTCGCGTTCAACGACATCTCGGCAATCGGTGCGATCGGGGCGCTGCGCGACGCAAAACTTGACGTCCCAGGGGATGTCTCGGTGGTAGGCTTCGACGACATCCAGAGCGCGGCCTTTCAGAACCCGCGCCTGACCACCATTCGCCAGCCACTCAGAAAGATGGGTATGATCGCGGCCGAGACACTGCTGCGGCGGATCGCGCGTCCCGAGGACGATTCCTATCCGCGAGAGATCGTGGTGGCGCCTGAGTTGATCGTGCGCGAATCCAGCGGACGGGTCCACCGGTAGAGACGCAGCGGGAGGTTCCCGCCACCGCGACCTCGTTTTCCGACGGCATCATCTCTACTTCCCGATTTGCTTCCGCCCCGGTGACCGCCGCGGTTGACCCTCGCTACTCGCCGGTCAGCGGGGCACAAAGAACCCAGAGACTGGAAGCCTGATTCTCCGCAGAAATTGCGACTCTCAGAGGTATGATGATGAACGCTGCCTGGGGTCAACCATGATGAAACGAAGACTCTCCCTGTCCACTCTATGTGTCCTGATCGTACTGGCGCACGCGCTCAGCGCTTTTGCTCAAGAACAAAAGAGCCCCGCCGCCGGCCTCGCCCCTATCCGCCAGTACATTGCCGCCGGCTGGGACAACCTCACGCGTTCCATGACAGACTGCGGGTCGGTGGTGGATCCCAAGATCAAGGCGAACCCCGTACTCTATCTTCCGGCCGGATTCCAGGTCCCGCCGGCGGTGGAAAAGCTGCATGCCGACTGTAACGTCGAAATCCAGCAGCTTCCCAAGCCGATCCAGCAACTGGGCGAGATCGACACCAAAGCGATCCAGCCGCACGGCCTGCTTTATCTCCCGAACAAATACGTCGTGCCGGGCGGACGCTTTAACGAAATGTATGGCTGGGACAGCTACTTCATCGTCGTGGGGCTGCTACGCGATGGCCGTACCGATCTGGCCCGCGGCATGGTCGAGAACTTCTTCTTTGAGATCGAGAACTACGGCGCCCTGCTCAACGCGAACCGAACCTACTACCTGACTCGCTCTCAGCCTCCGTTTCTGAGTTCGATGGTTCTCGCCGTCTATGAAGCCGAGAAGGCGGCAGGGCACGCCGACACGGCATGGCTGGCGCGCGCGTATCCGTATCTGGCGAAAGATTATTCCATGTGGACGCGCGATCCCCACCTGGCCGGTTCCACCACTCTGGCCCGCTACTACGACTTCGGGGATGGGCCGCCCGCCGAGGGCTTGCAGGACGAGGGAGGCTTCTACCGCAAGGTGGTCAGCCACTTCATGGTCCATCCCGATCAGGCCGACCACTACCTTGTCGAACAGAAGAAAGGGCAGCCGGCGGTTGGACCAGGATCAAGCTATGCCATCACCGTGTGCGACGTGCCCCTGACCATGGCCCGTGCGGAATGCGAACCAGCGCGAGCGGTTCGCCTGAGTGCGGACTACTACAAAGGCGACCGCTCCATGCGCGAATCGGGCTTCGACATCTCCTTCCGCTTCGGAGCCTATGGCTCGGCCACCCACCACTATGCTCCGGTCTGCCTCAACAGCCTGCTCTACAAGACCGAAAAAGACATGGATCAGATCAGCGGATGGATTGGCAAGGCGTCCGAAGCGAAACTCTGGAGGGAGCGCGCGGAAACCCGCAAGAGCCGTATGCAGCAATTTCTCTGGGACGGCGACCGCGGCTTCTTCTTTGACTACGACTTCACGAGCGAAAAGAGATCCT
>Ga0302286_10001373_pt1 | contig 18207 bp, 9 predicted proteins | sample III_Fen_E2_3_FD_198765 | JGI IMG/M metagenome (GOLD analysis project Ga0302286, IMG submission 198765) | Peat permafrost microbial communities from Stordalen Mire near Abisko, Sweden - III_Fen_E2_3 | ecosystem: Environmental > Terrestrial > Soil > Wetlands > Permafrost | place: Sweden: Abisko...
TCCGACCATTTTTAAGGCTTCCATCCCGTCTGGAACAAAAAAGAGATTGGCTCTTGTCTTCTTTAATGCTTTCTCGAAAAAGTAACGGCTAAGTTCATCGTCTTCGGCAATTAAAATCGTTTTACCAAGAAAGTTGTAATCCATAATACAGCAGCGTGTGTCGGAATAGTTGCAAAACTATTAAAAAACTATTAATTGGAAAGTAAAAGCCAGATAAATATTTTGCATAATAATATAGCATACAGGTTCCGCCATCAAACTCTAATAATGCCCCTTCTTTGATACCCCATAAAGCAGAATGCCCGTTCTGCCCATTTCCTATATGCTACCTGTTATATGCATCGAGTGTACGATGCGAAACTCTTGCAATGATGTCGGATTACTGGAAATAAAGGTAACTGTATCGTCTAGATATATAAATGAGAATGTTTTAAAGGGGTTTTGAGTCTTGCGACCACTTTCAGATGAAAAGCGCATTGGGTCTGACTGGAGGGGTTTTTGTAGGATATTTCCTGACTATTATGTTCTAATAAACCAGTTTAAATAACTGTACCTTTGCAGGATGACAAGTCCGATTAAGAATCAAACGAATATACTTGAAAAGCTGAGCATTGAGAAACTCAATGACATGCAGCAAGAGGCTCAGGAGGCCATACTCTCCAGTGCTGAAATTGTATTACTATCGCCAACAGGAACCGGTAAAACGCTGGCATTCCTTCTGCCACTCATCTCAGAGCTGGATATCACCTGTTTGGAAGTGCAGTTGCTGATTATTGTTCCTTCCAGGGAACTGGCCATACAGATTGAACAGGTGATCCGTGAAATGGGGACGGGTTATAAAACCAACGCAGTGTACGGAGGAAGAGCCGGTTCAAAAGATAAAACGGAGATCAAACATCGTCCGGCCATATTGATCGGAACACCAGGCAGGATTGCCGACCACTTGCGGAGGGATAATTTCTCCTCTGAGTTTATCACCACTATTGTGCTTGATGAATTTGACAAGTCACTGGAGATAGGGTTTGAAACCGAAATGAAGGAAATACTGGCCTTATTACCAAAGGTACAGAAGAAGATACTCACTTCGGCCACACAGGAAGTTGAAATTCCGAAGTTTGTAGGACTGAAGAATCCGGTGATCATCGATTACCTGGACAAAGGGACTTCACAACTTAAGGTCAAAACAATACTTTCCGCTTCACCCGATAAGCTGGATACACTGGCTGAACTGCTCTGTCATCTGGGCAATCATCCCGGTATTATCTTCTGTAATTTCAAGGATACCATCCAGGATGTGAGTGATTTTCTGAACGGTAAAAACATCGGGCATGGCTGTTTTTATGGAGGTATGGAACAGAAGGACAGGGAACGGGCGCTCATCAAGTTTAGGAATGGGACCCACCGGTTGATCGTGGCCACCGACCTTGCTGCAAGGGGAATCGACATTCCTGAGATTAAATTCATCATCCATTTTCAGCTTCCTCAACGGGCACATGAATTCACTCACCGCAATGGACGCACTGCCCGTATGTTCAATGATGGTACAGCCTATGTCATCAAGGGTAAGTATGAGAATCTGCCTGATTTTGTTGAGGGCGCAGAAGTTGAGGAAATGCAGAAAGCACCGGTACCATCGGCTTCAGGCTGGAAAACCCTGTTTGTATCCGGCGGAAGAAAAGATAAAATCTCGAAAGGAGATATTGCAGGGTTTTTTATGAAACAAGGCAAACTCAGCAACGATCAGATCGGCACCATCGAGATCAAGACCGACTGTGCTTTTGTGGCCGTAAAGGCTTCGGAAGTAAACTCACTGATCCAACTGGTCGATAACAGCAGGCTGAAGAACAAAAAGGTGAGGGTGACGGTGATTTAAAGTTTATGGATATCCGTTTTTACCTATATTCTTCTTCGCGTCAGTCAATTGCTTTCATTAGCTGCGCGTCATTGGTGGTCATTAGCTTCGCGTCATTGAATGACAACTAAATGACTATTGAATGACCATTTAATGACTTAGAGAATGAACTAAGCTAAAATCACTGATACTAATTTAAAATTGATTCAGCTTTTCTACAATTGAATATTTGAATAAATATAAGTCTGTACACGATTCTACTGTGATCCTTTATTTGTCACTCGATTAAAATAAACTGCAAGTTTATCAAGGATATTGGCATCCACTTCAATTTGTTCCTGAACTTCTTTCCAGTTTCTTTGCTCAATAGCTTCGCGAATGCCGGGCATAGTTTTTACGCCATAACCAGTGTAAGCTCCGGGTGCATACAAAGTATGTTTATACCATGACCTGCGTGGAAGTCCGGTTACACTTAACAATTGCTGTTCGGATCTGTAGAGTGCCTGATTAAATTCAATGTTCACTGTACCGGATTTAAGATTATTTTGATAGACCACATTTAAACTATCCACACTTGTTCCCAATTTTTTCAGGGCATTTTGTAAAGGTGAAAAATCCAGGAACGGCACTTCTGATTTTGGGTCAGGTACAACATATGGTTTGGTAGGATCTTTGGCAATGGCATAATCACCCGACTTAATCATCTGATTTTCCATTTCTGTTGATTGCCTCTTTGTTTCCATCAATTTGACCAAATCCTGTAAATAGCTGTCAATAGTTTTCGTTAAATGCGTATAATCAAAGGGCAATTCATCGGCTTGGGACATCCGCAAAACGGCATGACCAGCTGTTTCCGCCAAAGTAACTCCATACTGAAATCCGGGATCTTTAAATCTTGAATATAAATCGTAGGAATCATAGATGGAATGGTATTCTCCTCCATCGTCTTCACCACCAAATCCAAGATTAAGGGAGGGAATTCCAACATGTTGAATAAAAGAAGAATAATCAGATCCGGAGCCCATGGCATCCAGAATTAAACCCTTTTCGTCACTTATCTTTTTTCTCTCATCAATGCTTTTTGCTGCGACTAAACGACTCGATTTTCTGCGATCGTAAACGCTGACTTTGGTCTGTGGATCAATAACCTGTTTGGCAATTTCTTCAATAAATGGTTCGAGTGCATGAGAACCCTGAGCATAAAGAAATCCCCGTCCATTCCCATCACTATTGATGTAAATAACAGCTTTCTCCTTTAACTCATTTTCGTGATCTTCAACCCATTCAGTTGAGCCCAGCAAACCGGGTTCTTCGCCATCCCAGGCACAATAGACGAGTGTTCGGTCTGGCTTCCATCCGTTTTTCAGCAACTTACCAATCGATTTGGCTTCTTCAAGCAATGCTGCCAGCCCGCTTATTGGATCGGCTGCTCCATTCACCCATGCATCATGATGATTTCCGCGAATGACCCATTCATCAGGAAATTTTGATCCCTGAATTTTGGCAATCACATCATAACACGGAACAATATCCCAGTTAAAGTCTACTTTCAAATGTACCTGCGTTTTTCCAGCTCCGATATGATAGGCAAACGGCAAACCACCGTGCCACTCAAATGGGGCAACCTGACCATCAAGAGATTCAAGCAAAGGCGTTGCATCATGATAACTGATTGGCAAAACCGGAATTTTCAGGAGATTTGTTGCCTGAAAGCGATTTAAACGCTGAGCATCTTTTGTTGCGCCAGTACCGGGCGTAAGCGGATCACCTGAATACACAGACATTTCCATCACTGAGCCTCTCTGTACGCCATTCTCATTCCTGAATGCACCCTTAGGATAAACATCTCCCTGGAAATATCCATCATCAGCCGGATCGCTATATATAATACATCCCACGGCACCATGTTCCCCGGCAACTTTAGGTTTTATTCCACGCCAGCTATGTCCATACTTTGCAATTACAATTTTCCCTTTTACATCCACGCCCATTCGGGCTAACACTTCATAATCTTCAGGCAAACCGTAATTAACAAATACCAGTCCTGCTGTTACATCACCATCGGCGCTATAGGCATTATAGGTTGGTAGTTGTCCTTTCTGTCTTGATGTGGCATCTTCCTTCAATGCAGGTTCTTTCAGCAGGGCTTTGTATTTTGTTGGCGAAGTCATTTCGAGCAACCTTGTTTTTGGCGTTGGAAACAGAACGTAGAATGTTTCAATACTTGCATCCCAGCCCCATTGTTTGTAAAGACTCAAAATGTATTCAGCATTTTCCTTATCTTTTGCTGAACTGAGGTGGTGCGGATCCTCCGACAACTTTTTAATTGTTTCTCCTATGTTTTCTTTGCTTAAATTTTTGTCGAATGCAGACTCAAGACTTTGTTCTTTATCCTTATTCTTTTCAAAGAAACCTGTCATTCTCGACTGGCCAAATACCGATTGTAAAATAAAAAACGTCATTACAGCAAACAGGATTTTTTTCATCTTGAGAATTTTGAGATTGATCATATAAAAGGGATTGAATTGACTGAAATGTGAATTAGCTTCAACTTATTAAATTCGAAGATGATAACACTCATCTTAATATATTTGTTTATTTGGTTGGAATTTGATTGCTGAGAAGTTTAATGACAGTTTACTAATTGGGAACAACTGCCTTCGATGGCAATAATTACAATACTGCTTTTTAGATCCTTGGATTATTAAATACAAATTGCAGAATTAATAGGTGAGAGTGACGGTAATCTGGTGGCTAGCTTTACTCAAATTATAAAACCCGATGCAGATCTCCTGCACCGGGTTTTTTAATATCATAAATAAACGTCAACTATCCCATAATCACAATCACTGCATGTGCTTCACCGTCTTCGAAAAGAGGAATCACATTAGAGGTTTGTGAAAGGCCATCAACGATGACTTCCTTTACTCCTTTGGAGACGCCGTTCGGGTTCTTCACTTCTATTTCGTAAAGCGCACCCCTGAATTTACGGCTGATCTTAAAACCTTTCCAGTCGTTCGGAATGCAAGGATCGACAATCAATCCTTCATAGTCAGGTTGAATACCAAGAATAAACTGTGTAATGGCATAGAAATTCCATGAAGCTGTACCCGTTAACCAGGAGTTTTTAGCTTCACCTGGTTTAAAGGCATCTTTCCCTGCCACCATTTGCGCATAGACGTATGGTTCAGTCTTGTGCAGTTCGCTGATATCCTCCAGATAGGACGGACAGATCTTTTGGTAATACTCCAATGCACGGTTTCCATTACCAACCACTGTTTCACCAATCATGATCCAGGGGTTGTTATGACAGAATACACCTGCATTTTCCTTGTATCCCGGAGGATATGACGAGATTTCGCCATACTCGATGTAGTATTTCGTAAAGGCCGGGTTATTCAGCACAATTCCGTATTTTGAGTCCAGTCGTTCTTTCACTGAATCAAGGGCCTTCGCACAAAGACCTTCTTTCTTTCCTATGCCTGCCATGGTGCACAATCCGTTGGATTCAATAAATATCTTCCCTTCTTCGTTGTCTTTGCTTCCGATCTTATTTCCGTAATAGTCGTAGGCACGGATAAACCATTCGCCATCCCAACCATGTTTCTTCACGGCTTCAATCATGGCATCAATGTGAGACTGTGCACGGGCAGCTTCTTCATCATTCTGTAACTTTTTGCAGAGAGTTACATAGTCACGGCCATAAATTACAAAGAGTCCTGCAATCATCAAAGATTCAGCCTTCGTTCCTTCCGACTTATTCTCGGTAGTCTGGAATGATTCATTTGGATCGTTCGAGAAGCAGTTCAGGTTAAGGCAGTCGTTCCAGTCAGCACGCCCGATTAGAGGCAATCCGTGAGGTCCAAGATTATTCACGACATGATCAAACGATACGGTTAAGTGATCAAACAGACTGCGTGCAACTGATATATCATTGTCGAAAGGCACCATTTCTTCCAGAATGCCGAAATCACCTGATTCCTTGATGTAACTAATCGTTCCTAAGATCAACCACATCGGATCGTCATTGAATCCACCGCCAATGTCATTGTTGCCTTTTTTTGTCAGGGGTTGATACTGGTGGTAACAACCACCATCCTGGAATTGTGTTGAAGCAATATCGATGATGCGTTCACGTGCCCGCTCCGGAATCTGGTGCACAAAACCAATCAAATCCTGGTTCGAGTCACGGAATCCCATTCCGCGTCCGATTCCTGATTCAAAATAGGAAGCAGAACGTGAAAAACAGAAGGTAATCATGCACTGGTACTGGTTCCAGATGTTCACCATACGATCAAGTTTATCGTCACCCGAATCCACTGAATAAACGCTCAGCAGGTTATCCCAATACTCGCGCAAATCAGCCAGTGCTGCATCTACTTTTGCAACCGTATTAAACCGTGCAATGGTTTCCTTGGCCTTGGTCTTATTGATGATATTTTTTGATTCCCATTTTTCTTCCTCTTTATTCTCGACATAACCCAGTACAAATACAAATTCCTTGGTTTCCCCGGGCTGCAATTCCACTTCAAGATAATGCGAAGCAATTGGGGACCAGCCATGAGCTTCGGTATTGCGGGGTTTGCCTTCAGCAACAACCTGTGGTTCGTCAAATCCATTATACAATCCAAAGAATGACTCCCGATCGGTATCGAAACCCTGAACCGGTACGTTTACCGAATAATAGGCGTAATGGTCGCGTCGTTCCTTGTATTCCGTCTTGTGGTAAATGACCGAATCTTCAATTTCTACTTCGCCGGTAGAGAAGTTACGCTGGAAGTTTTCCATATCAGCTGCAGCATTCCACAGACACCATTCCACAAATGAAAATACTTTAAGCTTCTTTACTTCCTTCGAATTATTGGTAAGGGTCAGTTTCTGAACTTCGGCCCACGTTTTTAACGGAACAAAATAAAGCGCAGTAGCACTAACTCCATTCTTAAACCCTTTAATGGAGGTGTAATTCATGCCATGACGACACTCATAACTGTCGAGTTCTGTTTTGCAGGGTTTCCAGCCCGGCGACCAGGTGGTATCCCCGTCCTTGATGTAAAAATATTTTCCTCCATCGTCCATTGGAACATTGTTGTAACGATAACGAGTCAGTCGACGAAACTTGGCATCCTTGTAAAAAGTATAGCCGCCTGCGGTATTAGATATCAAAGAGAAGAAATCTTCATTGCCAAGGTAATTGATCCACGGCCATGGGGTACGAGGATTGTCAATAACGTATTCCCGGTTCTTATCGTCAAAATGTCCAAATTTCATAAAAGTGATTTTTAATTGATCTATTTTTAATGAGTTAAGTCTAATTCTATATATACAGAAGCCAGATTAAACAAAACTTCATGTGTGAAAAGGGTAATTTATAATATTCTTTTTCACCCTGTATATTTTATTCAAATATCTGCAAAATATTTGATTAATAACTCATTTACCCTTAAATTGTATTTTATACAGTATGTAAGCATAATTCAACCGTTTTGACTGATTCAAAGCATTAGAAAAGAGTCTTAAAAGAATTAAATCTGATAAGCTTTCCCAACAATCCAGCACTTGTTACGGATCACATGATATTGTTGTAGGGAAAGCTAAGTCAATAGTGAGGTTTTAAAAATCTTACTTTTTTTAATTCAAACTTAGTAACCAGGCAATGCCCCCCGGATTCCAATCTTATCTATCTTCTATAATTGGGAATAATGGTTGCCAGTTCTACCTCCGATAAAGTGGATGCTCTTGACAAGATACATAAGATTAAGGTTACGAGGACTGATATAAGTTACTAAGATTTTTTCAAAAAAACATACCTGAATATTGGTTTTGATCCCGATTACTCGGGAACCTACAACTATGTTATGTGATCCCTTTTTAAGATATCTGAAAACAGTCATTTAGGACATAAACATAAAAAGAGACCACCCAACCTTCAGGCTTATCAGAAGTAGAATCTGATTGGAAGAAGTGTTGGGCAATCTCTTTTGAAAAACGTATCATCTATTCTGACCCGAGATGTTACAATACGCAATTATAATGTGCCTAACTTACCAGTTACCTGTGATGTCCACCACCATGGAAACCTCCACCGCCATGGAAACCTCCGCCATGGAAGCCGCCTCCATAACCACGATAGCCGCCTCCGCCACGAAAGATAAAGGATGAACCCATGCCCCAACCCCAGTAAGCCCAGGGCCAGCCATAACCTCCATACCAGTAAGGGCTATATCCGGGATAATAGTAATAGGAATCCTGCACTTGCTGTTCGTGTCTGGCCAGATCAATATGAGTTTGTTCCATAAAGTTAATCACCGTATCGGCTACACCTGCCTGCTGAAGCTTTGCAAGCTCATCTGCCTTAAGAATATAGGCCGTATGTGATCGCTTTATTTCGTTGATAATATTTCCAGGCGGAACCTTATCCTTACTCATCTGAACAATATCAGGAACGGTGAGCGGTGTAAATGAATTCGGGCGATATGCCACACAACTGTTTAAGAGAGCTACCAGGGGAACCAAAATTAATAAATAAACTACGTGACTAAATTTTATCAGGTTTTTCATTTTTCTTGCCTCCTTTTCCATTTTAATACAATATTAACCCTTATAATCTATTCAAATCCCTACAATATTTATGCCTGAATAACAAGACTGGAACTTAAATGTTAGTTAAATAATTTTAAAAAATATAAGGTCTAAGCGATGTTAGTACATTGTAAATCAATGCAAGCGTAAAAAAAGCAATTAAGAATTCTGATTGAAATGTTAAAATTGAGTATGCCGACTCTGAGGATAGCTTCTTATTTCAATCCCCCAAAATTGAAGGATAAGGATTTCATCCTGTCGTTGTAATAATTCTAAAAGACAATGCTATAGTATGGATGGGTTCTTCCTTTTACAGGGCATGGAACAGGCTTGGACATTATTTGAAACTTATTCGTTACTTATTAGAAGCCTATTCGAAGATTATTCAATTTCATTCGAACCATCTTCGAATAAGCTTCGAATAGCCTTCGAATAGCCTTCGAATAATGTACAAGGGAATCGGCCCGATAAAAGCGACACAATAGGGCAGAAGTACATCACATTTTGGGAAAGAAGGGTTTTGGTGTATCGGTCCAGGGTTCATTATGCTCCGCGGAAATGATGGCTGCCGGATTGACCAGAGGAGATATTGTGAGTTTTCGGCAGACCCTTGGTATAAGACTGGTTTATTTGGCAATGGCCTGGACGACCGGCAAAAATGCAGTCATGCAGGGTTTCGGGTTCTTGGACAGGTTTCCCAGGTTTGGAGATAAAAGTAATGCACAAGGGGATTACTTTTAGTTGATCGATGTGCTTTGACATCGTGGAATCAGAAACAGACAAGGCGCGGGCAGATCATATACAGGCAATATTCACCTCCGGCCTGGCCGGAGGGAATATTTACATAAAGCGTTTTCTATTTTGGATTAGAATGATTGTTTCTTTATTTCACCGGGTCGCCATAAACTGTTCCACGGCCATGGGTGCCAACATATACACGTCCGTATTTTTTAGGATCACCTGTAATATGCAGCAGCAAGCCCCATTGATGCTGTTCATCATTAATCCGAACCCAGCTTTGAGACTTATCATCGGATCTGTAAATACCCCGGACTCCGTTCACATTGCCGATCAGGTATAATGCAGAATAATTGGCATTTGGAGCCCCTTTACCGAATCCAAAAGCGTGAATCTCATCCACACCGCTGGTTTTAATAAAAGTTTTCCCTGCGTCGGATGAATGATAAAGACCATCGAATGCTGCGATCCAGAGGTCTCCTTCCAGGTCAGGAGTGGCATAAATACGGTCTTGTCCTCCTCGGTTGTCTCCCCGGTTTCCTTCACGTTTTGGCAATCCACCGGGTAATTCCAGGGCTTGTTCAGTAAAGCTACTTCCTTTATCAGTACTGACAAAGAGTTTTCCTTCGAACAGTGAAATGGCGTAGAATTTGGATGGATTAACAGGATCGGCAATTACACGGGTGTTTGCCGGAATGCCTTTACATTCGGTCCAGCTTGCACCCTTGTCGGATGTAGCATATACAGGAATCAGTTTAGGTGCCCGGCTGTTTGGTCCAAAACCTCCTCTAACCGCAGATGGCGCCCAAATCCAGGTTGATCCGTCCGAAGAGACTGCAATAGTCCCCAGGCTGCTTTCAGGAGTGGGCATGGTTGGGGTCGGCTGCCAGGTCTTGCCTCCGTCGGTTGAGTAAGCAATGTTTTTATCCTTATTATTATTTGCTGCCCTTCCTACACGAACGATGATATCTGAATTAGCTGCAGCACAAGCCACCCCATTAGTGTTTCCAAAACGGGGATTGTCGAAGCTTCCTTCAGGAGAAGGCTTATCCAAATCCCAATGTACGAACCCACCATAATCGCCAATGGCTGTAATCAGATTTGCACCTTTTGGAGGACTAAGCAATTCGAGCGCCACGGTTTCTTCGATTCCGGTACTCATAACACTCCATTTGGTGGGTTTACCCTTGTCCATATCGGTCAGGTTAAAGGTTTCATGACCACCATAACCGGTTGTAAACATGGCGTGATCAGGATTATTCGGGTCGATTTCAATGTCAAACAACCAGTGAATACCGGTTTTCTGGATATAGGGTGCTAAAGAATAATCGTATGTTCCTCCTCCGGCAAATACCTTGTTCCAGGTTGTGCCTCTATCCAGACTCCTGAAAATATCTTCGCCTTTCTCAATACCATAGCGGTTAAAAGAACTTACTATGAGAACCTTCGGATTACGGGCATCGATTGAAATTCCGGCATAACCGAAAGCTCTTGTTTTGGGGGCAGGCTTGTCAGGGGTAATTTCGGTCCACTCATCAGTTTTGGTATTCAGTTTCCATATACCTCCGTTAGACATTCGGGAAGGGCCCGGGGAATTACCATAGGTCACATACAAGGCACCGTCAGAACTAAGTACTCCATGAATGGGGCGATATTGTACGGGCTGCCCGGGAACGGCCTGCCAGGTTTTCCCGGCATCCTGACTCCGGTAAAGATTCTCATGATTCATAAGTGATACACCGACATAAACAGTTGAACTGCCTTTTCCCTTTGATCCGCTTTTGGGGTCAAAGAGGGTAAAGATAACCCCGCTGCCTGAGTTCATTCTGCGCCAGCGCATGATGCTGTCCTGATCGTGCATGTTGGAGGGAGGGTTCTCCGTAATATCTGGGAAGTTTTCTACTTTGGCCCAAGTAACCGCACGGTCGGAACTTTTCCAGAGACCTGCATGACGAGTGCCTACGTATAGAATATTCCCGTTGTTTGGATCGACTGCCATACGTTCGCCATTACCACGGCCATCTTCATTGCCGCCCATTTTAAACGGTACATCGGTACGCTGAAACGTTTTTCCACGATCATCGGAACGAAGAATGGCCCCATTAGGTGAGCGGTCGTTTGAATAAGTACCGCAAGACAGGAATACACGATCAGCATCGGAAGGATCGTGCGCAATACTTTCAACCCCCATCAGGTTGACATCCTTGATGGATAACCAATCCAGCAAGGGTTCCCATCGAAGTGTTTTTGGATTACGTCGATAGGCCCCGCCCATGTCGGTACGGCAATAGCACACGCCTTTAGCTGTCGGGTGAAATACGATTCCGTCGACAAAACCACCGCCAACCATCTGTACGCTTTTCCAGGTATAAGGTGACGACGCAGGTTTCTGTCCATAATCCTGATTTGCAAATGATAGTGAAACTATGACTGCGATAAGGACTTTATACAGTTTTGATTTAAGATGTTGATACATTATTATTTTCTTAAGTTGGTTTCAAGGTTAAGACACTTATCGATTATTATTCTCCGAACTTCAGTTTAATTACAGATTGGGTTAATCCCGGTGAAGTGGCTGTCAGTATTACTTCTCCTGATTTGCCTGTTGACTGAACGATTACCTGGGCCAGACCATTAAAGACCTTCCTCTTCCAGGGATCTGCTGGTGTGAGGATCTGAATACTTGCAGATCTCATCTCTCCACCGTTTCGTTTTCGTTCCTGAAATGGTATTGCAACAACTGCAATACTATTCTTCCCTTTTTGCAGCGCCTTTTTATACAGCTTAATGGCCAGTCCGTTATCTGTTTTCTTGCTGTCTTTAAGGATTAGCACCCCATTGATATAGACACTCTGTGATTCTCCAAGAGAATTCAGATACAAGGTAATACTGTCTTTTTCGGTAAATTCAGGTAATTCGAATCGTGAACGATAGATAGTTGCTTTTGCCGGAGCATTATTGGCATCCCGTTCACGGCGGAAGGCTGGTTTCCATTCTGAATCATTGAAATCAGCGGCTACCTCAGGTCTGTTGTCTGCATCCTCCACTTTTATGGACACCCAGTTCTCTATTTTTACGGATTTAGTGGACGGGATAAACCGATCAGGTTCGTGGGAGCCGGGATCGCCATTGCCAACACCAATAATCTTCGCTGGTCCTTCAACCGAAAAGGTGATCTCATTGGAAGAAACAGGTACGACCAGTCCTTTTTTATCTTTAACCGATACCGTGATTACCGAAAGGTCTTTCCCGTCGGCTTTCAGGGTTTCCCGATCGGGAGAGAGCTGAACGGAGATTGTTTCTCCGGTAGTTTCAACCTGTTGTTCGATGATCTTTTTCCCATTTTTATACCCACGGGCCAATAAGATCCCGGGTTGGTATTTCACCGGCCATTCAATATGTGAGTTCTTTGGAACTCGTTTCTTTCCCTGACTCTTTTTGTTCAGGAAAAGTTCTACTTCATCACAGTTGCTGTATGCCCATACTTTGATCTCCTGACCCTCTTTCCCTTTCCAGTTCCAATGAGGCAGAATATGAAGAACAGTTTCGCTGGTCCAGACTGATTTCAGGTAATAAAATGCATCTTTTGGGAAACCGCAGGCATCAATGATTCCGAATTGAGAACTCACAGCCGGCCATCCAAGTGGATTGGGTTCGCCCTTGTAATCGAAGCCTGTCCAGTAAAACAATCCGGCAAGGAATGGCCGTTCATCGTAATATTGCCAGCCGGTTTCTGTTGAAGCACCTTTATCAGTGCGGTCGGTGGCAGCCATACGGCCATTTGATTTATCATCCTCATAAGTTCCGCGTGTGGCTGAGGTGGTTGTTTCTTCAGTACCCACTGCAGGCTGATTGGGGAATTTCTTATGCTGATCATCGATGCTTCCGTGGGTAAGGTAATTGAATCCCATCATATCAACCCGGGTTGAAATACCTGCACCCCAGCCTCCGCTGATCGCAGTGGTGATGCGTCGTGTGGGATCAATGCTTTGGGCAAAAGCCTGCATTGTAGAAGTTATCCTGGCTCCGGTAATGTTTCCTTCAATTGCCCATTCTTCGTTACCCAGGGACCAAAGGATAACACTCGGATGGTTGCGATCGCGGACCATCATACGTTTCAGGAGGTCAAGATGTTCCTGATTGGAACCCATCAGGCGGTTCTCGTCTAGTACAAGCATACCCAGACGGTCGCAGGCATCAAGCATTTCAGGTGTCGGAGGATTGTGAGAACACCGGTAGGCATTGCTTCCCATTGCTTTCAGTTGTTTAATGCGGAAATCCTGTAAGGCATCCGGGATGGCTGCACCAACACCTGGATGATCCTGATGATTATTGGTCCCTTTGATTTTGACATGTTTATCGTTCAGGAAGAATCCTTCATTGGCATCAAATCGAATAGTGCGGATTCCAAATGTTGTTTCGTATGAATCTATTGTCGATCCACCTGATCTGACCAGCGTGATTAGTTTATGCAGGGTTGGGGTTTCGATTGACCAGAGTTTTGGATTCTGAACTTCAATCAGGCAAGTGAATTCATTCTCTGCACCTGCTTTCAGGGAGAGATTCTTTATTCCTGAGGTTCCTACCGGTTTTCCATTAGCATCCAGAATCGTTTGTTCGAGTTCAAAGGTTGCATCAATAGTCCCATTATTGATTAAAGTCGTTTTGGCTGTAATCGTTGCTGAATTATCTTTCACTTCGGAAGACACAAAGGTGCCGTATTGTGCAATATGAAGGGGTGCTGTCTTTGTGAGCCAGGTGTGACGGTATATTCCGGCACCTTCGTAAAACCAACCTTCTTCCATCATATTGTCCACTCTGACTGCAATCACATTGGTCCCTCCATAATTGATGTAATCGGTAATGTCGTAACTAAAGCCGGCATAACCACTTGGTTCATTACCAAGGTAAAAACCGTTAATCCAAACAATGGAATTACGGAAGACTCCGTCAAATTCAATGGAGATACGTTTGCCCAGATCAGATTCAGGGATAACTAATGTTTTACGGTACCATCCAATACTGTTTTCGGGGAAATTACGGCCTATAGCTTTGTACCCATGGCTATGGGTGCCCTTGTTGTCAAAAGGTAATTCTACAGCCCAATCATGCGGAAGATCGAGGGTTCGCCATGCACGATCATCGAAGTTCTTGGAAGCTGCTCCGTCTCCATAGCCGGCTTTGGCAAAATAAGAGAAATAGCTTGTGCCATTGGTGAAGTCCTTGTCAGTGTCCAATGGATGTCCAAATGCAAAGCGCCAGTTTGAATCCATCGATAAGCGCTCCCTTGAAGAAACTTCTTTATTTACGACTACCTGAGCATAGGATTGAACTGAATAAGTAACTGCAATAAGCAGGATAATACACAAAGATTGGATAGACCTTAGCAGGGTAATTTTCATGAGTCAGTTTGATAAATATTTGGTTAGTCCCGAATAATCACTAAAGCGTTCAATATACGCTTATTCGACATTAAATAAATAGAATGGTTTAATCTATTAAATAAAAGCCCGATACATTGTGTATCGGGCTTTAGTATCTTTTATGAATGATGAATTAAATCGTAGGCAAAACCCATGGCGCACGGTATTGCGGTACCAGGAATTTATTGGCATCCTCATCGTTGATGAACTTGCTGGTTTCAGCGTCCCAATATAAACGACGGCCTGTTCGCATGGCAATGTTTCCCAAATGTGCCACGCGGGCTGTATTGGCTGCAATTTCGATGCTTGCATTCAGATTACGGTTGCGGTTTTTTACACCGTCAATGAAATTCGCCATGTGAAGTTCAAGTCCTTTACCATTTCCCTTCTGCAAGGTGACAGGTTCCATCAGATCTTTATTCTTTTTCTTTTCAGGAATGACTTCCCATCCGTTGCGATCAACAACTAACGTTCCGTTGTTACCCACATATCCTACGCCATGATCACGTCCGTAATATCCTCCATTAATGCCGGTCCCGTGATCCCAAAGAAGCGTATGACCGTCGAATTCGTACAAAGCCTGCAAGGTATCGGGTGTTTCAGCTGCATCGTCAGGGTAGGCAAATTTTCCACCCATAGCCATCACTGACTTGGGTGCTTTATCTCCCATTCCGAATAAACCGTAGTCGATTATATGAACGCCCCAGTCGGTCATGAGACCACCGGCATAATCATAGTACCATCGGAAATTAAAATGGAAACGGTTGGGATTAAACGGACGTTTCTTAGCTGGTCCAAGCCAGAAGTCGTAATCTACTCCTGCCGGTGCTTCTCCATCTGGTTTTACAGGAACAGGCTCCATCCATCCCTGGTAGGCCCAGGTACGCACAGTACGGATTTTACCCAGTTTACCTGACTGAACGAAATCGACAGCAGCTCTCCAATGCGGATCGCTGCGTTGCCACATGCCCACCTGAACGACGGTCTTGTATTTATTGGCCGCACGCTCCATAATGTTGATTTCCTCAATGGAATTACCCAGAGGTTTTTCGCAATAGACATCTTTCCCGGCCTGGCAGGCTTCAACCATCGGCAGACAATGCCAGTGATCGGGAGTTCCAATGAGAACTACATCCACATTTTTGTCTTCGAGCAGTTTGCGGTAATCGCTATATAACTTGGGTTTAAACCCCTGCATTTTTTCGGTATCAGCTGCACGGCGAGCCAGTACATTACTGTCAACATCACATAAGGCAACACATTCAGTATTTTTCTGATGAAGAAAAGCCGTAAGATCGGCAAAACCCATTCCGTTTGTGCCAATTAACCCACAACGAAGCTTTTCGTTGGCGCCCTTACAGGCACTCATTGGTATTGGCATAGCGGCAGCCATGGTTAATCCCACTGCTGCTGTAGTCGTACTTTTTAGAAATTGTCTTCTATTTGAATTCATGGACTATTTTAATACAAGATTATAGATTAAAGATATTAGATATTTGATATCTGAGTCAGCTCTGGCAAAAAGCTCCAACTTTAAGCTTTGAACCTGGAACTTGTAACTCTACTTTTGCATGGCATCATCAAAGGCCACATCCGAAGGATCGAAATCGCTGTAACGAACAAAATCACAGGCCTCGACGGCTCCTGCTTCACGGTTCATGCCGCTGTCTTCCCATTCTACTGATAATGGTCCCTGATATTTAATGTCGTTCAATGCGCGTATGATGTTTTCGAAGTCAATCTTTCCGCGACCCAGACTACGGAAGTTCCAATAGCGGCGGTTATCGCCAAAATCGGTATGTCCGCCGAAAACGCCAATATCCATTGGATGTTCGCTCCAATAGGCATCTTTCATATGTACATGGAATATACGATCTGAGAACTCATAAATGAATTTCACGTAATCAACACCCTGATAACCTAAGTGACTTGGATCATAGTTAAATCCGAATGCAGGATGGTTGTTCACAGCTTTTAGCGCACGACGAGCAGTAGCAATATCGAATGCTATTTCGGTTGGATGTACTTCAAGCGCAAATTTGACACCCATTTTCTGGTATTCGTCCAGAATAGGAATCCATCGTTTGGCAAAATCAGCATAGCCTTTGTCAATCATTTCCTGACTTACTGCCGGGAATGAATACAACATATGCCATATTGAACTTCCGGTGAACCCAATGACGGTATCCAATCCAAGCATCTTGGCGACTTTACCGGTTTTGATGATTTCAGCTGCTGCGCGTTGGCGTACTCCTTCAGGATCGCCGTCACCCCAGATATATGCTGGTAAGATTCCCTGATGACGTTCGTCAATACGATCGCATACACATTGTCCTACAAGGTGAGTTGAAATAGCGAACAACTGTAGATCATATTTATCCAACGTTTCTTTGCGGGCGTCGCAATAGGCCTGATCGGCCTTATCAATTTCCATATGATCGCCCCAGGTACAGAGTTCAAGACCATCATAGCCAAACTCTAATGCTTTTTCGCAAATGGTTTCAAAGGGAAGGTCGGCCCATTGTCCCGTAAATAGTGTTACTGGTCTGCTCATGTTGTTTATGTTTTAGGATTATAAGTTTAACGTTTCAAGTTCAAAGTTTCAAGTTTCAATTTTCAGGTTCCAGATCGCACAAGCAACTTGGAACTTTGAACCTGAAACTTGTAACTTAGAGCTATCCGAAAGGAATCCATTTCACATCATCATTGTAGCCTGATTCGACTACTGCATCGATGAATTGCATTCCCCTGATACCATCTTTGACTCCCGGATAATCGAGCCATTCAGGTTTTGCCTGTTCGCCATTCAATTTAGCACGAAGAGTTAACGAGAAATTGCGGTAAATATTGGCAAAGGCTTCTAAATATCCTTCCGGATGACCTCCCGGAGTTCGGGTATTTGCTGCCGAAGCTGATCCCATAAAACCAGTTCCTACGCGGTATAATTCTGTCGGTTTTGAAGCCCATTTGGCAATCAGGGTATTGGGTTCATGTTGTGCCCATTCCAGTCCGCCCTTGTCTCCATACACACGAATCTTCAATGCATTTTCTTCTCCAGCGGCAATCTGGCTGGCCATTAGGACACCTTTGGCTCCATTATCGAAACGAAGCAAAACGGCACCGTCGTCATCCAACAAGCGTCCGGGAACAAAGACATTCAGTTCAGCACACAGGGAAGTCGTTTTTAAACCGGTAATGTATTCGGCCAGATGGTGTGCATGCGTACCAATATCACCCATGGCACCGGCTTTCCCTGATCGTTTAGGGTCAGTACGCCAGGAAGCCTGAGGGTTACCGGAGTCTTCCAGTTTTTCGGAGAGCCATCCCTGCGGATATTCCACATATATTTTACGGATCTTGCCCAACTGACCTTCAGCCACCATTTGTCTGGCCTGTTTAACTGCTGGGTAGCCAGAATAGGTATGGGTAAGGGCAAGCAATAAGCCGGTTTCCTGCAATTTATACTGAAGTTGTAATGCCTCATCCAATGTAAAAGTGATAGGTTTGTCAATGACAACATTAAATCCATTCTCGAGAGCCATCATGGCAGGACCAAAATGTGCGAAGTTTGGCGTAACGATCGTCACAAAGTCCATTCGGTCGCCTTCGGGCAAC
>Ga0302286_10001374_pt1 | contig 18200 bp, 11 predicted proteins | sample III_Fen_E2_3_FD_198765 | JGI IMG/M metagenome (GOLD analysis project Ga0302286, IMG submission 198765) | Peat permafrost microbial communities from Stordalen Mire near Abisko, Sweden - III_Fen_E2_3 | ecosystem: Environmental > Terrestrial > Soil > Wetlands > Permafrost | place: Sweden: Abisko...
CGATTACTGAAAAGTAGTTGGGGCTTTTTTTTGTACCTACCAATCCAAACAGGGGATTTTGCCGTGTCTGTTGACTCGGAGGGAGGGAGCATTGACGCTGGGTTGTGGAGAAATACAGAAAGCTGTGTATAAAATGAATAAATATTGTTTAATGAGTTGTTTTATTTGCATATATATACTTAAAAGGCGGACTATGATGAGCATTCTGCCTCATAATACTGAGGATTATACCTGAAATAAAGCATGAAAAAGATTTGAATAGGCCCGTAATATTCACTCTTTGATTCTTGCTCAATTTATAAAAACATACATTTCCCTGTTCATTCAATTGAGAAGTTATATTTTATTTTTAAAGGAAGGAGGATGACTATGTTATGAGTGTAAGTATTTTCACGTTGGATTATTTTGGTGTCCGAATTCTTCTTTAAATAAATTATTTGTTGCCTTTTTACTATGGAGTTATCCATTTAAACTTCTATTTTAGCAATGATTTATTCCTACTATGATCTTATAATGTAACGAGAAATTGTTTTCATTTAATATTCTATTATACTCTTTATTTACTATTCTTGTTCGAATTGATTTGATTTAAACCCAATAATACATTATACTTTTCAAAAGTATAATGTTCTGATCAAAAAATATTTATGATAATCCTGTCCATTTCATCAAACAAAAACTCCCTGCTCAACTAAATGAACAGGGAGTTTATTATACTATGTGGTTTATGCAATCCAATAGAGTTGTTGATTAGGAGAAAGACATACCACCATTGATATCAATATTAGTACCGGTCAAGTAATCAGAATCTGCACCAGCCAGGAATAATACTAAATCAGCTACATCAACTGCATCACCTTCACGGCGAAGAGGATAAATACCTTTCATACGTTCGCGATTTTCAGGAGTGTTGAAGCGATCGTGGAATGATGTAGCAATTGTACCAGGAGCTAATGCATTGACACGGATTCCTTTTGGACCGAGTTCTTTAGCCATGGCACGTGTGAATGTCATAACAGCACCTTTGGCAGTAGCATACATAGATGCGCCTGGACCACCTCCGTCACGGGCAGCTAACGATGAGAAGTTTACAATGGATGATCCGGAAGTCATATAAGGAACTGCTTCACGGGTACATAACCAACAGCTTTTCATGTTTACATCCATTAAAAAGTCATACCAATCTTCGTCTTGTTCTGTAATCGTTTTCCGTCCTACTATTCCACCGACAACATTTACCAATATGTGAATTTCACTCCCAAAAGCTTTGATAGCATCATCAAATACACGTTTCACATCGACTGCCTTCGTCATATCACCTTGTACGATAATTCCTTCAGAACCAGATTCCTGTACAAGTTTTAATGTTTCAAGAGCATCTTCTTTATTGTCATAATAATTGATTACTACTTTAGCTCCTTCGGAAGCTAATTTTACTGAAATAGCACGTCCTAAATCGCGCGCACCACCGGTTATAACGGCTACTTTACTTTTAAGTTTCATATAATTTTTTGTCTTAATATCCAGTATTGAGGATATTGCATTTATTTATTTGTTTTGAAATTCTATCTCTTTTTAAACTGAAAAATTAGATTCTATTGTATTTGCTCAATTTTACCCACAGTCATATAAACAGAGAGTAAGGATAATGGAACAAGGGCAGCTAAGAGACCAAACAGTAAAGGCCAACTCTCAATCTGACCCGCAAAAAGGATAGATAGAATTGTTCCCAGAACTGCAGCTGCTCCTCCTAGACCAGCCAGAGAGCCTACTGATTTACCACAATGCAAATCGCTTGGGAGAGTCTGAATATTGACTATTGTAAATTGAAAGCCACCCAGTACAAAGGCCATTAAAATCACAGCTAAAACGGCATTAGAAGCCATTACGGAAGCTATTATTGAAGGAACCATAATACATCCACCAACAAGCATAGCTGTTTTCCTTGCCTTATCCACTGTTGCTCCTTTACGAATGAGATAACCCGAGAACCAGCCTCCAGATATACTTCCTATCATCGCACCTACATAGGGTATCCAGGCAGAGAAAGCTAATTCTTTGATGTTTAACTTGAATTCTTCAACCAAATACATGGGTAAAAAAGTAACAAACATCCACCAGATAGGATCCAAAAAGAATCGGCCCAATATTACAGAATAATTTTTCTTATTTGAGAGTAATTGACCCCAGGTTTTGGCCACTTCATTCGTTACTTTCGATTCAGGTTGTCCGCTTAAAATGTATTCACGTTCTTCTTCTGTGATCCAGGGATGTTCTTTAGGACCTTTTTTGTTGATAAATAACCAGGGAATTAACCATAACAATCCTAATCCTCCAACTACAATGAAAGTCTTTTGCCAACCTATTGAAATGTAAAGCATCAATATCACTACCGGTGCCAGAATAGACCCAATGGAAGCTGCTGCGCCAAAAAGTCCCTGTGCAAATGCACGTTCTTTTTGAGGAAACCACTCCGCATTGCTTTTAGTCGTACCGGGCCATGGACCAGCTTCCCCTAATCCAAGCATCATCCTGAATCCGGTTAATGTAATTTTTCCCTGGGCTAATGACGTTAAGGCATCTGCTGTTCCCCATATTAATACTGAAGCAAAGAAACCAAGACGGGTACCAATTTTATCATACAATTTTCCTGAGAATACCTGACTGAAACCATATGCTATCATAAAGAATATGGTTATGTCCCCCAGAAATTCCTTGGCTTGTTTTGAGGAAACTTCAGGTGTTGCCTTTGAGTCTACGATCCCAAGGTCATATGCAATCCCCTGACGATTTACTACGATTTCACCGTTTTTTTTGAAAGAAACCAATGATGCTTCTTGATTAATAATATCCCCTTTTTTTGAAACCAAACGATATATGTTGTCTTTTTCAATAAATAGAGCTTGATTTTCAATACCGGGTGCATCCAGTTTATCAACTAATTTATATTCAATGTTGGCTACCCACATGTAATTTAAGGTACCTCTGTCTAAATAGTTGATAATGGTAATCATCATGATCATTCCGATTATCCACCAACGTAATCCTTTTATCTTCATTGCAGAAAGGTTTACTGTTTCAGAAAATCAAGACGCATAGGACTAAAAGTATCAATTAAGATACCTGCTTCCAGACAAACGGCGCCATGAAGAATATCCGGTTCCAGATAAAAACCATCCCCTGCATGTAATATCTTCTTTTCTCCTCCAATTGATACTTCAAAAATTCCACTCACTACAAAGCTACTTTGCGAATGAAAATGTTCATGTAAAATACCGATACTCCCTTTTTCGAATTTGACTTTCACAAGCATTAATTGTCCATCATAACCCATTATTTGACGGGAAACTCCCCCTCCTACATTTTCCCAGGGAAGTTCGGAGCTGATAATAAATTTTGTGCTTTTTGTATTCATTTTGTTTCTATTTTAATTTGTTATATGCTGAAAAGTAATAATTTCCTGTAAAATGTATTGTATTTCCATTCAATAAGACTTTACGCTCTTTTGAATCTCCAAAATCATTATTTACAGTGATGAACAAAAATCGTTGATTATTTTTTGTTTCAATACTAACTGCAGAATAGGATTCATCATCTTTGATTAATTCTATTTTTGCCATATTTGTATCAAAATTTGTTGTTACTTCTCTTGATAAATCATATAATCCATGTGGTTCTATGACCGAAACGAATGTATGATTACTTACATTTGGTTGACGAACCATGAAACAAGGATCATTTCTTAGATTAAAGTTCGGATCACCTGCTCCAATTCTTGTCATCAGAAATTGGGTATTCGCCTTGGCTAAGGTTGTGATACTGTAAAAACGGTTGCCATTCACCCAGGTGAAGCAGGCATTTGATTTATCCGTCCTTCCTGTTGCTTCCAGCCAAAGATGCTGATACCCGTTTTTAGTACCCAACGCTTTTAATTCCATTGTGTTTTTTTGATATTCAATATCGGTTACTACCATTTGTCCATTATAATAAAAAGGTAAATCCAGTTGATGTATGGTATCTGATTTCACCTGAAACAGGTCAATGGTAATAGGATATTCAAATCCTATATTCGTAATTAAAGCTGTTGTCCTGTTCAAAACAACACCCGGGTAAGCATTTCTTTCCACACCTGAAATGACCTGAACCTCCGGATTCTTAGTGTTGAAATAATTAATATCCGAATGATATTTGCTGGAGATTTTAAATTCTCCGTTGAAATCACTCTTGTTATCAACGGTGACCGTATTATGTGCTATGGTTTGCATTCCCCAGGAATTATTTTCCCTGGTATAATTACCTCCATTTTTTGGTTCAATATTTAAGAAGCGTACAGCACCATAATCTGTTAAAACCTTATTCCCGTTATCATATAATACTATCGAAAGTTTATCGTAATGACCATGTGATAGTCCATGCGAAGTGCCTTTAAAAGTGAGGCATGTTTGTTCATTTGCTTTACCGCTTCTTAGAATGCCAATGCCACCTTCATCGCCTTTTGAACCATCGTGCAGCAATATAGATTTGAAATTAAATGGTTGCATTTTCTCCTGGTATACAGCCTTGGCAGTAGCTAATCCTTCATCCGAAACAATAAACGATCCCTGCTGGCTGGCAATATCCAGTAATTGTTTATCGGAAGGATTGTTTTTATAGGCAATGTCCACAGCATAAACTATTTCCTGTGTTTTGTATGTTTTTAAAAGAGCGTCATTCAAAAAGAAAAATTCACCATTATAGGCACATTGTAATACCGAATTTACAGATTTATGCAATATCCCATCACGATATTTGAAGATGTTTAGTTCCGGTTGCTGATTTTGGATCACTTGTGCAAAAGTCATAAAAGGCCAGATGGAATATCGTTGATAGTAAGGTCCCTCTGTAAAATATCCATCCGGTGAGAAAAGTACGTCCAGTTGTTTGATAAACCCGCTTCTACCATCTTTCTTTGAACCATAAAGAGCTCTCTCCACCATGTCTTTGTTGCCCATGGCGTATCCGATCATACCAACAGCCGACATAGACCAGGTTCCGTGGTTATGCATTTTATTGAAGGTTGCATAATTATTTGGATTCCCGTTTGAAATAAATTCTACCATGGGATAAAACAGATTCTTTTCAATGAACTTGCGGTCTTTTTCATCAATAAAATTATAGACACAATCGTAGGCATTGGCCGTGTGAACCAACCAGACAGCATCATTCAGTGTTTGCCAAAACAGTTTACCTCGGACATCCGATTTTATTACAGGATGCAATCCAAGTGTTGGGTAGATCTGTGCATACTTCATCAGCATGTCTTTGACAAAACGGGCATATTTTACATCCCCGGTAATTTGATACAGCGTACCGGCTGCATTCATTTCGTAGTAATTGCTCTTGTGCTTTTCATGGGTATAACCTCCACCTCCATCTGTTGGTACCGGCACTTCTATCTTTTTAGTTAATGCCTGGTCGGCTATTTCTTTTAGTTCGTTATACGATTTATCAAATAATGGATATTTGCCCAACGACGCCTTTATATCCTGTACTCCTTTTATGGTAAGAAACAATCCAGGATGCTGGGTTGCCTGCATGTTGGATAAAGAGAAGGACAATAACAGAAAAATAATATATTTTATTTTCACAAGGCTTCAATTGTTTAATTAATAACTCCGGTTGATTTATTCGGTTTTCTTTTGGAAGATTCAAAAATCCTGTATTGGTCAACCAATATAAGATCTACAAATATAGATATTCTAAATTGGTCTACCAAATTAATTCAGCTAAAAGATAAGTTTAAATTTAAATAAGTCAATTCCATTTAATATGCTGGCAACTGCAAGATAGTTAGCTGGTGAAATTTAATCCAGGATGATTTTCTGGGTGTAGTGTTCACCGACATTGGTATCAAAACTGAGTACATAAATTCCTTTTTTTGTAAATAGTGCAGTAGAGGTACCTGATGCCAGTACTTGTTGATGCAAGCATTTACCGGTTAAATCGTATATGTTGAGATTGCCTGATGTTGAAACTCTAGTTTTTATACACTGTCCTGATTTATAAGCCTGAAATCCGGTTAACTGGTTTTGATATTTTAGACCAGTACCAGTCAGATTAAGGAATGCGGCACCGACTCCTGTTTTTGTAGGCATGACCCGGGTAATGGTTCCTGAAAACTGACTTGCTCCCGGTATTTTTGCCAGAGTACCCCGATCCCTGCCTCGAATATCAGTGGTCACTTCAGGATATTCTGTGGTAGGGTAATTTAATAAGGCCGATCCTGCAATCGGTTCATACATGTTTATGGTTGTTCCTGATAAGGAAAGCTTTGGATCATTCCCTGTTATTACTTGAGTAGTGGTATAGGTGAAATTTGAAAATTTCCCGGTATTCATCAGATTGTTTTTCCAGGTAATATCCATGGCGGCATCAAGTAAATCTACATCAACATTAATATTGGAAGATGAAGTGTTATACACATTATTATGAGCGATTACAGTACTTGTTGGAGGTAATGTACATGATGTGCTGCTGTTGTAATTTATGCTGAGTGCTTCTTTGCAATCAACCATCGTATTGAAGGCAATCAGTGCATTTTTCACCTGAAAGTATTCGTTGGGCAGTGAGTTCAATTTCCCTCGTACAATACAGATAGCCGACCGGTAATCAGTTCCACGTAGTTTCTCAAAATAATTGTTGTATACTTTGTGATTTTCACCAATGATGCGCACCCCACCTGTTTCTGAAATTCCATTTCCATAAAAATAGTTTCCATCCACAGTACAGCTATTCCCATGACGGAGCGTAAGCATCCCATGGCATTCAAAAAAGACATTGTTGGAATAATAATTACCACATGATTTATTCGATATCACTTCTATTTCACCATTGCAGTGTTCAAAGAAATTACCCTGTATGGTTACAGATGCCGTGGTCATCGATGTGGAACTGTCGCCTACTCGAATGATTTCCTGTCCATTCAATTCAGCACCGTTAGCATCCAGGTTTGAATTCCGGTACCCAAAATAATTTTGGCTGACAGTATGGTTTACTGAAACGCCGTTCACGAGCCATACTACCAGTAAGGTCCCTGAGTTATTCTTGTTTTCAAATGAACAATGATCTACTTTATTGTTTTTACCATAGAGGGACACCCATTTGCTGTCAACTGTATTCACGGTTGGATTGTAATTGACAATGGCACTGTTAGTCAGTGTACAATTCTCAGCAAGCTCTGAAGATGAAGTCCGAAAAGATATCACATCCGATCCACTCAAAGTGCCGTCTTTAAAATACAATCCGGAAACGATAATATACGTCCCTGAAAATCCTATTTTTGAAGTGCCTGTCAGGATAACGCTGCCCGGAGTCTCAGCTTTCAACACAACAGGATGTATTTCAGTTCCCATTCCTTTTAATAAAATGGCTTGGTTTATCCAGGTGCCATTCTTCATGAGAATGGTATCACCTGCAGTCCAGTTGCCATTATTAATCTCGGAAGCGGTGAATACAGTAGTCTGTTTTGCACTGGCAAAAGTACTGGCTACAAAAAGCAATACAAAGAATATGTTTTTCATGGTAGTAATATAAACGCGGACAGTCAGGGATCTTCTTGTCCGCGTTGTGTTCATTGGATGTCACCCTCCGGATAGGAGATGGTGATTTTTAATGCAATTAGTTCAATTCAACCTTGGCAGACTTCACATTTCCTGCTGCCCCTACAAAACGAACCAGATAAAGACCTTTTGACAACATCGTTGTTAACTTGCCGTCGGTCTTTGAAGATAGAACTTCTTTCCCGGCCAGATTATACACTTTTAAACTGCCTGATTCTGACGTTAAAATAGTATTGCCCGCAGATGTAATATCAGTGCTGTTCCTTTCAATTTGAGAAATGCCGGATATTGTTCCGGTCAGGACATCCGCCCATGTCTTCGCGATTCTGATTCCACCAAGCTGCATATTGGCAGTACTGCTTAAATTCCGTCTTCTGATTCCAATTCCATAAGTACCTGTAAATGGATTTGTATCGTTTGGATTGCCATTTATCCAACCTGTTGTAGGCTCAGTGTTTGATAATGCCGGGTTTAGAATCACTTCGATGGTACCGGTAGCGTAAAGAGTAGTTGCGAATGATTGCCTGATGACAAATAAACATGCCTGACCTGCTGGAAAAGTTCCTTCAGCTGAAGGTAATAATGTTGATGAAAAACTGGTGTTTTTTGAAATGCTGTAATGAATTATTGATGCATCGGTTGGGTCTTGTTTTACAAAAAATCGTCCTCTTAATGCATTGCCTAGAACTTCAGTTCCTCCTTCAGTAATCAGAAATATATCACGCCAGTCAGTACCTTCAGTATTTGTGGTTGTTGCAAATGAACCCGCGTTTGTAACAGTCAACATAAACGAATAATATATATTTCCTGTATAATTAGCGGTGCCTGTTCCCCCGGGACCAACTAATTTGCTGGTATAAGGTAAAAAACGGACAACATCGATTCTGGTATTTGTTCCAGCAGTTGCATTGTCTATTACTACGGATTTACCAAGTCCTGAGCTAATGTAATTGGTATAATAAATAGGATCGGTTAAAGAAAAAGACGCTGAATTTGAATCAGTAGTTTTTCCGGTATTATACCAGGTGCCAAAAGTATTATTTGTCGCACTGGTATTAGGATCATTTGCAACACTTGCTAATTTAGCTGTTGTGTAGTTAAAGGTTTCATTGAACAACAATTGTGCATTCGAAGTTAAAGCAGCAATGCACAAGATACCGAGTAGAAAAAGTTTTTTCATAAGAATAGTGTTTTTAAATTTAACATGCTTGTTTCTAGAATACTAATGAATTATAATCGTTTTTAGAGTTGTCTTTTTTGTTTATGTAAAAAGATTTATAGGTTGGAACAGTTTTAAATTTATCAGCCCTGTATAATTGAAGGCTAAGTTTATCCTGCACGTTATCCCAGTCCACTATCTGTTTGTAGGGGAATTTATTAACCGGTTGCCCTATAAATTGAGATACATAATCCAACCCTTTTGAAATGCTTCGGCCATCAGGCGATATAGCAATAAACAGATCAATTTGCATTGTTTTTGCCATGCAACACATGTCTAGGATATGGGTCAGGTTAAACGTTGAATACCCCAACGCTTTGGTCCTTACAAGCTCAAAAGGTTGTTTCCCATCAGGCTCAATCTGTGTAAAGATCCTTCGGGCTGCAAATTCAGTAATGAACTTACGGGCTATATCTTCTTTTCCAACAAAAAGGGCTATTCGGGTTGCCTGCACTTCGAAAGCAGTACCATGATTGTTTTTTGCCCTGTACTCCTGCTTCCCGATAGGGGAAGTAAGCATCCAGTTCAGGTATTCGCTAAACCAGTTGGAAATACCCTGCTGGTCGTTCTTAGTAAATACTGTTGACTTTTTCAGAATCTCTATGGCGTCCAGTAGTTCCACAAATTTGTAAGTCTCAATAATACCTGCACCTCTTCCCAACCCTCCGAAATGACCGTAGATGGTTTGTCCGTAATTCAGGTTCGGATTCATTTTGGTTCCCGGATTCAAAAACCAGGTTCTTAAATTCCCTACTGCCTTTGTAGCGTATTTTTCGTCAGAGGTCAGGTAATAGGCTAATGATAGGTTGACAACACTGTTTTCCATGATCCCCAGATTCTTTTTATCGGGCGTAGTCACTGACCTGTTGGTTTCTCCATCTTTCCGGATATACGGACCGGTGGGATCGGTAGGGTTAGGCCACCAGTAAGGGCCGCAACTGATATAGTCGTGCTTGTCCCCGCTGGGAGCAGGCCTGTCTTTGTCCACTATGGACGAAATGTCTTTTGTCAGGAATGACTGAGCTTGTTTTAATACATCAGCTGTCTCCGCTGACATTTCTGTCCGGGCTTTGCTTAGCTTTTCCAGATTCCAAACCCTGGGTTGGCTTTGCAAACTCAGGGTTGTCAGTGTCAGAATGAAAACTGTCAGAACTACTTTTTTCATTGGATTGAATTTATTGAGTACGTTGATTCTCGATTATTAAGGGTTAATGGCGAAATTTCTTTTAGTAGACTAATAAATTACTATCCTTGTCTTTATCCGAGTTGCTGATCCTGTTTTGATAATACTTCCCGAATACTGGGGTATCATTCAGCTTATCCGCCCGGTATAGCTGCCAGCATAATTTGGTCTGTACGGCATCCCAGTCTTTTATTTGTTTGTACGGAAACTGGCTGATTGGCTTCCCGATATAGGGTGTCAAAAACTCAAGTGCTTGCAGGATACTCCTTCCATCTCCTGATTTTGCATGGTATATATCGATATTCAAACTCTTGGCAAGAAAACACATATCCAGGATATGAGTCAGGTTAAAGGTCGAATATCCCAGGGCAGTTGTTCTGGCCAGTTCCAACGGTTGCGATCCATCTGGTTCGATTTGTGTAAACAGCCTGCGTGCTGCGAAGCCATTACAGTATTTTTTAGCAATGTCTTCTTTCCCTGCAAAAATGGCATACCTGGTGGCCTGTACATCGAAAGCTGTACCATGATTGTTTTTTGCTGTGTATTCTTCGTTCCCAATGGGTGAAGTCATCATCCAGTCCAGGTAGGATACAAACCAGTTCTTTAATGCCAGTTGATCCTGTTGGGTGAATCTCGAAGACTTTTTCAATAATTCGATGCCATCCAGCATATCAATAAACGAATAGGTGTCAATGATTCCTTCCCCACGTCCCAATCCTTTATTCCTACCGGGAATAGTCTGTCCGTAATTCATATTGGGATTCATACGAGTAGCCGGATGTATAAACCAGATGCGTAAATTTGTCAATGCTTTTTCAGCATAGCGTTCATCCGAAGTGAAGTAATATGCCAGTGACAGGCTGGTTACATTTTTTGCCATCATCCCTAAAGGACCTCTGTCCAGCTTGTCGATTTCAGGATTTACCACCCCATCTTTCCGTATATAAGGACCTGTTGGATCTTTCGGGTCTGGCCACCAATATCTTCCGGCACTCATGTAGTCGTGTTTATCGCCACTCGGTGGGGTCATCTCTTTGTCCATGACTGTCGTGAAGGTCTTTTTCAGTATTTTGTCAGCATCTTTCAAAATATCGGTGGCAATTCCCGTATCCGTAGTTTTGGCCTTGTTTAATTTCTCCATGTTCCAGATCCTGGGTTGACCCATCACCGTTCCTGCCGAAAGGATGCACAGAAAGAGACCTGTTTTTAAAACTGCTTTTTTCATAAACTTATGCTAAGAATAAATTGATTGTTGTGTTACTTGTTACTGCTTCTCGGTAATTCTGCAATATCTATCTACTGGTATTTTATCGTCTTTATCCCTGCCGTAAGCAGTGGGAAATCATCCGTCCTGAAAGGGGTTGCCGGTAAATCTGCACTGTTTGTCAAATTTGCTTCCGTCCAGTTATCCCAACCGTAGCGTACGGCAATGGGAGTGGTAACTCCTTCTGCCCGGACTTCAATCCGGTTGTCTTTTATCTCAGCTTGTGCGGGTACAAATATGTTGTTACTGCCACAGACTGTGAATCCTTGTAACGGTCCGGTAGCTTTTAATCCTCCATATACGAAGTTGAATGAAATAAAGGCTTTATTTGCTTTAAATTCCACATCCTTGTACGTTGGTCCGGAATAAGGAATATCCAGGCCGTAGGCGGTACTAAAAGCGCAAATAGCCAGTCTTTTCCCTACGGGTTCCTTGTGGGGTGGATGAATGGTGCCTTTGTCCCCTAGATCCAGGGCAACCACCATTCCAGTGTTTTTTACTTTCTGCCAGGTCAGCAACTGGGCTTCCCGCAGTTCAGGCCAGATCGGACGGTTTCGGGCATCGGCATTGGCGTATGCCGGGAGCTGTACAAATAAAAACGGCATGGCAGGATTGTGAAAGTCAGTGCGCCATTGTTCAATCAGGGCAGGAAATAACGTGCGGTACTGTTCGGCGCGGGGTGAGTTATGTTCCCCCTGATACCAGATAGCCCCTTTTACCGAATAAGGAATGACACGTTTCAACATGGTGTAATATAATCCGAACGGACGGTTGTAGTGTTGTTCTCCCATGGGTTCCCTGGGGCTTTTCAACGTAGTATTCCCGGCTTTTACCGAATCCTGGTACTCTTTCAACTCGTCCCCGTATTTTGCAATAAGATCCCGGTAGTTGGCTTTTCCTAAACTGGAAAAATAGTTTTCATAGTTTTCTACTATCGGTGCCAGTGACGGGTTTTTTACCAATGACTCCCTGGTCATCCAGGCTTCTGCACCCGAACCACCCTTGTAGCAGCAAATCACTCCTACCGGAACATTCAGTTTCTGTTGCAGTTCCTTGGCGAAGTAATACGCTACTGCCGACATCTTTGCCACATTTTCGGTTGTTGCTGTCCGCCAGTTCATATCTCCACGGTTCTTGTCACCTTCGTATGCTTTGTAGGGTACCAGGACAAAACGGATGTTCTGATTCCGGGCCCGGGCTATTTCTTCCTCCCCGCGGTCCGACTTCTCGAGCATAAATGCCATATTCGACTGGCCTCCGGCAAGCCAGACTTCACCTACATAGATTTCTTTTAATCGTACGGTGTCGGTTGCCGAAATAACCGTCAGGAAATATGGACCGCCTTCCTTCAATGCAGATAAATCGGTTTTCCAGTCTCCATTCTGATCACTTCTTGTCTGAACCTTTTTATCCTGTATCATGATCCTGATCGTTTCCGATGGCTTTGAGGTTCCCCAGATACTTACTTTTGCATTGCGCTGTAATACCGCTCCTTCATTAAAAAGCTCCCCCAGTTGAAGCTTTTGGGCTTCACCGGTGATACTCAGGAATAAACCCAATACGATAATTGAAATGCTTACATACTTTTTCATTGAATATTGACTTGAAAATATTAATTGACTAATACTTTAAACACCGATTCGTGCAGTGCACTTTGTATTTTGATGATATAGATCCCTTTCCGGGTAATCCGGAAGTCCTTTTCAGTTGTTTGTAAAACTTCAGTTCCCAACCCATCATATACTTTCGTGTTTGTTTTTTCGGTTGATTCCACATTCACCTGTTGGCCGGCAATATTCAGCTTGATGCTGGAATTGCTTTGAAGCGGGTTTACCGATGTTCCTACCTGGTTATTGACTTCTGTCAGGAAGACCGTAATCTCATTTTCAGACTGTGCATTGTAAGCATCTGTAAAGCCGCCATGCCCACCACCCGGGACAGTGGTAAACTTGTTTTTTACTCCAGCGGCCTGCAATGCAGCCTGCAATGTCACTGATTGTGTATACGGAACAGTGGGATCGGCATCACCGTGAATAAGGTAAGTAGGAGGGGTCTGGGCATTCACATAGGACAACGGCGACAAGGTGTTAATGTATGCAGCATCAGTAGCATGAGGTCCCAGCCAGTCGACCAGCGAACCGTAGAACATAAAGTTCTGTAAATCGGAAGGGCCGTATTTATCAATCACCGCCATGATCTTATAATCACCTGTGTATGGAACGCAATCACGGTCATACAGCGGGTTGTTGGTCAAATACCCGGCTATTAATGCCAGATGACCTCCTGCGGAACCTCCCTGGAATATTATTTTGTTTTTATTTATATTCAATTCGGCAGCATGATTCAGGAGATAAAGCATGGCACCCCTTACATCCTCCACCGCTGCTGGAGCTAATGCCTCACCGGTCATCCTGTATTCTACATTTGCCACCGCATAACCCATGTTGAAATAGGTGCTGAATCCCCCTTGTTCTTCCTTGAAACCATGGTTCCAGCCCCCGCCATGCATGTTGATAACCACTGGTACCGCGGTTGTGACATTCGTCGGGTAATAGATATCCATACGGCAATTGGTGCTGTTGACATTCTTGTAGACCACATCCAGCAACCCGGTGTAGTTAGCCGGATAGGCCACTGAGTGCAGAGCCTGGAAATTTACGGTATAACTCTTTGACAGGTTGGATACATTGGCTGCCTCTGCGAATGCTCCATCCGGAATAGTCAGTTTATAGCTTTTATTTGAGGTAGCGTTGGTGGTGAGTGTTACCGGGATGGTTACCAGATTATTCGAAACGATACAATCGCCCACGGGTATGGATGTGCTGTTAAGTGTGATAATTCCGGTCCCGGCTACTACGTTCTTATTGAAAGTGAATGTCAGTGTTTTCTTTAAATTCGAAAAACAAACTTCCCCTTCCACAGGCGATGAGCTTTGCACGTTCAAATCAATGGTTTGCTGAAGGGTCAGGGTCTTGATCTTATAAACGTACAACCCGCTGCCGGTATTGTTGGCAATGCGAAGCCTTGTTTCCACGCTTCGTGCAACCGGGATCCGGTAAATGCTGTCGGGCGATTTTATGGTGGTATAGGTCCCTATGATTTGCCATTGGTTATTGGTCCATTCTTCCAGGCGAAAGCTCATGGCTGTGGTTCCTGTGGCTGCATGGATCTCAACCTGTCCAACGGTTTTTAATGTGGGGAATTCAATGGCTGCATTATCCGTATTTCTTCCCAGCAGGATCCGGTTTGTATGTGTTTCACCGGCTGAACAGGTCAACGATCCCGTGTATAAATAAGTCTTGACCAGGTTAAACCCGTTGACGCTCGAAGATGGATAACTCCCCGAAGCATAGGCTGCTGTTGCAACGGTTCCCCAGGTTCCATCTCCGAAGTCGGTTAAAATGAAGTCTATGGCATTTACACCGGTAGTAGTGAATAGGGCGGAGGCATCCGATAGTGCTGAATCACTGGTGGTGGTACCATTCCCTTTGGCTATTACCTTGTAGGTGTAGCTGCTGCCTGATGTCAATCCGCTGATGGCTATGGCGGCAGTTCCCTGCCCGCTGGCATAAGTTGTGCTCACCAGGGTTGTTCCCTGGTATACTTTTACATCATATCCCGTGGCATTGGCCGACGGAGTCCAGGTGGCCGTAAATCCGGTGTTGGTAATGTCCGTTGCTGTTCCTGTCACAGGGGTGATCAGGGCGGGGGCTGCTGTGGCAGATGATTTAACCACATCCTCCCAATTGTTGCTGAATCTCAAACCAGCCACTTTACCACCCATTCCTGGACGTTGACGGATCACGATTCCTTTGATGGATTTCATTCCGGCTGTCCCTGAAACTGTGTTGTTTAAACCGCTTGTTGCCGTCTCGCTAACTCCCGGGACCGGATTGAGGTATAACGAGGCTATCTCGGTGCCGTTCGTAGCCGCCGTTGTGAATTTTAATACGATCAGATTTGTTGACCCCAGGGCAATGTCGCCTGACCAGGCTGATACATCGGTGGCTCCGCTGAATCCGACCCCCATCTGATAGAATCCTGAAGTGCTGCCTGCTTTTACAAATACCCTTCCCCGTTGTGAATTTCCGGCATAATTCCCATCTAGGGTCATAAAGTCAATCCCGGTGGTGGAGGTTACCGTGGATAGATTGACTAATGCACCCAGGTAGAAGGTGCCAAAATAATCGGTGGAGAGCGAAGTCAGGCTGTAAATGGTCGAACGAAAGGAAGACGAAGTTACCGTCGAAGGCTGTATATTCGGATCCAGCAGGATCGCTTTCCCGGTGTTGTTATCAATATAGGTCGAAAAAGCCAGGGTGCTGTTCTCTATTCCCGGTGAAACGCCACCCCCTTCACCGCTGGTCAGTTTGCCACTGCGGCTCCATTGGTTTGCCATCAGTGGGGCTGAGGCTGTCTGTGTCGCATCGGCATATACCCCTTTCTCAAGGGTTAATCCGTCGGTGCCCATAGCGGTGGCAGTAAAAAATGAACTGTAATCAATTGGCAGGGTTTGGGGATAAGTTGCTTTTGCCAGCAAAAAACAACTACAGAGTGCAAAAATTATCGTAAGCTTTTTCATGTACGGATTTGTTTTTAATAAAATAGGTTGAAAGGATGATAATCGTCTTTTATTCAGTGATTAATTTAATAGTGTGCCTCTTATTGCCCACTTCCACTACGCAAAACAGGATTCCTTTTGCCGACGTTGTGATCTGGTATTCAAAGTTCCCGGCAGGAGCTTGTCTCTTTGTGCTTTGGATTTGTTGCCCTGTGGCATTGTAGAGCGATATGCTGATTTTCCCGGCTACTTCCACCGGTATCGATAGCCTGGTTTCCCCTGAAAAGGGATTGGGGGATACCGTTAATCCGGTTGCAAAGGTTTCTGCTACCCCTGTTGCAGTAGTAATCTCGTATACAATGTTTTCTGGGGCAGTGGGTCCGACCATCTGTTCATCCAGGGGTGCATTGATGATTTGTACGGCACCACTGTATTCATCCGCGCCAATATCCCTGATTCCTATGGCAGGTTGGCCTTCAAAATCCCTGGTCACCGACTCGTAACCTATCGAAGCGTTTATCGCCGGGCTGCCGGAAGTGAGTTTGTATACTTCATGTTTTGTCCGTTGGTCGCAATTCTGTCCGGAAGCCCTGCACGAGGATGGAGTCAGTTGAGGATCCACAATCCTGATCTGGGCATCTGTTGTTCCCGTTAATCCCAGGGTAGCGCTTTCGGTAGGATACATCAGGTTGTTCTGAAAACCTAACCCTGCCAGCGATGCGGTGCTGTAATACTTGATAAACGGATTCACTGTCCCGATCACAAGATTATTGGCAATGATATTATTCTTGGGTGCCAGGCCGTATGCCCCGTTGTTGTTGAACCCTACTTCAATATTCGATTTGTTGTTTACCAGGGTGTTAAAGGCAAATACTGTATTCTCTGCCAGGAAGTGGCTGGAATTGCTCGTCGACGTATTGGTGACATCCCCGTTGGTAATGGTGCAGGCTGCATCCCACTTGTCTCCGGTAAGTCCTTCGAAATAATTGTTGATAATCTTGTGGTTCATGCCGTACACCCTGACACCGCCGCATCCGATGGTTTCAGTGCCAAACAAAGTCGTTTTGTTTTCACCAAAGAAAAAATTACCTTCCACCACACTGTTGTTTCCCTGACGAAGGCTCACCGTACCTACACATCGACGGAAAGTATTGTACCTGACGGTGTCCTTGCAGCTTTTCAGCGATACAATTTCAGGATCTCCATCACAGTCTTCAAATAAATTGTTTTCTACAACCGTGTAGGCATCTAGCTTGCAGAGGTCGCTGACCCCAATGCGAATGGTTTCCTTTTCATTGGTTACCCGGGGAGTGTTGTTCCTGAAAATATTATGGTCGATGCGGTCATGTTGTGATATCGCCGGTACGGTTCCATGGCTTCCGTCGATGACCAGCCAGGCTCCCTGGTCGAATTTCCCATCAAACAGGTTGTGATCAAAGCGGTTTTCATGGCTGTTGCAGATTTCACTGCTCCACAAATCCCCTATGGTAATCCATTTTGAAGTCTGTGTGTCGCTGGTGGTAGGCATTCTTAGCCAGTTCCGCGTAATGCGCACATGGCTGCACCCTTCCATTTTAAAAATGGTGCTTCCGGCATCCACATTGATATCAAAACCCTCGTACGTCACGTAACTCTGATAGGATAGGTTGAAATAGGTAGGACCTGTAATTTTTGCCCCGTACAGGTTCTTTGATTTGACAACGATCGGCTTGAGTGCCGATCCTCCCTGTGTTACTTTTAAACCTCCCAGGTTGTAAGTCCCATCGAGTACCAGGACGGTATCTCCCGGATTCATGGCTGCCAATGCTTCTTTAAACTGTGCAGCCGTCGATACCGTACGCAATGTGGATGAGACCTGAATGGCGGATACATTGGCGCCAATTGCCAAATCCCCGTTTACCACGAATGAAGCCGGGTTGGTGGTGCCGCTTAATCCGCCCGACCATCCGTTAAACTGATACCCCGATTGAAGGGAAAGTTGGACTGATACCGAAGCTCCGTTGTAATAAACGGTTTGTTGTGGAACAAGGGTGATCGTACCACCCACCGGTTGGGTGACAGTGATCGTGGATTGTGCCGGTGGATTGGCCGGATCAATGGATACGGTTGCCCCGATCGAATAGTTTTTATCCACCGTAAAAGTCAGTGGGTTTGCGGTGCCTGCCAGGTCGCCTGTCCATCCCGTGAACAGGTAATGGTCGGGCACGGTGATGGAAGCTGTAACCTGGTCGTTTATCTGGTAGGTAGCCTTCACGGGCGAAAGTGATATATTCCCGTACGTTGGCTGGGTCAGTGTAATGGTCCGGTCGGTTGAGGATGATTGGAAAGCAATATCTGAAAGAGGAGTAGAGCCAATGTATAAATTATCGAAGGCT
>Ga0302286_10001375_pt1 | contig 18192 bp, 14 predicted proteins | sample III_Fen_E2_3_FD_198765 | JGI IMG/M metagenome (GOLD analysis project Ga0302286, IMG submission 198765) | Peat permafrost microbial communities from Stordalen Mire near Abisko, Sweden - III_Fen_E2_3 | ecosystem: Environmental > Terrestrial > Soil > Wetlands > Permafrost | place: Sweden: Abisko...
ATCGCGTTGTTCGACAACGGCCGCGCATTCCGCCGCGAGAACTTCTGGCGTCAACACGACAATTGGCTTTGCGCCGACTGCAATACCAATACGAGTTTCACCCGCTGCGAGCTCCTCGGATTCGCTGCTCAAGATACGATACCCTTCGAGATATTTATTATTACCGTCCTTGGTCTTAAGTACATCATTGAGGCACGAGTTATCAAATAGTGAGCTTGCATCGGCGGGTGCATTCTTGCCGGTGTATTTTTTGATGTGTATGTTGTACCAGTCACTGTATTTCGTGCTGATCGTTGACATAAGAAGAGTTTCTTGTCCCGGTGACTTAACCATCATCGACGTAATGAATCTGTTAAGTGAATCCTGGCGATTACGAAAGAGTTCCGTTTCATAAACTATCGTCGGCACAGGCACACGTGCGAGATCCCCGCCATATTCGCTACATAGTTTCGCTTGGTAATGTACCAATATCGATAACATGGCTTCACGGTATAGTGGATCATGTGGGTACACATCCATGAATCGCCTATCGACACGTTTTTCGTATGGATTAGCTGGGTTTGGATTCTCGCAGAATCGCACCTTATTATTGTAGTAGTAGATACGGCGCCATGTTCCGTGGTCGTTAGTGTCGACGATAAAGTCAAAGTTGGAAAAGCATGCAGTATTACACGTGTTCTTAAAATTACCTTGTTTTTCATAGAGGTCACGACCCGATTGCTTGTTCGGCGACACGCATGATTTCATACGCGTCGTATTAAGCACCGAGCATTGTTCGAACTCGTCAATGTAGAAATATCGCTTGCCTTTCTGTTGCATTTGCGCGGAGTTAGCATCTCCGCCTTTCTCGAACCCGCCGACCAACAATGTGGATTTACCACTGGCACAGTACATATCGCCGAGCGTCTCGTGAATCATCCTGTTCCAGAACGACTTACCGTTACGTCCCCCGCCGATGCACATGAGCAGGATATTCGCGGCTTCATTACCATCGAGACCGGTACTTGCGTGCATCATCATGAAATCAAACACATCCGGCTCGATCCAAATATCGCGGAATGCTTGAAGTAGCGTCTTAACATACTGATTATTTGGATCGAACGGCGCGTAATTCGTCTCTGTGTATTTGCTGATCTTGTATTCGTGAAAGCCGGTGATTAATTCCGGCGTTACACCGAGTTTAAGCACTCCATTACCCACGCCGATTACATCTTTGTACGAATCTAATTCTGCGAGGAATCCACGTTGTCGAAAACGATACTTACATTGATTAATGATACCTTTTTGAAATCCATCATTACCTAACCGGCTCGATGACAGCTTGAAGTTTTTTAGCACAGACTTCCAATACTTGGCCTCATTTTCATTGCTCGCGTTGTTCGCGCGATCTTTCATTGTGGTACTAAGCTCATTAAATACCTTAGGTAGATGTTCACCAATGAACAAGTGAATGTTGTCGGGGTCGCCCTCAAGACGCCACTTGAAAACTTCACCGGGTCGCATTGCTTGACCCTTAGTCACAAACTCGAACCACTGATATGTCGGTCGCGCACCCACGTTATCGCTGTCAACGACAAATTTATAGCTGGTCATACTATGAGTAACCTTAGCAACACCGGCGTGTTCAATGCGACCTTCATTACTGTATGCTTCCCGCGCAAGCACGTTTGCATAATGCTCACGGTCAATTGCTATGAACGCGTTCGGCGCAGAATCCTTAGCCCATTCACGAATACTACGCTTAGTTACTGGCTTACCTTCGTATTTGGAGCTGGTTGCTTCAGCCCAAACGCGCTCAAACTCACCGCTGGAAAAAGACTCAGGACGTCTGTGACTAAACCAAACGGCGAGTGCCTTATATTGTATGCCTGTATGGGCAATTGCCATCATCACCGCGAACCATTTTTTATAGTCGGTGGCATAGCTGATGTGAAGAATACCAAGGAGTTTCTTAAGATACGCAGCTTCGGCGTTGTTAAGTGCGAGCAAGTCAACAGTATTCGCATTTTCCTTAAGTATGTCATCGGGAATTATACCCCGTGATGTTTTTTCAATCATGTGTTGGATCTTAGTTTCGAGCTCGATCCGGCAATCAAGTTCGCGTTTTTTGAGCCATGTCGGCTTATTAGCGATCATGGAAAAGTTAAAGTACAAGCTAAGTTCATAAGTAAGATTAATCGGGACTGTATCCGCGCCAACCATGACGACGCCCCGGTTTAATTGCTCGACATCAAGCGGCGCCGCGTTAACTCCGGTGTAATCTTCATCAGCAAGTAACTTAACTTCACACGCGTATGTGAGATTATATGCAGGTTTACCCGGTCTTGTATTTCCGACGAATTGCACGGGAACGCTTGATGACATTTCATCAATGGCGGATGCTGCGCCGCCAACCAATGACACTGCCTTAAATAGGCCGGCCAAGTGGGGGCTATTAATTAGTTCTTGGATAATATGACGCTTAAGACCCTTCGAGATCATAATTTCGGGTATTAGTATATGAAAACCATCCTTAAACCGAATCGGCACATCCTTAGATGGCGCCGCGACGATTTCTGGCTTTCTGATAAAGAACATGCGAAATATAAAGTCATCGGGATATTCGCTGGCGCTGTTGTTGGTTTTGGAAATATCGACAGTTTTACCGATTATTATACCGATACGACGGGCCAGCGCCTCAAATAATGTGTTGGTAACCTGTACATCTTTGACACGTTGGTAACAATCGAAATCGATCATAATACCGGATTTCTGTTTCCGCGCCGTTTCCTGGCGTTCCGCATAGTGTATAATTCTTTGTTCTCGGCGACACATCTCGAGAAGGCCGAAAAAGTCTTCAATATGGGTTTCTGGGATATTATAGGTACGACGTTCGCCGACATTAATAATGTTAGTATCTGCGTTACCTTTTTCGGTGTTAAAACGGTTTTTCTCAAAGAACGTACGTAAATCGCGTACATTTTTACTGACGCTTGTTTGTATTAATTCGTCAATGGACGCTAGAGGCTCGGCTTCATCATTGTCGTCGCAATCGCCATAGCCGGTCCCGTCATCGGCATCATCGTCGTACGCGTCGGCAATGTTATCATAAATCGCATCGACGTCTGGTATCTCCTCGGACGCGTAGAACCTCTTAGTTTGAGCTAAATCACCCTTTTTATTAATCCCAGAAACCGACATAGTCACTGTGTATTGTTAGACACAGGTATATATGTGTGGCTTTAATCGAAAAAAATAATAATATTGTGTGTGCGGGGGCAGCGCTATGTTGGCCCGGTGATGTCAACGGAGCCATTTCGCGCGAACAATCCCCGATTATTGTGCAATTGGTATCCGCATGCGAATCAGCTGGAACTGTCACTGTGGTGTTCGGGATGTTTTTCTAACCGGATACACGGTAATGTACTCAATGATGTGTCTGTCGCGTCCATATTCGTGAGTATTTCAAGGTCATTAGCAAGATCAATTACTGACTTTTTAAGGACTTGGTCGTGCACAAATACTATTTGTAACTGAGAGCAGATATGCCCACATGATATAATCCAGCGGTCAAGTGATGCACAACTTAGTATGCGATCATGTTTGTAATATCCTTGGATAATCGGCGTGAGGTCGATGCGGTTGCGATCACACGCATAAATCACACGGCACGATGAGACATTTTCCGTGCATGACTCATAGTAACTGTGTAAACAAAATAGGAAAAATCGACGTAGCCACGCGCAGGCGTCACAATAATAATCATGGATTCGTAGTACAGCTCGGGCTAATAGGCGCTTCATTGTGATGATGTGCGATGATGTGCAGTTACAGTTAATAGTAATAGTAATACAGCATAATCATAAATTGAATATATATATACATGCATACACAACCATGAGTGACGAGTCCAGCGAAGAGTTCTTTGACGACGATATTGAGGACAATGAGATAGTCGCAGATGAAAGCTTCGATACATTGCTCATCAAGGACAAATCCGCAGAGGAATCCGAAGATAGTCAAGCCGGTGAAATCGTTGATGATGAAGCATTTAGTTTTCATGATATCAGGTTGATATCCAACCACATCAAGGAAGTAATTATTGTCCGGCCGGAAAACAGAATGACATCCAATGTGATGACCAAGTACGAAATGACCGAGTACATCGACATCCGCGCGGTGCAAATCGCCGAGTATAATAACTGTATGGCCGACATTACCGGATTGTCGGACCCTGTTCTCATGGCAAAACGCGAACTTATGCAGCGAAAATGCCCGCTGATGTTGCGCCGCGCGGTTGGCACGCGCACGGTCAAAGGTGAATCTGTTGCATACTATGAAGATTGGAACCCCGCCGAAATGACGTTCACGGTGGCATATCCTGAGGCTGATTAATCCGTGTGTGCATTGTTATTGGTTTTTTTTGAATTATGCACGGATGGTACTATTAACCACCTTATTAACCAACCAGCGCCATGTTTACCGCGTGCAACCATCCTCGTCAATTGACCATTACTAGTTTGCCTGCGGTGCATCGTCAACAAGTATTGGGTTATATTCGGGGACATAGTGTTGGGTATGGAGAATCACGCGACGGCATGTGTGAAGCATGTGGATCATACACCATCGTGCGGAAAAATATATATATGGTTTGTCGCGACTGCATACATGCAATGCCAAGGGTCACCGTGAATGCTCGTGCACCCACCGAATGCGTGAACTTGCTAATAACCAGGGCAAAATACGCGTTAGGTGTATTATCGGTCATGAATTATCATCGCAATTCCATGGTAAGTACCCGGTGTTGTGATATATGCATCCGTGCTAGCGGCATTGACATCGAGCTTATCGATGACGGTTGGTTAATTACAACAGTTACAGTATGTAGACAGTGCATCATTGCCGCAGAAATACATGCTACCCACATTCGTATGATGTGGTTGGCAGTTCGATGTTTAGTTGATGAACTCGGCGATGCCACACAAATATTACGTGGCGTTACGCTTGCAGTGATCGCATGTGGCTATCCACACGGATAGTTATCAAAGAGAACCGGGTTTCCACCCCTGTTTTATTTCCGTGTCAACGACATGAGATAAATCATTGGCATTGTACTGAGTTTGTGCCAGGTCGATTAAATCCGGTAACATTTCAACGATGCGTTCGATTGTTATTTCCTGATCACAACATACATGCAGGTATATCGGCATGGTTGCCTTCATGAGATTTTCCGAGTAAATAGTCGCGGATAATTTTGCGTTCGGATTGTTAATCGTTGAATATTCATACGTGATTAAAACATCACCACGAATTTCCATATCAGTGAGACCGCGGCAAATTAAGCGTCCGCGTTCATATTCTTCCACAATGAAGTATTGATAAGTTTTCGACGATTGTTCATACATGATCCGAAACATACCACTGCGTAATGTAATGTGTTTGTGATTGATGTCGTTGGTGGCGTTGGTGTTGTTGGTAGTGATCGTGTTGGTGGTATTTGTAGGTATGTTCACTGATATAATCGGTGTTGTATCCGCTTGTAAACCAGAGACATAACCAGAGACATAACTTGGAGTAAGAACATTAGGTACAGTCGCATATTTACGCGGATCAGACTTACGAGATGGCATAGGTGAACACTCACTGCTATCTACAGATTTATTATGTTTTAGCTTGGGCCGTGTAGGTGAGCTGGTACGGCCCGCAACATGTATCGATGTTGATCGACCTCGCGTGGACTCGAGTGATGTTCGCGATCGGTGTGTTTTACTATGATCGATATGTAGACGCAGACGTACCGGCGAGTCCATACGCTGTATTTCTATGAGATCTTCCGCGGTAATATAATATGTTACATCGGTACGGGTAGCCAGCGCTTTTTTTGCATCGTGGACAACGCCAATATGGACCATATCGTCATCGGTTTGCATATCTGGCACGTTCATAAGAACACGTATTTGTGTCTGTATTGTACATGGACTAGTTGATGGTGGGGTAGTCGGCGGGGTTGTGCCATCGCCGACCGTGGCTAGTGCCAATTTAGGCACTTTTCGTTTCTCCATATATACTTGATGCAGGAAAAAGGGAAAAAAGATTGGGTGTGTGTATGTGGGGGTGTGTGGAACATGGACACACCATATCCCACATCATCGCTATGATTCGCGGGCACGCGCAAGATGATCGCGGCGCGTAGCTTTGTACCCACATGTGCATGTATACATTGCAACCATGTCTTCACCCGTCAAGATCAACGTGAGGAAATCCAGGCCACATTGCGGACAATCAATGAGAACAGTGTTTGCCGCGGGGTCAAACGCCGAGTTTTCAATGAAAACCACGTGTTTGCTCTCCAGCGTATTAGATTCCAGATACTCCTCGTCCATGAGTGTATCATCAGCATCGCCGTCGTATGTTTGCTGGCAGCGACATTGGAATACTATGTTGCCGGCAGGCAATGTTGCTTTGGTAAGCATAGATCCACAAATATCACAGAATTTCATTACAGGTGCGTAAACTCACGTATACATACATCGTGATAATACGTATTCAAATGATGATGCGATTCCGCAGTCGCATTTATTTCTTAACGGCAGCGCCAACGATGACTCGTGCACCATCATTGATGTTCTCAAAGGTAATTACGGATGAGCTTGGAGTAACATCTCCCTTCTTGCTAACAGGTTTAACCCGAGCGAATACAGGGAGAGCAGCGTTGGAGAAGGCATTTTGAATAAAGGCATTCTTTTGTTCGCCTGTAAACCTGGCGTCTTCAGCGTTATTGCTTGGAACAACTCTAATGTAATGTAATTTTTTGTCTCGATGAGCAACAAGATCATTTACGCTTCCTGGTTGACATTTGAAAACAACCCAACCGCCTTCCGTGTATCTTTGGGCGGCATGACCAACAAAATCAAACACAGCGACTTTCTCAACCTTGACCGGTTTCTTTCTTGGGGCTTTTTCCTTAGGAGAATTTTCCTTAGGAGAATTTTCCTTAGGAGAATTTTCCTTAGGCGTAACTGCTTCAGCAACTGGTTGTTCAGCAGCACCATCGGCGACTACGACGACCACTTCGGCTTTTGGTTTTCTAGTTCTGGTAGCTTTTGGCTTAACAGCGACTTGTTCGACGACAGGTTGGGTTGGTTCCATGTTGTTGGCAACGTATACTAAACGACAGTCTCTCTCTAACATATTTATCTGGCATTTCGTAATGGCTTTCGCGCCTAAAGGCGCTCGTCTCATCGGCGACGACGCGTAGCGCCGTCTTGATTCGACACGCCATTACTGCATAGCCGTCGCGGCTCTTGGGTTGCTACGCTCCAGTTATCATGCGGGATCCTTTGATATTATTAATATAATTTGGTTAGAAAAAAAGAAAGACTTAGGTAACTGGAGCGTAGCGACCAAAGTGCGTAAGCACCGCGACAGCTATGCAGTGAAGGCGTGTCGAGTCAAGACGACGCTTTAGCGTCGTCTCTGACGAGACGAGCGCCTTTAGGCGCGAAAGCCTGAACGTAATGCTAACGTAATGCTAACGTAATGCTAAATGTTCCAATCATCAATACGCTGAACAGGGTCGTCAGCAACCGCGTATTTTTTAATAATACGTTCTTTTTCGTGTTCTTCATCAAAGTCGCGGTAAGTGTTTGATCGAGCAACCTGAGCATCGTCTTGTTCACTATCAATTTCGAGGAGAGGCCCCCATAATGATGGATCCATGAAATCGTATTTCACTTCGTTATTATGGTTGAAGATATCACACACCACGATGTTTGGATCGGCCATACGCGCTGGTGTAAGCAAGTACTCGCTGAAGATTGGACCACGTAACAATTCCATGCATGGCCACTCAATATCATCAGCATCATTAAGTTTTCCTTCCATAACTGCTTGGAAATTACGTGACATAATCTCGCGTGATGCACTAATTAATGACCTAACAAGTGGGAGAGCTGCCGCAGTCACGCTTACTTTGTCACGAAACAACGCCTCGGTTTCAATAAGGGTCTCAATACCGCGCATAAGAGTATATACGTCCATCGCCGATAATATCTTGAATGCCAACGCGAAGTTATCCGTGGTCATGCGCGCGACTTCTGTATCGTATTTTTCCATGAGCCACGGCAAATTCTTACGTACTGTCGATATGAAACGACCGCGTTGTTCCGACAAATATAGTTCGGTAAATAGTACACCAAAGCTATGTTCCAATAGTTGTCGTGAACCAAGTATAGCGCGGGAAAAGTCGATGATACAACTAAATACACCAAAATGCGGGAAAATATACGTCGGGCCGCGTGCTAGTGTATACACGACATGTAATTGTTCTGGCCGCACTGCATGGGCACTCGGCCAACGTAGAAAGTTATACAACCGGAACATTGTCACATTGTTCAAATGAAGGTCGCCGTGGATCGCACCCATGCGTGTATTCATGCAGACAATAGCATACACATACTCGAACATATGCTTGTGGAATGCGTGCGAATCCGCAAATATATGCTCAGTTCCGTGCTTAAGTTCACGGCCGGAGATCAATCGTGGGACATCTCGCAAGGTTCGCCCAACATATTCCATAGTCATACACATGGCCGTGTCGATGATACGAATATTTTCACTGGCATATTGCATAATCCCGTGCATGTCCTTGGACATTCGCAAGAATTTATTCCCGAGGATGTTCCTTGATTCGCGGTCGTAGTTAAGCGCATCTACTCGTTGCAGCGCCACATTAATTTCGCCAGCAACTGCACTCTGTTTGTACCGCGTGTGCATTGATGAATTGTCAAATAGCCCCGGGCCGGTATTTGCGATGTAAAACCATGTGCCTATTAGCGGAAACGTCGGCGAAATCAGGTTGAGTACCATATTACTCGCCATTGCAGTGATGTATATTTCACGCCATATCGGGTAATTAATGTTGTCGAGCTTGGTCATCTCAAGGCTCGTCACTGGGAATGTTTTTTGACCGCAGCCGAGATCCTTCAAATGATCAATTACGCCAGAATCATACCATGATATTTGGTTTTTCAGGATGATGTATTGTTTAATGTCCATGCTATCGAGTATTTCCAATAACACGGGAATGTCAGCGCGCTGGTAAATTATCGTTTCATATGCCGTATTCATGTGATTGCTATTGGTGTGTTGGTGAATCTCATGCATGTCAACGATCCAGCACATTATGTGAAAACGTATCGCGAATCTGCTTTCGATAACATCACGCTCGAGCGCTGCAAAGTTACTTCGGCATAAATCCGCAATGTAAAAGTCAACGTGATATGTAAGTTGACCCGTCTCCAGTTTTTGCACAATGAGTTTCTCCACGCGTTCATACGCCGGATGACCCTTGCGAAAGTTGCGATCATATTGCCACCATGGGATGATTCTACCGCGATATTCACCATCTTGCGATGTAAATGTCGGGCCTGTACACACGTATTCATGGATGAACGTATCGTTAACACATCGTGAATACAAATAGCCGTATATACTGGTGAGCTTGCCCATGGAGAACTTAAAACACGATACAATGTTGTTCGTTTTGTTGAAACGATAGATGTACTTTAGTCTTCGCGCATTAGCGACCAATCGATTATACTGCGAGGCCTTTCTGATGAAACCTCGCTTAAGGTATTCTCGTACGGCGGGATCATCCACGCTGTCGAGATCTAGAACATCATCGTATGCCTCGGCGAGTCGTATTCGTTCGGCACGATGTTTATCGTCTTGTAGATCCTCAACTTCCTGTTCATATACGTTACGGCGCGTAGGTTGTTGCATGCCACGTATGTATACACACGTATATATTTCCACATGGAAAAACTCGCATATAGTTATATACGTGCAAATGAGACCAGCAACACCAACTCGTAATTATGGTAACAGTGATAGTGCCGGGGGAAATATCGGAGCAGAGAGAATCTAATTTAACAGTGCGGCGGGTACAATAACAATGGCGGAAATACGTAAGCGAATTAATGAAAGTCTCGAGTCGCGTACCAGCGAATCAGAACAATCGTTGGAAGAGCGGATGCATAAAATCCGGCATCGTCGCGACCATATTATGATGCCAAGCACAAAAACGCCAAGCACAAATATGCCATGTACAAAAACGCCCAACCAAGTACGCACATCAGCGCATTCATTTGCGGACTCTTCTGATGTGTCTGTATCCGCCGATACATCCATGGAAAGTCGCCCGCGATTAATACGAACGCGAACTATCGAGCATATACCTTCGGGTATACCTTTGGGTATGCCTTCGGGTACACCTAGCGGCACACCTGTCAAAGATACGGTAGAACGAAGGATACCTGTAAGCATACCTATCAGAGATCCAGTAAAACAAAAGATAATTACGAATATACCGCTGGATTCACCCGCAGAACGGTTTAACGAATCCGCGAGTGAATCCGGCGAGGCTAAACAGCGTCGACCGAAACAACTACGTACGTCGCCAAGGGAAATTCCTCTCCCTGTATCGCCGGCTAATAATAGTATTGCCACGGCCAAGTACACGGATGAAGCTATCAAACAATTACTCGCAGGATATATCTTAGTAAGCCCTACGTTGTATGATTATATACCGCTGGGTGCGCATATACGTTACTTTCGCCGTGATCGCAAGGCAAATTCGCGTAATGATACGTTCAAACTCGGAGGATTTGTACAACGACATTATAAAAACAACGACAAATCCATGTTAATGCTCGAAACCGTGCCAGGTTCATGTGTTTCCTGTGGGCATGAACCCGCATACAAGCTAAATAATCATGTTACCTATCCGCTTGCATACGACGAGATTGATGAGCTGTGGAAAAAATATGATGCAGGCGCATTCATCGAGATACATTTAATCTATGGGTCACTTCAACGTAAGGAAAAGAAGATCGCTGAGCTTGAGGCTCGAATACTTGCGTTGGAAAAAAGATAACTGTGTCACTGGGACCGCGGGATCGCAATTAGATATGTCACTGCGGCTATAGTATATCAGTACACAGCACACATCCATACCCACAATGGAAAAATTAGCATGTAGTACATCATCATCTATCCACTCACCGCGTATTAATTGCACAGGATGCAACCGCGACTATGAAATATACGTAGTTGTCCATGTATGTAACCAACTGGTCAGTTGCGATGCGCCGAAACGATCCTATCGTGAGGAATATTTGCCAACGGTCATTGACATGCCGCGTAAACCATCGGCATGCTGCGAAGAATGCGTGAAAAAGACAAAATCTTCGCCACCCCGCAAGGGTAAGTGCCCGGGATGTCAATTCGTTGGTTATTGTGTTTGGGGACCCGGTGGTATGTGTCCGAGTTGCATTGTTGTACCGGTCACGAAGACCGCGTCGATTACTATATCTGCGGGATCAGATGCGTCTAATGAACCCTCCACTTACACACTCCCACATGCCAGAACCAACGCCAAGGTATTCTTTACGCTGTCTTACAGCGGCACATGTCCGGCCGATGGCGCATGTACTGCACTTGTTGTTAATTTCGCCACGGATCAATCGTTGTTGACTCCCGAGTTCTTCGTTAGAACGCTCAAGCTTGGCAATGATGAACCGATCGGTGAATACATCCGTAATTTGCAAAAAAATCTATACCAGATGCGCCTCAACTACAACTTGGCATGGCAAGGTTCATCTGACATTACATGGGAGTGGTTGAAGTACCTTTACAACACCCATGCCGATCCCGCCGGCGCCATGCTCGTGTAACCGGGCACCAACACCAGTGTCATCTTTTTTTGTAAGTGAAAAAAGACATTTAGTTTACCTCACATGGTGATGTTTAGAGCATTACTTAACCGAAGGTGCAGGGCTAGGCGCAAGCGCCTAGCGCCAACCGAGGTATGCGGTGCCGCGCACCGCATTACGCATTAAAACCACTGCGCATGCAGTTAACGCCATTTCGGCGGGAGTTAGAATTGTTGTAAGCGGTGTACGCTGGCGATGTACCCATGTATCGGTATCTCATTGAGTTGTCAAGATCAGTCATTGAGTTGCCAAATCCGCTGTCAAATGACAAATTAACATTAATGGTAGTCGCGTCAGGTGTACGTTGTTGCGACTTAGGTAACTCAGCGATGAACTTGGGTTGTCCAGCGCGGGATTTAAAATTTCTTAAAGCAGCATCATCTCGGTCGCCCATGTCTGTAGTCACGTATACAAACAGATATAAAAAAGTATAACTTATAACTGGATAACTCGGAGTGTGATGTTGCATGAAAAAAGAACTTGGGGTGTGGGTGTGGTGTGGGTGGGGTAGGAGTGTGTTTTCTCAACCACGCGCAATTACAACATCAATGCAGAGTAGTACCAGTCAAGATAGGTTGGCGTAAGAATAAAGTCCTCAATTATTTTGCGGCTGTGCTCATCCGCGATATTAATCGCGTTGGTATTTTCAATGTGTTGTACCATAACAGCGGCGACGGCATCTATCGCCTTGTCAGTGGGAGTAGTTTCATCAACAACTACATGAAGCTGTTTGCCAGATTTTAGCAAGAATACGACGCGCGATGTTAAATCGGCGAATGTCTTGGTGAACAATTTGTGAAGTGGCTTGAATTGCGGAAACAATTGTGTGAAAAGCGCGCGGTCATTGTATCGAAGAAATGCCTTCAACGCGAAGTATTTTTCATGACCAGCTGGCGTTAATATCCCTTTTTTCCGTGGATTATCATAGAATAACACCTCGAGCTTACGTGTGAGTTGACTCTTAACGATGTAATCACTGCCGCCGGTCAACGACCTGAAGATAAATCCGTAGTGTGCCTGTGAGCCGCGTAAATACTTGTCAATGGAAGTATTGCTGAGCTCGGTGATAGTTTTGGATAGATTGTTAGTTGATAATGTGATCGGAAGTTGTAGTGGAATGCCAATATCAACGGTGATTGGGATAGGTAAACCGCCGGACAGGTCATTGATCTGTACTAACCATAATGTTGGTGCACGTGCGTCGGCAAGTGGATGATAACGCTCATTACGAAAACCGAGCGTATATGAACGTGTTTTATCAAGCGCATTTATGTCCACGTTGGGGTATTTAGCTGTGGCAGCGAGTAACGCCTGCATGTAAGTGATGTCGCCGACTCGGCAGTGGTTGGTAACATCATAACCATTGGTTGATGACAAGCATGGTTGTAATATACCACCGGTGTCAGGGTACCAGTATAATGTTACAATGGTACCATCGCGAACGTCATAAACTGTATATTTGGCGCGATCGCGTTCAAGTTGCTTAAGGCCAAACTCAGAATTAAATCCACTTGGCGGCATGCTAACGACGCGCCATTGGCCGTCGCACTTATGTAGAACAAGACCATTACATTGCTTTGTAAGCATACGAGTATGATCGGCAAATCGCTCATGTGCCGTTAGGACAACTCGGCGGAATGATGATTCGTCCTCGCCATCACGCTCCCAGCGGCACTTAATGCCACTGCCTAGTAATTCACGCAATTCTTCAAGGCCAGATGACATCGCATTAAGGCGTGCCAAGAGTTCGGCTAGGTTCTTTGGAAACACAAATGCGGCGGTTTCCATTGTAGTATTAGTGTCTTACTAATTGCAGTCTCTATAAGGAAAAAATCAAATTACTTCGAGCTACGCTCGAAGGCCTCATGTCTGGCCAATGCGCCGTTGGATACGCCTGCGGCGTATCTGGCGCATCGCCGCGACTTCGGCAGTTACTGTGTGGGTTCTTTTTTTAAACTACATCAAACACAAATACTTAAAAAAAGAACCCACACAGTAACTGCCGAAGTCGCGGCGATGCGCTAGATACGCCGCAGGCGTATCCAACGGCGCATTGGCCAGACATGAGGCGCTTGCACCGCGAGCATGGCATAATTACGGCGCGTAATAGATAATGTAACTGTATATAATATACGTACGTACCATGGAAACCATAAAGGTTATCGTAGATACTAGTTCTAACGTAGATCCGGCAACGCTATCCAGAGAAGAACGAAAGATTTTCTTTGCAGAAATATTTAAGACGCTGGGCATCAATGAAGTAATCGGCGGAGAATTCGAGGAATCGGCCGAGGATATAATCGCGTCAGATGCGGCGGCAGTCTTACCCACACAGACTGACCTATTGTTACGCAAGTTAATCGGCGCCGGTGTCGCACGTGGTTTCATCGACAATTTATTCGGATTGCGATGCATTAATACGGTTGTGATCCCGACGGTGACCGTCACTGCGACTATTGCGCCGTCAGCACGCATACAAAATCGGTTCAAACAAACAGAAACAACGCCAGGAATACAATTTGACCGACGTATTCTCACTGCGGTCGATGGGAAAATTCGGATAGCCGCACCGCATGACCCTGTCGTAATTGTCAATGTAAATATAAGCGGCGGATGTGGTCGGCCGCTTATCAGTGGTCACCCAGTAATAACCGCGCGAGCGCGTGCCGTCACCGAAGATTCACTGCGTGTTATGAATTATCATATTGGCGACCTCGCTTGTAGTCGATTCCGTGATATGTTGGTAGTGCCATCACCGGTTACTTTGTCATTGGATTACGACGCGCTTGCGCGTGCATATTCTCAGTTAGTCGACCCGATTATGTACGAGGTTACTGCTGCTCGATATTGGCGATCGCAAATTAAGCGTGTTAGTGCTTACCCACGCGCACGTACATATGTTGCTGCCGCGGTTAAGCCGCCGGCGCGTATCCCGCACGCTGATAAACTCGCGTTGATCACCGCAGTTACAAATATGCGATTTTATGACCGTAGCGAACAAGCAGTCATTGCCGACATTACATTGGGCGGGTTTATGCATGCGTGGTATGATGGTGGGAAAACGGGTGATCCTGGCACGCTCGCCAAGTACAAACTACGTCAGCAAACTAAGCTTGAGCTGATTGCGCGCACGCGAGCACGTGCAATCGAGCGTGAAAAACTCGGTGTATTGCGATGGATCATCGAGAAGAAATATGGCGCTGCTTATGCGCAGGCATTCGACCTTGGCGTGCGTACTGGCAAGGCACGCGATCCACTATCTGTATTTAAGCCAGCGGAATCCAAGCTGATTACCGCCGAGTACACAGCGCGTCAACGATTTATCGAATCGCGGGCTGCAAATGCATGTGGACATAAACTCGCGTATACACGTATGCGAATGGCGCGCGAACAGACCGCGATTCGTCGGGCTTATGACACGCTTATGGAATTTGCACCTGTGGGTGTGGGTAATGTCGGTGATGTCAGTGACGCCGGTGCCAAGATGATTCAATGTCGAGTGTGTGGTTTTGACCTGATGTGCCCGCATGTTCGTGAGCTCATGCTCGCGGATTTTGCCAACGTCGGGTTCTTAGAGACACGAGCACGCATTAACAAATACATATCAGATTCTTCATCTCGCGGGGATTACTTTTGCAAAATATGCGGCGAGACACTATTTTCTGCTTATGCAAGCACGCAGGATGAAAAACATGTCATTGACGAAGAACTATCTGCATTTATATGGGGGGAAATCATGCAAGTGCTACGTAGTGTGCGTTTTGGCAAGATTGTTGACCCTCGCAAGGTTGCATCCTCGGCGCGTGATGCATGTTATCCGTTTATTTACGACATTGATAAGCAGGTGGCACGGTCAAAGACAAACAGCGCTGATGAAGTGCGAGCAAAACGTAAATTGTACACTGCTATATATGGATTCGCGTACATAATTAGGCTTGCTGCAACCGAAGATGTGACTATTGAACATGGATCTGGATCAAGTCAAGGTAAACCTGGAAAAAAGGTTCACGGGGGTAGTGGCGGTGGTAGTGGCGGGGGTAGCGGCAAACCCGCATCAACGACTGCAGTCTTAATTAAGACCGCCATTGACATCATCATGTCGACGAAAAATGTAATTGTGCGTGAAATCCCCGGTATGAATGCAGATGTCATCAAAAATTCGTTGATCACCGCATATAAATCGCTGGATGTCAGTGGAGTTTCCATCGCATCGACAGACCAGGAAAATATACTTGTAACATTGTTACAAGATCCGGTTTACCATTATTATTACCGCATGAACACGAAAGCACGAGGAGGCGATCCTGTTGATAATGTTAATCGTGTGCTCGGAACTAACATCGCAGCGTTGGATAAGTTGCCGGCGTCCGGAGATATATTTGCACATGCGATTGTTCCGAAACTGGAGAACAAGCCGGGGGCCAAGCCGGGGGCCACTTCTATAGTCGCTGACTCATTCCGATTGTTTGACACGCGAATTAAATCGCGGTTGTATCTCGAATATGTATTTGCACGGGATATTAATGTATCCGGCGATATTGCACGCGATGACAATATCCCGGGCCCGTTTGGCGCCGCGTGCACTAAATACTTTGACTCGTGCGCGCCAGTACTTGCCGCGGAGGCGGTTATGTTGCGTGCCAAGCAAATGGGCTTCGTGCATACATATCGTGTTGCGCCGGTGTCAATGTCACGAAAATATGTAGCTGTACCAACTCCACTCGGCCGAATGTATGATGAACAGGGACGTGGACATCAATGGAATATATTTCGATGCAAGTCCGGCGCTGATATTACTGCGGGTGCCATTGGTAAATTATTAGAGTCGGGTAAACCATTCACTGATACAGTGGTCGATCGAGTATGCAGTGTATGCGGCGTGCTCAAGTCAGCGGCTGCACAATTATCCGACACCGCCATCGCGGCGTCACTTGCGACGGCTCGCAGCATGACCAATTTCTTCAAGTATTATGAATACCGATGTCCTGTTGGCGGTGTCCACGACATGGACAACTCCGTGTGTACCAAATGCAGGCTTGGTGAAATGCCACGCGATGAATATTACGCTAAATACATTAGTGTGATGACCCGAGAACGTGCGATTGTCGCCGTAGATAAACCGTTGGGTGTATCTACATCCAACAACACATCTATTTCACCCATCGATTACCCCGCATATGTGTTCAACTACAACGTCGTCGTGGAACTCGCAGATAAGCTCAAAATTAACCACAGGTTGATCTCCGCGCTTGGATCGGTTGAACGTGTCGAGTACAAGGATGTCGAATCAGGCGCGTATACACCAGTACAAGTTCAAGACAGGTATGAACCACGTATATTTCTCGTAGATACGTATGTGAAAAACTTGCTTACCGAATATAATCAACTGCGATTTTTCCAGCGCATGACTAAGCCCGGATACGAATTAGTTGGTCTCGTCGATAGTAGTGGTGTGCCAAAACATCGTCTTGCTGACCTGCCTACGTTATTACCGAGCCCGCTCGAGTTTGCCGCGCGATACAATGCTGAATTCGCCCATGTACATGAAGTCGCTAAACCACGAGACATCGTACTGTTCTCAATACAGCGATTATGTGAATTTTGTTTGCAAGTACTTGATGCAGACGAGCCGACTACTACGCAGCTGAGACGCAATTTCGTCGCCGGATATATGCGTCGACTATTTCGGTCGGAAGAGTTAATCTCAAAGCCAGGTTATTTCAGCTGGTCATTATTGTACGGTGATCGTGAAGACACATCGGTGCGCGCGGAGTCAGATAACACTGATGATGGTGATGATGCGCCACGAGATGATGAGGGCTCGCCAATGTCCATGGATGCGTTCGATATGGAAAACGATGACGATGAAATAAAGATAAAAGACTCATACGTGGATACGTAGACATACCTAAAAAAAATAATACCGGTAATACTCCCAATCACATACCGGCCGTTAACACAGTTACAAATATCCATGTGATCGTCAATGCAATTAGTCCGATAAGCTCGGCGAGTTTCTGCCGATGATCCGTCGACATACATATCAGCAGCATAAACACCAGCAACGCAATCCAGCTGATGAGACGCGACCATTTGTCGTGCTCGTGTGTAAGCGCCGCTGTTATCGCGGCATGCGTTTGTTCGCGAACCGCCAAACATAATACCTCCCCAATTTGCCCACATATCTCTGACGTTACAATATGGTCGACTGTCATTGTGATGTTGTTCATTTTTTTTGACCGATTCTTTGTATTTGTTACCGGGCGAAATTCAATTACTTATGCCCGCGGCGCAAGCGCCGCTGCGCGCCTAGTCTGGCGCTGGTCGGCGAAGCCGCCCAGCCCTGCGACTTCGGCCTAAGCAGTGCTCGTGTGGGTTCTTTTTTTAGCAAACATCAATCACTAACATCCGAAAAAAAGAACCCACACGAGCACTGCTT
>Ga0302286_10001376_pt1 | contig 18190 bp, 15 predicted proteins | sample III_Fen_E2_3_FD_198765 | JGI IMG/M metagenome (GOLD analysis project Ga0302286, IMG submission 198765) | Peat permafrost microbial communities from Stordalen Mire near Abisko, Sweden - III_Fen_E2_3 | ecosystem: Environmental > Terrestrial > Soil > Wetlands > Permafrost | place: Sweden: Abisko...
TTTTTAAGAAGAACATCAAGTAATGGATATTGCGAGGCCCCGGTTCCAAGGATAAGGCTGGCATATCCTCTCTCTTTTATTGCGAGGTCCAATTTCCCGGCAACATACGAAGCAGCCTCCATACCCATTTCCTCTTTATTCCCAAAAATTTCAACTCTTAATTTGTCTTTGTAAAAAGATTTTCTTATCGTCATGATTATAATTTGATTTTTAATTGTTTATGATTTTTTATTGGTATACGATATTGCCTTCCACTATGGTTTGTCTAATTTCCATTTTAAAATCGTCCATTGTAAATAATATTATATCAGCCCGTTTTCCTGGTTCCAATTTTCCACGGTCGTGTAAATTAAGGATGCGGGCCGGATTGGATGTCGTCATCTGGATTGCCTTTGCCATGCTGCATCCGGTAACTTTCATGATATGTCCGATCCCTTTGTTCAAAGATGAAGCTGAACCATATAGCCCGCCCTCCTGACCTGAAAACTTGAGGTTCCCGTTAGGTGTTTTTACAATTGTCTCCCCTGTTTTTATTTTGTATTCACCGGAAGGCATCCCTGCATAACTGGTAATATCTGATGTTATTATAATATTATCAGCCCCTTTTACTTTATAGAAAACCTGAATTACCTCGGGCGGAAGGTGAAAACCATCACAGATAAAACTTGCCGTCAAACGGTCGTCAGCAAGTTGGGGCCACAATGGATTGAGGTGCCTGTTGATTTGGCCTGCACAACCATTTCCCAGATGTGTTGCCATGCATGCCCCATTATCAATCGCTTGTTTGATGATCTCAGCAGAACCATTGTGATGACCTAAAGAGACAATGATCCCTGCTTCCCTGCATTTTTTGATAAACCCTAAAGCACCTTCAACTTCGGGAGCGACGGTAACCAATAGAATTTTACCCCCTGAAGCACTGTTCAGTTCAAGAAACTCATCCCAATCTGGTTTACGGACATGTCCCAGTGGGTGCGCTCCACGATACCCATCTATGGCTGAGATATAAGGTCCTTCGAGATGAAATCCGGCTATGGAACCCCGGATGGAGGGTTCCTCCTTCGCTTTGGCAAGGATGGTGATGTTCTTCAACAACAAACCTTTACTATTGGTGGTAAGTGTAGGGAAGAAGGTAGTAACGCCCTCTCTCCAGAGACCTTCTGTAACCTTCTCAATATCCTCAACAGACAACTCCCCTGAATTTGCCAAAGTAACCTCCGTCCCTTCCAATGAAAATGATACACCATTGAATCCATTTATCTGGATGTCGATTAATCCAGGGGCAATAAAGAAGGAGTTATTTGCTTCAGTGAGTTTGTCCAGCCTTTCGATATTTGCAATTTTTCCATCTGCAATTTCAACTGAAACGGGCAAACCAGTCAGATAATAAATACCCTCAACTCGTTTTGGAGAACACAATAACTCATTCATTGTCATTAACGTTTCCTTCTATTTGGTCTGTGCTATCTGATAATAATTTTGCAATTATTTTTTTGCCCTATCCATTATCGTTTGAATGTCAACAGGTATTCCTCCCTTTAATTTGCTTTCATCAGCAGCTTCCATGAAAGCGATAATTTCCAGTGTTTCGTCGGCAGTTACCGGAACAACACCTGTTTTGAAAAATTCTATTATTTTTTCCAATAACGGATTGTATCCTTTAAATTCTCCAAGTACTTCATCCCCCTTTTCGCCGAAAACAATACCACCAAAATTTCCCTTGCCCGAACGTGTCCCCCGGTAAGAACCGATGCGACCATCCTTCCATGTTCCTACCAGCATATCGGTATCGACTGTATTAATCCTGGTTATATTTTTACAGCCGACACCCATTACTGTAAACAATGCTTCAATGCCATGAATGCCATACCAGAATAGATCAGGATGTGTTTTTTCATATCTTGCCGGTCCGTAGGTGTCAGCTCCAACTACTTTCCCAATCTTGCCTTCCCCTATTTCTTTGGCCCCAACAATATATCTTAAGGAGGAAGAGGAGAACACCGGTACGTTGTATTTCGCTGCTGCTTCAAATATGGTCAAAGCATCTTTTAATGAGGCCGCAACAGGCTTATCTATAAATATACGTTTACCTGCTTTTATCACAGGTAAAGCCTGTTCTAAATGTTTACGGCCATCGACAGTTTCTAAAATTACAACATCAACTTTATTTAACAGTGCTTCTATTGAGCCTACAATCTCAACACCTTGTTGTTTTACCTGTTCCGTGAAGCCTGCAATTCTGTCAATACTCGCGGGAAGATCACTACTGCCTGCAGTGGGGTAGGCTGCTACCACCTTATACCCGGCGAATTCAGGGCCAGCCTTGGGATCATTGAGCGCTTTGGTAAAAGCGATACAATGGGATGTGTCTAAACCAATGATCCCAATCCTGGTCCCTTCTGTTAAATTGTTGTGCGACGATGCTGAAACATTATTGCTAACGAATGCCAGTCCTGCGCCTGCGATTACTGATGTACTTACAAACTTTCTGCGATTCAAACTATTTTCCATATAATTAATTTTAATATACTGAAATGCAATATGTTATTTGTATAACCGATAATTAGGGCTTTTACTTGCAATGTCAAAGGAGGGACGTTGGTGGCATAACCGTCCTATCCAAAATTCTGATTGATTCTTCATTGAATTTGAATCAGTTACCGATTGAGGCAGGCCATGATACACGATAGGACCTTGGTTAAAATGATCTCCCGCAATTATTCTGGTTTCAGTTATTAAAGAAATCATTTTTTTCATCCGGCCATATTAAAAGTAAGATGACGGGTAATTACCCAACTTATAAATTTTTCTGTAAAAATTCAGAATGGCCTTAAAATGATTACGAATCTACACATAAAAATCGTTTGAAATTCATAAATATGCATTTGGGGCTATTGTTGATTTACTACAAGGATAGAGAATTGGCAGGCATAAATTAATGGACAATTAGTGTGTTTATGATGGAATATAATTGCAATCAGAATATTTAATTTTTCAACATGTGCCAGCGCTTCTTTTCTTAGTTTTGTGATCAATTTTATTCAGATTGCCAATCTGGAACACAATTATAATTTCTAACTAAATGATCCGAATATGATCAAGCTTTCCGTCATTCTGATCTTGATTCTCTTCTTCCCTGTAATTCTTACCGCTCAGTTGAATCAGTATGCACCTGCTGCGACTGATCACAATAAAACAGCCAAAGATGCGTTTGTTTCAAAAGCAGCCTCGCTCAAGATCTGGTACACCCATCCTGCTGATGCAACTGTTGAGGATGATAAAAACGAATGGAAAAATGATGCAGAATGGCTGAAAGCGCTCCCGGTAGGAAATGGTTTCCTGGGGGCCATGGTATTCGGTGATGTGAACAAGGAACGAATTCAACTCAATGAGAAAAGTCTTTGGTCGGGGAGCCCTGAGGATGGAAATAATCCAGCTGCATTTCCTGCCCTGGGACAGATCAGGCAGCTGCTTTGGGATGGAAAATACAAAGAGGCTTCTTCCCTGACCGAAAAAACCCAGATATGTAAAGGCGCCGGCTCAGGAAGAGGTAACGGGGCCTCGGCACCCTATGGATCTTTTCAGACTTTGGGTGATTGGTGGTTCGATTTCGGGCAGACAACAGGTTATTCGGATTATCGCCGTGAACTTGATCTGAACAGGGGCGTCGTCCTGGTTAGTTACCTCCAAAACGGAATACACTACAAACGTGAGATATTTGCCAGTTATCCCGACAGGGCGCTTGTAATGCATCTTTCTTCCGACCGGAAGGGCGCTGTCAGCTTCAGTACTACCCTGACCAGACCTGAAAGATTCGTTACGGAATCATCAAAGGATCATCTGATGATGACCGGAACGCTGGATAACGGGAAAGGTGGGTCAGGTATGGCATACGCCGTTCGTTTACGGACAACCGCTAAAGGTGGGCGGGTCGTTTGCGCTACCCGCCAGCTGACGGTAACGAATGCGGATGAGGTCACACTAATTTTGACGGCAGCAACCAGCTATAAACTGGCCTATCCTGATTACCAGGGTAAAGACCCTAAAATTGTTACCCTGGATCAGCTTGCCAATGTATCATCCAGGACTTATGCTGATTTGCTGAAAAAGCACGTAGCCGATTACAGTGCCCTTGCAGGGAAAGTCAGGCTCCGGCTTTCCGGCAATGAGTTGGACACCATTCCTACCGACATACGTTTGAAAAACCAGAAACTGCATCCGGATGATTTTCATCTGCAGGAACTCTATTTTCAGTTTGGTCGGTATCTGCTCATCTCTTCCTCGCGGGAGGGATCGCTGCCAGCCAATCTGCAGGGGGTCTGGTCCAATAAAATTCAGACTCCCTGGAATGGGGATTACCACACCGACATCAATATCCAGATGAATTACTGGCCTGCTGATGTGACCAATCTTCCGGAATGCCTTCCTCCTTTGACAGACCTGATCGAGTCGCTGGTAAAGCCGGGTGAGCTTACAGCTGCAAGGCAATACCATGCTGGTGGCTGGTGCATCCATCCCATTACAAATGTTTGGGGTTTTACAGCGCCCGGAGAGCATCCTGGCTGGGGAATGCATGTAGGTGCGGGTGGTTGGTTGTGTGAACATCTTTGGGACCACTATACCTTTACCCTCGACAGGAAATATCTCGAAAGGGTCTATCCCATCCTTCAGAAATCAGCCCAATTTTATCTTGACTGGCTGGTGAAAGATCCCGTAACCGGGAAGTTGGTCTCCGGTCCTGCTGCCTCTCCAGAAAATTCTTTTAAAGCGCCGGACGGATCAATTTGCCAGATCAGTATGGGGCCCTCACACGATCAGCAGATTATTCACGAGCTTTTCACCAACGTGCTGAAAGCCGCGGATGAATTGAAGATCAAAGAACCTCTTGCCGAAAAGATTCATTCGGCATTGAACAACCTTGCCCTACCTCAGATTGCCTCTGACGGCCGACTGATGGAGTGGGCAAGAGAGTTTCCTGAAACAGAAAAAACACACCGGCATGTTTCCCATCTTTATTTTCTCTATCCTGGCACGGGTTTGAATTTGCAGCAGGATACCATTTTGGCCCTTGCAGCAAAGAAAAGCCTGGAGGGCAGGGGCGATGGTGGGACGGGTTGGTCGCTTGCCTGGAAGATAAACTTTTGGGCCCGGCTCAAAGATGGCAATCATGCCTATCAGATGTTGAAAAATTTGCTGAGGCCCTCCGGAAATCTGGGTACCGATTACAGCAATAGCGGCGGTACTTTTTGCAACCTTTTTTGTGCACATCCCCCTTTCCAGATTGACGGGAACTTTGGCGCAACTGCCGGAATTGCCGAGATGTTGCTACAGAGTCATCATGGAATTATCGATCTATTGCCTGCTTTACCAGATGTTTGGGAGACTGGTAGTGTTGAGGGATTGGTTGCCAGGGGAGGATTTGTGGTCAACATGGTTTGGAAACATCAGAAATTGATTACGGCTGAAGTGCAATCCCTTAAAGGTGGAAAGTGTCTTATCAGGACCAATGTCCCGGTACACATCGAAAATGATTCGGTTAAGGAGGAGAAAACAGTGGGAGGGTACCTTCTTTCTTTTACGGCAACAAAAGGAGAGAAGTACCGTTTACATTCAGACAATTGAATCAATATAAATATATTTTTTGCTATTGTCTTTTTGAAAAAAAACGCTTTCCTTTGCATCGCGAAAATCGAGACGGTTTGTAGGATCAAAATGGTCGGTTTTTGTGGTTGTTTCAACTCTTTTTAAATAGAAAAGAGATTCAGATGGTCTGTTCATCTAAGGGTTAGGATTCAAGATTTTCATTCTTGCCATAGGGGTTCGAATCCCCTACAGACTACTATCACAATTTTAAATCCGAATTTTCAGGCAAAATTGTGTCGTAACAAAAAAAGTATTATTTTTACGACCCCAAACAGGGGCGTTCGAGATGGTCTGTTCATCTAAGGGTTAGGATTCAAGATTTTCATTCTTGCCATAGGGGTTCGAATCCCCTACAGACTACAATTAATAAATTGACAAAGAAATTTTTATACAATGGCAAACCATAAGTCGTCGATCAAAAGAGCAAAACAGAGTGAAGTTCACCGCCTTCACAACAAGTATTATTCAAAAACAACCCGTAACGCAGTTCGTGAATTGCGTTCTACGACCGAAAAAGAGAAGGCAGTTGAGTTGCTTCCCAAAGTGGTAGGTATGTTGGATAAATTGGCTAAAACCAATGTAATCCACAAAAATAAAGCATCTAACTTGAAATCAAGTTTAACGCTGCACGTCAACGCGCTTTAATTAGTTCAAGCAATATATATTCTTAAGGGTGCCCAAATTGGGTGCCCTTTTTTATGCTCAAATTTTCTCTTTTTTCCCGATTTTGTTGTAACTTGAGGTAGAAAGTCTGCCGGTTGACCACCCGTCTGCTTTCTCAGCTTATGGGAAGTTACGGCAAACAAGGTATTAAAACCTGGGCAGTTGAAGATCGGCCCAGGGAAAAACTGATCAGCAGAGGCATTTCAGCCTTGACGGATGGGGAGTTGATTGCAATCCTGATTTCAAGTGGCAACAGCAAGGAGTCGGCAGTTGAGCTTTCACGACGGATCATGGACTCTATTCACCACAATCTTCAGGAACTGGGTAAATTGAATTGTGATGAACTGAAGCGGTTTAGGGGTATTGGGGAAGCCAAGGCGTTGACACTGATCGCAGCCATGGAACTTGGCAGAAGAAGGAATCAGTCAGAAGCCCTGGAAAACGCTCAGGTCAAAGGCAGCAAAGATGCAGCCAACTATCTTCGTCCGGAGATCGGGGATCTCTCCCATGAAGAATTTTGGGTGCTTTTTCTCAATCGACAGAACAAGGTAATTGACAAGCAGAAATTGAGTCAGGGTGGAATGACAGGAACTGTTATCGATGTGCGTCTGGTGTTGAAATCAGCACTTGAAAAGCATGCCACCTCCCTGATATTTTGTCACAATCATCCATCTGGCAATCTTGAACCGAGCGACGCAGACAAGAAAATTACAAGGCAGTTGAAAGAGGCGGCAGCGCTGATGGAAATCCCAGTCATTGATCACCTGATAGTGACACAATCGGGGTATTTTAGTTTTGCCGATGAAGGATTGTTGTAACCATCTAAAAGATTTTTTTTATTTTTGCCAAAAATCTCTGATGATACACGTACTCGGTGACAGTAACTCCCTCTTTAACCAATTTCTTGCAGAAATACGAGACGAAGTAATTCAAAAAGATCCACTCCGTTTCAGAAAAAATCTGGAACGTGTCGGCGAGATCTTCGCCTATGAGATCAGCAAGGAGCTCCCATACAAATACAAAGATGTAACAACTTCACTGGGAGTTGCCAAGATGAGGGTACTCGAACAGCAACCTGTTCTGGCAACGATTCTGCGAGCTGGACTCCCGTTGCACCAGGGATTGCTGAACTGTTTTGACCACGCTGAGAACTGCTTCATTTCGGCTTACCGCAAATACGACCCCAATGGGGATTTTCATATAGATTTTCAATATATTGCATCTCCATTGCTCGACAATAAAATCGTTATTCTATCCGATCCGATGCTGGCAACAGGATCTTCAATGGAGGTTGGTTATCATGCGCTGCTTGAGAAGGGTGAGCCCCAACACATCCATCTTGTATCGTTGATTGCCAGCAGGCAGGGAATTGATTATATCATGGATAAATTACCCGATGGCTTGGTAACCCTATGGGTAGGGGCCATTGATCCGGATATGACACCTAAGGCCTATATTGTTCCTGGCTTGGGAGATGCCGGTGATTTGGCTTATGGGGCAAAAATTGATTCCAAGGAGATCGTCCCCCATACTCATTTTTAATCGGTTTCTAACTGATTATCGGTTAGTTGCCAGACTTTTAACGGATCTGTACATCTTTGCAGCATTTCCTGTACGGTAATTCCTGTGAGCGGATCTTTCTTGTCAGGGGCAATCTCTGCCAATGGTACCAGTACAAATCTGCGCTGTGCAATCCTTGGATGAGGGATCGTCAGGATGGCGCAGTTGAGAACCGTTGAACCATAGTACAAAAGATCAATATCCATGGTTCTGGCTTCATAACCCGCTGTTCTCCTTATACGCCCCAATAGGCTCTCAATTTGCTGGGTTTGCTCCAATACTTCGGTAGGCGAAAGTGCAGTATTGATTATAATTACCTGATTTATAAATGATTCTGATGCAAAACCCCAGGATTCACTTCCATATCTTGCAGAAATTGCAATTTTCTGTCCGATCTTGCTGGTTACCAATTCAATCGCAGTGGAAAATATTTCAACTACATTTCCCCGATTTCCGCCTAAAATGAGATAAACTAACGACATAGTGCGTATCTTTGTAATGATCGAAGATATAGTGATACTACTAAGTAGTACATGAAATGCCACAATGAAAATTTGAATATCAGGATCACGCTGAACGTTACTTTGTTTGACTATGTGAACCTGATATTTGGTGTTTCCTGTTTCTAAAGTAAGATCGATAAAATTATAATTAAAATTAATCCGTAGATGAAATTTTTCTGGAAAGCTTTTTTTGCCTCTCTTGCTGCCATTGTAGTAGCAACCCTGCTATTCATTTTTTTGATTGGAGGTCTTGTCTCCTCGTTGGCAACCATGGGAGAACAATCGATTACGGTCAAAGATCATTCTTTACTCATCCTAAAACTGGACAACCGTATTGTTGAGCGGAAATCCAACAATCCTTTCGAGGATATTGAGCTGCCCGGAATGGAAAAATCAAGTACAACAGGATTAAACCAAGTCTTTCACACCATTCGCCAGGCTAAAAATGATGATAAAATCAGGGGCATATACCTTGAATTATCGGAGATTGGAGCAGGATATGCTACTGCAGAGGAGATTCGCAATGCCCTGGTTGACTTCAAAACCAGTGGTAAATTTATTTATGCCTACTCTGACGCCATTTCACAAAAAGCCTATTATATCGCTTCCGTTGCCGATAGTTTGATGTTGAATCCTGCCGGTATGTTCGACTTTAGAGGGCTGAATGCTGAACACACATTCTTCAAAAAAGCGCTGGACAAGTTTGGTATCGAAATGCAGGTTGTCCGGGGTAAAGACAACAAATTTAAATCTGCTGTTGAGCCTTATATGTACGACAAAATGAGTCAGGCCAACAAAGAACAGACAACCCTTTACCTGGCAACGATCTGGAACCATCTGCTGAAAGGTATTTCAGAATCCAGAAAAATTTCGATCGATAAATTAAATGAATATGCCAATTCGGTAATGACTTTTCGTACTGCTGAGACGGCTCAAAAAAGCCATTTCTTCGACAACCTTAAATACCGTGATCAGGTGTTAACCGACTTGAGGGTATTGGCTGGGTTGAAGGTCAATGCTGAAATTCCGATTTTAACCGTATCTGAATACGATAAGATCCCATCGGAAGGCAAGGCTAAGTCGCTCATCAAAGATAAGATAGCGGTAGTTTATGCCGAGGGTGAGATTGATACAGGTTCTGGGAACAGCTCACACGATATCAATTCGAAAGATGTTTCGCAGGGAATCCGCGAAGCCAGAATTGATACAACAGTAAAAGCAATCGTGTTGAGAGTCAATTCTCCGGGGGGCTCCGCTTTTGGATCAGAAGTGATCTGGAGAGAGGTTAAACTGGCTCAGGAGGTGAAACCGGTCATTGTTTCGATGGGTGATTATGCTGCATCGGGGGGGTATTACATCTCATCACCTGCTGCTGTGATCCTGGCCGATCCAACCACCATTACCGGATCAATCGGGGTGTTCGGTACAATACCAAATTTTGGGGAGTTATTAAACAACAAGATCGGGATTACTTTCGATAATGTTATGACAAACGAACACGGGGACATGCCATCTGTTACCAGAAAAATGACTCCGTTCGAAACAAAATTGATGCAAAGTTTTGTGGAAAGTACTTATGGGACCTTCTTGGCGCATGTCGCTGACGGTCGAAAAATGAGCAGCGCCAGCGTTGACTCGATCGGACAGGGAAGGGTCTGGAGCGGGGTGAATGCAAAGAGCATTAACCTGATCGATGATTTTGGCGGTTTAAAAGATGCATTAAAAATTGCAGCCGATAAGGCTGGGATAACAGAATACCGTATCAAGGAGTTACCCAAACAAAAAGATCCTTTTACTGAACTTTTGAAAAATTTCTCTGTCAGGATGCAGACTAAAATGATGGAGTCGGTAATGGGTACCACTTTCGACTATTGGAAAAATCTTTCCAGGGAAGCCAATGCAAAAGGAATCTATACCCGAATGCCATTTAACCTTGAAATTAATTGAATATTTTGAAGAAGTTAATTCTCTATCTTTTCTCTTTGGTTTACGGAATGGTAATTAATTTCCGTAATACCCTTTTTAACCTGAACATTCTCCGTGGTAGAGAGTTCGAGGTACCTATTATCTCGGTTGGCAATATCACGGTAGGCGGAACAGGGAAAACTCCCCATACGGAACATTTGATCCAACTTTTAAGCGAAAAATTCAATATAGCGGTGCTGAGCCGTGGATACAAACGCAAAAGCAGGGGGTTTTTGGTTGTCGATACCAATTCTACCAGCCGGCAGGTTGGTGATGAACCTTTGCAAATAAAAATGAAATTCCCTTCTGTTATGGTAGCCGTTGATGAAATGAGGGTTCGCGGGATTGAAAAGATTCTGGAAATCAGCGAGAGACAACCGGATGTTATTATTCTGGACGATGCTTTTCAACACCGGTATGTTACTCCTTCCATCAACATCCTGCTGATAGATTTTTCGCGCATGATCACTGAAGATGAGTTATTGCCATTGGGCAGTTTGAGGGAGCCTGCCTCCAACAGGGACCGTGCAAACATCATCATTGTAACCAAATGCCCCAGGGAAATTAAACCGATTGAAGAACGGATTATTACCAAAGATCTGCATATCTGGCCTTACCAGGATCTGTTTTTTTCCAGGATCAAATATGGTGAACTATTGCCACTTTTCCCCGATAAAGTAACAGAAAAATTCGAATTGGATGAGGATATCGGAATCTTGCTTTTGACTGGGATTGCAAATCCTCAACCTTTGAAGGATCATTTGCTTAAAGCAACAAAATCTGTTGTGTCGGCAGAATTTCCAGATCATCACGCGTTTACCCTGAAAGACATGAACAAGGTTGCCGGGCAGCTTGAAGCAATGGCCGCGGTCAAGAAGGTGATCATAACAACCGAAAAAGATACCTTCCGCATTCTCGAAATAGATAATCTGCCGGAAATAATAGCAGCAAACCTCTATTTTATCCCGATTGAAATCAGCTTCATCAATCAAACCGAGAATGATTTTGATAAAAAAATAATGAAATATGTTGGAGAAAATAAAAGCAACTTCGAGTTACATTCTCGAAAGAACAAAATTTAAATGTGAGACGGCTATCATCCTTGGTACGGGCTTGGGAGGTCTCGTCAAAGAGATTGAAATTGAACATGCCATTCCTTATGCTGAGATTCCTAATTTCCCTGTTTCAACGGTGGAGGGACACAAAGGACAGCTCATTTTTGGTACATTAGGTGGGAGAAAAGTGATTGCCATGCAGGGGCGCTTTCACTATTACGAAGGTTACAACATGAAAGAGGTCACCTTCCCGGTAAGGGTAATGAAAGCAATTGGTATAAAGACATTGTTCGTCTCCAATGCCAGCGGAGGATTAAACCCCAAATTTAAAGTAGGGGATGTGATGATGATTAATGATCATATCAACATGTTTGGGAACAACCCTTTGATGGGACCCAATGAAAAAGCACTTGGCCCCAGATTCCCTGATATGAGCCAACCTTACAATCTTCATCTGCGTAATCTGGCGCTGAAAATTGCGATGCAAAACGGAATCGAATTGAAGGAGGGGGTCTATGTAGGAGTTGCCGGACCTACTTTTGAAACGCCTGCTGAATACCGGATGTTTAGAATTTTAGGAGGTGATGCCATTGGTATGTCAACAGTCCCTGAAGTAATTGTCGCAAGGCACATGGATATGGCCGTATTTGGTATCTCAATTATCACGGACAGCGGCGTGCCTGGAGAGATTGTTGAGATTTCACACGAAGAGGTTCAGGCAGTAGCCATGCAGGCCGAACCGAAAATGAGTTTAATTATCAGGGAACTGATAGCAACCCTTTGAAAGGAGGGGTTTAAAAACGAAAAGAGGCTGCCGGGGTGGCAACCTCTTACGAATCCAAATCAACTAACTACTACTAATAACTATTAACAGTACAAATGTAGTGAAAATTTAATTACAAAATGTAAAAATATTATTAATTATTTGCGAACAATAATTAATAATTGGTCCGAATAAATTGTACCTGTTTATTTGTAGGTTCCCTTTATTTTACACCAGTTTCTTATACCGGATTCGATGTGGTGCGGCATCACCAAGTCGTTTTTTCTTGTTCTCTTCGTATTCCGAGTAACTTCCTTCGAAGAAATAAATCTGAGAATCACCCTCAAAAGCCAAAATATGTGTTGCAATCCGATCCAAAAACCATCGGTCGTGTGAAATTACTACACAGCATCCGGCAAAACTGTCGAGGCCCTCTTCCAGCGCCCGTAAAGTATTAACATCAATATCATTGGTTGGCTCATCGAGGAGCAGCACATTTGCACCAGACTTTAAGGTAAGTGCAAGATGGAGCCTGTTTCGTTCACCGCCTGATAACACCCCGCATTTTTTTTCCTGATCAGAACCGCTGAAATTGAACTTGGAGACATAAGCCCTGGCGTTGATCATCCTTCCACCAACCATCACTTCGTCGGTACCTCCGGATAATATCTGATATACGGTTTTATCTGGGTCAATTTCGGAGTGCGACTGATCTGCATATCCTATTTTTACTGTTTCTCCTACCGTGAAAATGCCTGAATCAGAGCTTTCCAATCCCATAATCATTCTAAACAAGGTTGTCTTGCCGGCTCCATTGGGTCCGATAACTCCAACAATCCCATTGGGTGGCAGGGTAAAATTCAGGTTCTCAAACAAAAGCCGTTCTCCAAAACCTTTCGAAACATTCTCGGCAAGGATCACTTTGTCACCCAAACGCGGACCATTGGGGATAAAAAGTTCAAGTTTATCCTCTTTCTGTTTCACATCTTCGTTCAGCAGCTTTTCGTAAGCGCCCAATCTTGCTTTTGATTTTGCCTGTCTGGCTTTCGGGCTCATTCTAACCCACTCCAACTCCCGTTCGAGTGTTTTTCGACGTTTGGAAACCCCTTTTTCCTCCATCTCGAGACGTTTCTGTTTCTGCTCCAGCCAGCTTGTGTAGTTTCCCTTCCAGGGGATACCTTCGCCTCTGTCGAGTTCAAGGATCCAACCTGCAACGTTGTCGAGGAAGTAACGGTCGTGGGTAATGCAGATCACCGTACCGGGATATTGTTGCAGGTGCTGCTCCAGCCAGTCGATTGATTCGGCATCCAGGTGGTTGGTAGGCTCGTCAAGCAACAAAATATCCGGTTGTTTCAGTAACAATCTGCACAAAGCGACCCTGCGGCGTTCTCCTCCTGAAAGAACTGAAACAGGGATGTCACCATCCGGACAGCGCAATGCATCCATGGCCCTTTCCAGTTTGTTATCCAAATTCCAGGCATCTGTAGCATCTATCTTTTCCTGTAGTTTGGCCTGACGATCCATCAGTTTGTCCATTTTGTCGGCATCCTCATATACTTCGGGCAATCCAAACTGAAGGTTGATATTTTCGAATTCAGCAAGCAGATCGACAATTTCCTGTGCTCCTTCCTGTACGATACCCATCACCGTTTTGGCTGGGTCCAGTTGGGGATCCTGAGAAAGATGACCAACCGTATAACCGGGCGAAAAGGCCAGCTCTCCATTGAAATCTTTCTCAATTCCGGCGATTATCTTCATTAACGTAGATTTACCTGAACCGTTCAATCCAATAATGCCAATCTTGGCGCCCAGGAAAAAAGAGAGTGAAATGTCTTTAATAACCTGTTTCTGAGGTGGGTATGTTTTACTCACCTTGTACATCGAAAATATAATTTGCTTATCGTCGGCCATCTTTCTTAATTTAATATTACCAGGTAAAATTCGCTTTTTCCACCGAAACGGCAAGTGTTAAAAGTTTTTTAGTACGAAAAAACTTTTAACACAGGATGAACCTATTTTATACTAAATTTGAATAGAAAAGAATCTTTAAGTAGTTGACAATTGAAAATGTACAGTTGAAAATTACATATATTTCAGAAATAGAGATCTTTACAATATAATTGATGTGATGTTTAATTATTTGTTGGACTTAATCGCTATCTTATGAGAAAATATTTAACCAAGGCATTGGTTATATTTCTTCTGTTTGTAGGACTATTTTTTTACTGGAAATATTTTTTTACCTACAGTGAAGGATATCGGGCCGGATTGTTGCAAAAATTCTCCAGTAAAGGAACGCTCTTCAAAACCTACGAAGGGGAAATCATTCTGAGCAGTGTTCAATCTACCAGCAACATGGCGATAGCTTCGGAGAAATTTTTCTTTTCAGTTACCGAAGAAGAGGTTGCAAGAAAACTGGAAAAATTACAGGGTGAAAGCGTGGTCGTACATTACACCGAAAAAAATGCAACGCTGCCATGGCGGGGGGATACACCTTATCTTGTTGATAGTGTGACGTTAGGCCATGTTTTTAAGGGAGTAATACCATAATCTCTCGATGATAATTCGAGGAACAAGAAAAGAAATGTAGGAAATGCATGCTCTTGTTGATCCTTTGTTGATCCTTTCCCTGTTTCTTCCCTACCTCTTTAAGCTTTCTTTGGGATTTTGAGTTGCTGTCCGGGATATAGGCCTTTGACATTCCGGATGTTGTTGAATTCCCTCAAATCAACATCGGTGATGCCGGGGAATTTTTTAGCTATCGTGAACAGACTATCCCCGCTTTGAACCGTATACAAGATATAATCACTCGTTGAAGTAGATTCACTGCCTGTTTCCGCAATAGCCGCGGAGGTTTTATCCGTTTGAACTGTTTTTGTTTCAGTTGTGTTATTCGCCAGGGTCTGCTGTTCAACCTTTGGTTTTTCAATTACTGCTTCCTTGTTTTTCAACGACTTTCCGGGTACGTATACCGTGATGCGTTGACCGATACGCAGGTTCTTTTTCCGGATGTCGTTCCATTCTTTCAGTTCGCTGACGGATACTCTGTATTTGCTGGCAATTGAGCCCAGATTATCACCTGATTTCACTACATGCGTCAATTCCCTCATCCCGGCAGCAGAGGAACCCCTTGAGCCGCGCAGGTGGCCTTTGAGCGGCACCAGCATATTGTTGGGGAAGTATTTGTCGCGGTTGTATGCGAATATTTGGTTTTCGTTGTCTATGAATGCTGAGATTGCATCTGAAGGCAGTTTTAAGATGTAGGGTTTATCCGGTCTGGCAGGAATGATATCACGCCTGTATTGCGGGTTCAACTGCCTTAGCTCTTCCACCGAAATATTCATGATGGCAGCCAGTTGTTCAAAATTCAAATAATTGTGTACCTCGATGGTGTCGGTCACCGTTTTGAATTTTGGTTCGGCGGCTTTCAGAAGATGTTCTTTACCATAGTGCATCATATAAGAGGCAGCGATAAACACAGGGATATAGCCACGTGTTTCGCGGGGAAGGGAGTAATAAATATCCCAGTAATTTTGTTTTCCCCCGCATCGTCTGACCGCTTTGTTGATATTACCCGGACCGCAGTTATAGGCTGCTATGACAATGTGCCAGTCGCCGTATATGGCGTAGAGATCGCGAAGGTATCTGGCTGCTGCATCTGATGATTTGATGGGATCGTTCCGTTCGTCAATGTAGGAGTTGACTTCAAGACCGTAGAGTTTTCCGGTACCGATCATAAATTGCCACAAACCGGATGCACCGGCCCTTGATACTATTTTTGGGTTGAGGGCCGATTCAATGATAGGCAGGTATTTTAATTCGTGGGGCAGATTATACCGCTCTAGTGCCTCTTCAAAAATTGGGAAATAATAGTTGGAAAGTCCAAAAATGTATGAGGTAAGTTCCCGTTTGCGGATGGTATAGAGGCCAATAAAATTGCGGACAGTTTCGTTGTAGGGTAGTGGCAGGAACGAGTCTATGGCTTGTAGCCTACTGACGTAAACTGAGTCGGGAAGATATGTTTTAATTGATTCCGGGAGGGAGTCAAATTCTGTTTTGTCGTATGCAAAGGCATTTTTAATGTACCAGGTATGCACCAGGGAATCCAGTTTGTCGGATACCAGCATGTTGAGACTTTCATTAACCATCTTGTCAGCCATTTTATTGGCAACAGAGTCGGTCCCCCAAATTTTTTGCTCTTCATCGGCTGTGAGCGGTTTCACAGGAACCTGCGCCAGCGCACCGAAGGAGAATACAAGAATCGTCAGGATTAAAATGTTGAATCTTTTAGACATGATCATAACATTAATTAAAAATTAAACGCAACATTGATCCCAATTACCTGAGCCCCATTCCCAAAATTCATCGGCATTGGGTCGATCCGCATGCTCAGATTGTCATTGATCTCAAAATCAGATAAATTCGCATCAACACTCGCATCGATGATACTTAAAATATGCAAGGCAGCGATTGCGATAATACTCATATCCCTGTTCCTTCGGTAAAAATCCTTTCCACTTTTCAATTGAGACTTAAAACTGTCGAAACGGGATGGATTCGTATTCAAATCCCAATAAGGAATTTTAAATAAATCATTCAGATAGTCTTTGTCTGATTTACTCATCAGGCTGACTGTCGAATACTTAGAGATAGTTCTGTAGGCATTGAAATAGTCGTTGTACATGTTGTTATTCCAACCCAGCACATATACCAATCCCACATAACCACCGTATACAATGGGAAGTTTCCAGTATTTTCCGTTGTAAACCTGTCCCAAACCGGGGAACAGGGCCGCATAAATGGAAGCCTTCTTTGGCGAAAGTACTTTTTTTTGTGGTGAAACGGAAATTTTTAAACTATCTTTTGGGACAGCAATTTCCTGTGCTTCCAGATTGAAGCAGAGGATAGTTAAGATAATTCCAACCCAAAAGACTTTCAAAATAATTTTCAAAACAACTTAATTTCCTGATTATGAATTTAATCTGTCAAATATTCCAATGATCCGTTCCAAATCTTTCGAATCCTTGAACGGGATTTCAATCTTTCCTTTGTATTGATCGTTAATTTTGAGGCCGATGTTGCTGTTGAAATATTTACCAAGGTGCTTCTTCAAATCATTGAATTGATCCGTCATCGTGGAAACTTGTGTGGTTTCGGCAGGCGTATCCTCTTCGGTTGCACTTAGTTTGCGAACAATATCTTCGGTTTTGCGGACAGAGAAATCATATTTGACTACCTGACGGTAAACCATCACCTGGGTCTCTGAATCTGGGATGTTAACCAATGCACGCGCATGGCCCATGGTAATTTCCTGTTCCCTGATCGCTTTCTGGATCACTGCCGGTAATCTGAGTAGTCGAAGGTAGTTGGAGATGGTTGATCTTTTTTTTCCGACCCTGTCGCTGAGACTTTCCTGTGTGAGTTTGCACTCTTCCATCAAGCGTTGGTAACTTAATGCTACTTCAATGGCATCCAGATCTTCCCGCTGAATGTTCTCAACCAAAGCAAGTTCGAGCATGGCTTCATCACCAGCTTCCCTGACGAAGGCCGGTATTTTTGTCAATCCTGCCAATTTGGATGCTCTGAACCGTCTTTCCCCCGCTATAATCTGGAATCTGTTTTCTCCGATTTTGCGTAGGGTGATAGGTTGAATGATACCCACTTCCTTGATGGAAGCAGCCAGCTCTCCCAAGGCTTCTTCGTCGAAATGAACGCGTGGCTGAAAGGGATTCGCTTCAATCTCAGAAATCAGAATTTCATTGGATACCGGACTCTGTTCACGAATCGGGCTCGAATCATCAATCAGGGCACTTAATCCTCTGCCCAATGCATTGCGTTTTTGCATAGTTCTTTCAAAATTCTGTTATTTTCAAACAATCTCTTTTTGATCCATTTTTGTCATCTTGTTCTTTTGCAGCAGCTCGCGTGCGAGATTCAGATAACATTGGGCACCTTTTGAACCGATGTCGTAAGATACGACAGGAAGTCCATAACTTGGGGCCTCAGACAACCGAATATTTCTGGTAATGAGACTTTCA
>Ga0302286_10001377_pt1 | contig 18161 bp, 11 predicted proteins | sample III_Fen_E2_3_FD_198765 | JGI IMG/M metagenome (GOLD analysis project Ga0302286, IMG submission 198765) | Peat permafrost microbial communities from Stordalen Mire near Abisko, Sweden - III_Fen_E2_3 | ecosystem: Environmental > Terrestrial > Soil > Wetlands > Permafrost | place: Sweden: Abisko...
ATATTTCTATATGGCGGCAAACTGTATAAAGTAGACAATAACCATGATAAATTTACGGCTTACCCAAAAACAGCAATGACAAACAATCGATTTCATTGAAAGATATTTACACTATATCTGAAAAAAGTATAGATCGAATTAGGATTGGCAAATTTGAATGTGGACGTACTATTATCAACAAGAAATCAGAATCGTTTAAAGAAAAAGTGTTTACAGTTAAACTGTTGACATAACTGTTAAAAATATTTATACAAACAGGATCTCCATTTTAAATTTACATGTATATTTGATGCATAATAATACCTACTTATTTCCATGCAAATAGCCATACAACATAGTAATAGAACCTACTTTCTAATGCATCGAGTAAGTATTTTGACCAATTCCATTTGCACAATACAACAACAAACTCATACATCTATCCCTACTCGTTTCTGCAAACCGTCACAACGTTGTGAAAGTCGCAGCGAGACCTCGGCGAAGGTTTCACAACGTTGTGATAGTTCCAGCGAGGCTTCGGCGAATGTTTCACAACAGTGTGAAAATCCCAGCGAGGCTTCGGGCATAGTTTCACAACTGTGTGAAAGTTCCAGCGAGCAGTCTCGCTCACTTTCACAAGCATGTAACACAAAATCGAACACATATTTCCCCTTTCTCAACACTGTGAAGGCCAATAAAGCTCTCGAAACAACATATAACTGCAAATCAGTAATAATCTAAATATATTTAACCCTTAATTAAAACGTTATGGAAATAGCAAGTCTCCATTTATTAAATCTTCGCAACGAAGAACATTATCAATTTCAAACTGAGTTCGATCAGTTAGTTAAAAAACATACAGCAGATGTTTTAGGCATCGAAGCTCTTTATAATGCCTACATGCCATTGTTAGTCGATGAATTCTCGGTATTGAATGTGGTTCGCAAAAGTTTAGTAACCGACGATCTGATTGATTCAAATGCCGTGCGTAACGGAACATTCCGCGGAATTTTCGACACCGTGAAGGGAAGCTGTAACCACTACGACGAAGAAAGACAAATTGCAGCAAAACGATTGATGATTGTATTTAACACCTACGGCAATGTTGCCGATAAATCGTATGATGAAGAAACTGCCTCAGTATCAAAACTAATTGCTGAACTTCAAAATAACTATTCGAATGCTCTTGAGACGATGGGAATAACCACTTGGGTTGCAAAACTACAAGAGCAAAATATTGCATTCGATATGTTGAAAAAAACGCGATATTCCGAAGATGCATCGAAAACACAATTGAAGATGAAAAATGCACGATTAAGTGTAGATGCATCGTACAAAGGAATTGTAACACGCATAAATGCTTTAATAATCGTAAATGGTAACATGATGTATCGCGATTTTGTAAACGAACTCAACATCCGTGTCGATGCATTTAATACCATTTTAGCTCAACGAAAAGGTCGCAATGCTAAAACAGAATCAGTAAATAATACAAAAACAGATAAAAAATAATGCTTATGAAACTAAAATCAATCTATCATTTTATAACAACAGTAGTTCTGTTGTTAGGAAGCCTTTCGGCAAGTGCAGCAACCGGTTACACATTGTCGTCAAGTAATATTACAATTAATACCGCAGGTTCTTATTCTTTTTCTGGTTCGGGATCGGGTGCTATTTATCTAAATAGCTCAACAGATAATGCTGTTTATAATATTACTTTGAATGGTATAAATTTAACTGCAGCAACATGGGCTAGTGCTATAAATATAAATAATTCAAGTTCAACACCTGTGACAGTTAATTTTATAGTTATAGGTAGTAATACAACAAATGCATATAATCATGGTGGTATTCAGGTGTGTAGTGGTACAGCAAATGTTGTATTTACCACAACAAGTTCGGGAACATTAACGAGTACGGCACAATATGCAGGAGATTATGCTTTAAAAAATGCTGGAGGAACATTAAACCCCTCAATTGGTTCGGGTATTAATTGTACTGCAACTGTCGGTGGAACATTTATGTATAATGCTACGGCATTGAACGAAGCATTTGCTAATAAACCTCTTGTGCTTACATTAACAAAACAAGTAGCACCAACTATTTCAACAATAGCAACAAATACCTTTGCTACCTTTGCAACCATGGGCGGAAATATTACCAACGATGGTGGTGTAACAGTAACCGAACGAGGTGTTGTTTATTCACCAACAGATGCAACACCAACAATTGGTGAAATAGGAGTAACTAAAAATGTTAATGTTATAGAAACAGATATTTTCAGTAAATCAATAAGCGGATTAATAGCCAATACAACATATTATGTTAGAGCCTTTGCAACCAATAGTGTTGGTACAAGCTATGGTGATGTAGTAACATTTACTACAAATAACTTATGTACATGGAATGGTACTACATGGAGTCCATCAATACCAACATCGCTAGATGATATTGCTTTAAATGCCGATTATAATGATGCCGGATTTAATTGCATTAATCTTTTAATAGCTGCGAGTAAACAACTAACCATTGCATCGGGAACATTAGCTGTAAACGGCAATTTATTCTTAAAAAGCGATGTTACTGGAACAGCTTCAATTATTGATAATGGAAACATTACAGTTGCAGGAACAACAAAAGTTGAACAATATTTAGAAACAGCTAGAAATACCTATATGTCTAGCCCTGTATCGTCAGCAATGAGTAGTTGTATTCTTAATTATGCTAATTTAGCAATGTGGAGTTTTAATGAAAGTATGCTATCATGGGATCTAATTTCAAATTCTGGAACTTCGTTTGATAAAATGAAAGGTTATATTATAGCTTCATTCACAATTGATACTACAATTACCTTTACAGGAGGTTCACTTAACACGGGCACACAATCTATCAGCGGATTAAGTCGCACAGGAAATACCAATGCAAAACGTGGATTTAATTTAATTGGCAATCCATACCCATCGTGTGTAAATTGGAAACTAGCCGTTGAAGGCAAATTAACTACAAATCTTGAACCAACAATTTGGTATCGCAGTAAAAATGGATCAAACTATGTATTCGATTCATACAATGCAACAACCAATGTTGGAACACATAATTACGGCGGCACCGATGTAACTGAGAATATCCCTCCAATGCAAGCCGTTTGGGTTAGAGTAAATGCCGATAATGTTGAAGGTTCGGTAACATTTAATAATTCAATGCGAAGCCATCCTATTGTAGGGAATAATCTTAAAGCAGATGCAAACACAAACAACATAGTTCGCTTACAAGTTGCTAATGGCAACAATACCGATGAAACAATATTGGTATTTAACGCAAACGCTAGCAATGCTTACGATGCTTACGATTCACAAAAAATGTTTGCCGAAAGTGCCGAAGTACCACAAATATACACCACTGTGGGTGATGAGAAAGTTGTTATCAATGGTCTTGAATCGACAACTACAAACAGCATTATCCCACTTGGTTTTAAAACAGCAAAAACTGGCACATTTACTATTTCGGCAACCGAAATCAATGGCGTTGACGCTGTAGTTTTAGAAGATAAGCTTTTAAACAAAACACAAGATTTGAGTGGTTCAGCAAGCTACACCTTTACATCGGACGATGTTGATAATACTAGTCGTTTTGCTATCCGCCTAAAAGCAAATTCTGTAACCGATATTCCTACCGTTTTGGAATCGACAATTGCTATTGCAGCTCAAAACCAATCGATAGTTGTTACAACAAGCGAAACATCAGGAACAATAAACGTTTACGACTTACTTGGTAGAATTATAGAAACAAAAGCAATTGAAGGAACAAAAACAGTTCTTGAATCAACTGCTGGTGTTTATTTTGTGAAGGTACAAACTGCCACAAACAATGAGACAAATAAAATAATTATTGAATAAGGATCGAGCGTAGAGACGCAACATTTTGCGTCTCTATTTTTAAAATATACATTGTAATAATCCAGAGACGCAATAAATTGCGTCTCTACAAAAAACATAAACCAAATGAAAAAACGTGCATATAAAAAACCAGAATTAAAATCGATACGAATCGATAATCAAATATCAATGGTAATGATGTCGGATGTTCCACCAAGTGGACCAGGGGAAAATCAAAGCATATTACAAAACAATACTGCCGATCCTTATAAAATTGCAAGAGGATAGAAAATAATAATTATTGGTTAATTTTTAATGGTTAATGATAAGCCACGTTGAATTAAATTTTTAACGTGGCTTTTTCTATCTTTGCCAAATAGTTAAATAATATCACATATACAATTCATCAATGTATTTCCATTCAAACAATAGAATCAAATTTTCGGGTTTCATTTCAATCGTATGTATCCTTTTATTTAATAGTAATGCTATTGGTGGAACAGCTAATAACGTAAGAATAGCCGTTTCGAATGGGAAAAATTCCGATGAAACAATTATCCTTTTCAACCCAAGTGCAAGTAATGGATACGATGCTTATGATTCGCAAAAGATGTTCAACAATTCGGCTTCGATACCCGAAATATATACCATTGCTGATGGTCAATTATTAGTTATTAATGGTTTAAAAAGTATTGCTACTAGCCCAACTCAAATACTTGGATTTAAAACACTAACGGCAGGGCAATTCACCCTTAAGGCAACACAAATAAATGGATTGACAGGCATTTCAATTATTTTGGAAGATAAGCTTTTGCACAAAACACAGAATCTAGCAAAATCGCCCATGTATAGTTTCGCGTCAGATGTTTGTAATACTACCGATCGTTTTGTATTACATTTTAATACTAGTTCTGCCTTATGGAATGGAACGGAAAACTGGAATAATGCATCAAATTGGTTAAATGCAAGTATGCCTTCAACGGGAACGGATGTTGTAATTGAATCGGGCGAATTAACATGCAACGAGAATTATAAAACTGCCGATTTAACAATTAACCCCGAAGCCAAACTAACAATTAACAGCAACGACACATTATACATTCAAGGTAATCTTGTCATTAAAAGCAATAGTTTAGGAACGGGAACCATTGTCGACAATGGAACACTTATTGTTTCGGGAACGACAACAATTGAGCAATATGTAAAAAGCAACAGGAACTGGTATATTTCGAGCCCCATTTCGGCGGCAACGAGCAATACCGTAAAATCTGTAACTGAAAATAAAATGTGGCAATACGATGAACAAAACACAAACTGGTTGGAAATTACAAATAACACAACAATTATAGAACCTTGTAAAGGATATATTGCAAATGTATTAACAGACGATACCCTACTATTTTCAGGTAGCAAATTAAACTCTGGTTTACAATCGATAAAAGGTTTAACACGTACGGGCTATACAAATGCCACTCGTGGTTTCAATTTAATTGGGAATCCATATCCATCGTGTGTAAACTGGGAATTGGCAATAAAAACAAACGTTGAATCGTCCATTTGGTATCGCACAATAGATAAAAACAATGCATATGTTTTTGATAGTTATAATGCCGATTTACATACAGGAACAAATAATAACGGAAACGGTGCAGTTAGCAAATATATACCTCCAATGCAAGCTGTTTGGGTACGTGTTGATGCTGATGGAAACACAGGTTCACTTTCGTTCGATAATGCAATGCGATCGCATCCTCAAAATGACAATCTATTGAAAGCGAATAATGAAACTGAATGCATACGTCTTAAGGTATCAAACGACCAACATTCCGACGAAACTATAATTGCGTTTAATAGCGATGCTCAAAATGATTTTGACACATACGATTCGGAAAAAATGTTTACAACAAACACAAATATTCCACAAATATACACCCTTGCCGATTCCGAAAAACTTGTAATCAATGGCCTTAATGCAAGTAAAATGGATCAAACTATTGAACTTGGATTTAAAACAGCTAAAGCTGGATTATTTACTATTTCAACCAATGACGTTTCTGGAATATCGGGTCATCATGTATTATTAATGGACAAGAAATTAAACAAAACACATGATTTAACTGAGAAAGCAAACTACACATTCGAATCCGATTCTGTTGATAATGCAAATCGTTTTGCTATTTGCCTAAAAACAAAAGCAGAAACAACAGATATTAATGATGTTTCTATATCTACAATTACTATTGCTGCTCAAAAACAAACTATCGTTGTTACAACTAGCGAAACAACTGGCACAATAATCATTTACGATTTGCTTGGAAGAGTTGTAGAGACAAAAGCCATTGAAGGAACAAAAACAGTTATTGAATTGACTGCGGGCGTTTATTTTGTGAAGGTACAAACAGCAACAAACATTGAAACAAAGAAATCAATTATTGAATAGGAATCACGTAGAGACGCAATAAATTGCGTCTCTTATTTTGTAAAATAAAATTGTAATAATCCGGAGACGCAATAAATTGCGTCACGACCCAAAAGCATATTCATAATTGAGCTAAAACGCACAACGAAAATTCATTTTTTGTTGTGCGTTTTGTCTTGATAAAATGTTGAGATTAAAAGATGTAAATACTTATTTAGTTTTATATTTTTACTACTTTTGGTGTCAAGAATATTCAAATACAAATAATTATTTATACCGTATTATAATGAAAAAATCGATTTTACTTATTACATGTATTATTGCTGGACTTTGTTCTCGGGCACAAAACTGTACCCCGATTCTGCCATCTGATTTACCATTGACTATATTAATGTCACCAAACTCAGGAAATATATGTCCAGGTCAATCAATTACGCTTCAATCGAGTCCTATACATCCATCAGTTGCTGGTGGAAATTATGATTTTTTATGGTTTAAAACTAATCTTGCAGGTTCGCCAATAAAAGCGACATTAAGTACAACAACAGCAACCACTACAGCTACAATCCTAACTGATTATTACACCGTATTATCATCCGATCCTGGGCTATATACCTTAATGATTCGCGATCATGATAATCCCAATGCAACTGCATGCCAATATTCAGCAAACGTAACAATTACAGCCAACCCTGCCCCATCGTATATAATTACCGGTGGAGGTTCATATTGTAGTAATTCAACTGCACCCAAAGTCAATATAAATTTATCGGGAACACCACCATTTACTCTTTCATGGTCGAATGGAACAACAAGTTCAACCGTTAAAGGCATTAATTCAACTCCATACTCAATAACACCAACAAATACGGGAACATTTACCATTACTGCTATAAGCGACAACGATTGCCCTGGAGTTGCAACAAACAATTCGGTAAGCGTTACTAAAATTCAACAACCCGATTTAACATGGGATGCCACAACAGACACTGTTTATTGCTATGGAAATAATACTACATTGTTAAAAGCTAAAATAAACACTGCTGCTACAGCTGCTACAGGATATTCATATAAATGGATGAACATTACCAACAATATAGATATGGGTAATACCACGTCACCAATACTTCAATCACCTACAGGAACCAAATCGTATGGATTAACGGTTACCGATTCTGTACTTGGACTTTCATGTAACCAAGTAATGCGCCCTAGAATTATAATACAAAATACATTACCAACATACACAATAACTGGTGGTGCAACGTATTGTAAAGGTTCAATAATATCACCGATTAAAGTTAATATAAGCAATGGAATTCCTCCTTATAAAATAACATATGCCGATGGTGGGGGCGCAGTATATACTGTAACTGTATCGGGTACAAATCCAATAACGTATACAATCCCTCAAACAGTAACAGGGATGTATCCAATTTTAGCAATTACCGATGCAAGTCCCGATGCATGTTCAACAATAATAGACGCATCGAAAACAGCTACTATAACGGTAAATCCAAAACCAACAATAACATCGGCTTTTATACCTCCAAGCTGTGCAGGAACTGTTAATAGCGTTCCATTATCAAGTTTATTTACCTTTAGTCCTTCTGGAGGACCAGCAACATATACTTGTTCATCGGCTATTGCAATTAACGGCACATCGTTTATGTACACGTCCAATCCGGGAACATACACCGTTTCGGCTACTTACTCAGCTAACGGATGTGCTTCAGTTGGAACAAATACAATAACTGTTTATGGCTTACCTACTATTACAGCTAACGCTAATCAATCAAATATATGTAAAGGAGGATATTCAAATTTGAGTGCAACTGGTGCAGACAGTTATGTTTGGAGTTCTGGTTTAGGTAGCGGTAATTCAAAAACGATTTCCCCAACAATATCAACAACATACTTTGTAACAGGAACAGATATTCATGGCTGTGTTAATACGGCATCGGTAGGCGTAACGTCAAATAGTTTACCATCAATTACAGCTATAGCAATTCCAACGATAATAAATATTGGTTCAACAGCTACTATTTCGGCAAGTGGAGCAATTAGTTATATGTGGAGTAACAGTATAACATCGGCAACACAAACCGTTACACCTATAAGTAACACAACATATCTGGTAACAGGTACCGATGCTAATAATTGCATGAACACTGCAAGTATCATTATTACTGTCAATCAAGCACCAACAGTTACACCAACTCCACCGAATGGAAGTGGAACAAGTGCGTCGCCTTACGAAATAGCATCAATTAATAATCTTTATTGGTTAAGTCAAAACAGTAGTGCTTGGAGTTCTACGTTTATTCAAACTGCCGATATTGATGCTTCGTCATTAGCAAGTAGTGTTGGGTTTTCACCTATTGGGAAAAACATGTATCAAGGAACACCATTTAGCGGTAAATACGATGGACAAAACCATATCATAAACAATTTAACTATCAATAGAAATGCTACATCATATATTGGACTTTTTGGAAGTATTAGAAATGCAACCATAAGTAATTTAGGTTTAACAAATGTTGCGATTACGGGTATGGATTATACTGGAGCATTGGCTGGTCAATGTAGTCAATATGATACAATCACAAACTGTTTTTCAACAGGTAAGATTACCGGAAATAATTCTAATCCTATCGGCTATCTCACTGCTGGTATAACTGGTGGTTTGATTGGTTCAATTGAATTTTCAAAAATAACAAATAGCTATTCTGCTTGTACGGTTAACGGAGGGGATTATGCTGGAGGTCTAATCGGATCAATTGTTTATGATCAAGGGAATAATTCATCTATCTCAAATTGTTATGCATCAGGGTCTGTTACTGGCAACAATTATGTTGGTGGTTTAATCGGAAATGTATCGAATGCACCAACTATCACCAATTGTTATGCAACAGGAACAGTTACTGGAACTAATTCTGTTGGAGGTTTTGCTGGAAGTGTTGAAGGCGCATTTGGTTCACTAATCATTTCAAAATGCTATTCATCGGGAAATGTAGTTTGTAGTGGAACATCGAAAGGTGGCTTTATAGCAACGAATATCAACTATCCCAATGGTACAGGAACTGGAACTATTTCAAACTGTTTTTGGAATACCGAAACATCAGGATTAGCAAATGGTTTTTTTACCAATACTGGAACCATAACATCATTAACAGGAGTAACATCGGCACAAATGAAAACCCAAAGCACCTTTACCAATGCTGGCTGGGATTATAAATACGAAACCACAAACGGCACTGACAATAACTGGGTTCAATACGATTACGTAAACTCGGGTTACCCAAGTTTAACATGGCAAATTAACTATTGGAACGGAACAGGAAACTGGAATACAGCATCAAACTGGACTCCAGCTTATTTACCAAGAGCAAACGCAAGCATCGTTATTGAAACGGGAGAATTAACATATAACAAAAACTACACAATACAAAATGCGTGTATTAATGTTGGAGCAAAATTAACGGTTAATTCAGGCTTAGGATTTGGACCAAACAATCTGTTACTGGTTAAAAGCGATGCTACTGGAACTGGATCTATTATAAGTAATGGAAAATGCAGTGGAGCCAATATAAAAGTAGAACAATATCTTGGCGGAGGTAGAAACTGGTATATAGCCAGTCCAATTGAGTATGCAAAAAGTTCTGTAATTAAAACCCCATTAACCAATAAACTATGGAATTACATCGAACCAACAGCAACCTGGAACGAAATTACAGATGCAACAACAACTCTTTCGGTTATGAATGGTTATGTAGCTTATGTTCCACACGATACCATTATTACATACGGTGAAGTTGGGAGTTCTTTGAATTTGTTTTATAATTCTATTTCATTAACACGTACGGGAACCAATAGTCAAAGTGGTTTTAATTTGATTGGTAACCCATACTTATCGTGTGTAAACTGGGAATCGGCTACAAAAACGAATGTAGAACCTTCAATTTGGTACCGAACAAAAAATATGAATAATGCTTACGTTTTCGATTCGTATAATGCATCAACGCATGTTGGAACAAATAATAACGGCAAAGGAGCAGTAACGCAATTTATTCCATCTTTACAAGCAGTGTGGGTACAAGTGAGCCCAACAGCAACTACGGGTCAACTATTGTTCGACAACACTATGCTTAGTCATCCTGTTATAGGCAACATATTAAAGGCTGATATTGAATTAACAGACATCCGCCTTGCCGTTACGAACGGTAAAAATAGCGACGAAACCATTCTTGCATTCAACGAACAAGCTGGCAATGGGTACGATGGTTTCGACACAAAAAAGATGTTTAACACAAACAACGACATGCCCCAACTATTTACACTTGCCGACAACGAAAAACTTGTTATCAATGGTATGAAACCAATAAATATAAGCAAAGTAATTGCCCTTGGTTTTAAAACAGCAAAAGCAGGAACATTTACCATTTCGGCAAATGAGATAAATGGACTTGATGGTGTTCCTGTTATTTTGGAAGATAAACTATTGAACAAAACACAAGATCTAACCCAAACGACTAGCTATACTTTTGCATCTGATACGGTAAACGATACCACTCGTTTTGCCATCAGACTAAAAGCTGATAATGGACCATATTGTTGTGGTTTATATCCGGACTTAGAAAGTGGAGTAAATACCATTGATGATAATAGTATAACTGTTTTTGCCAAAGGAAATTCAATTATTATAAATTCGACCGACATAAATAATGGAACAGCATCTGTTTTTAATCTGTTAGGTCAAGAAATTATAACAGGTGAAGTTACGGGTACCACAACAGTAATAGCAACATCAATACCCGCTGGAGCATATTTTGTTAAAATAGAAAAGGGTAAATCAGTTGTAACAAAGAAAATAATTATTGAATAGGAATCTGGGTAGAGACGCAATATTTTGCGTCTCTAATTTTGTAAAATAAAATACAATAATCAGGAGACGCAATATTTTGCGTCTCTTTTTTCAAAACATAAATACAATAATCAGTAGACACAATAAATTGCGTCTCTAATTTCAAAACATAAATAATAATAATTAGGAGACGCAAAATATTGCGTCTCTACCAAAAAAACACAAACAAATGAAAAAACGCATTTACAAAAGACCAGAAGTAAAGTCGATACGAATCGACAATCAAATTTCAATGGTAATGATGTCGGATGTTCCACCCACGGGACCAGGCGAAACGCAGAGCATCCATCAAACATCGGGGACTAATCCTTATAAAACAACAATTGTTTAGCGTAGAAAATGAGAACCACGCATGGTTTGACCTTTCTACTGCAGTAGAATGTATGAACCATGCATTGGACATACAATTGTGCGTAGTAGAAAGTATGCCGAACGCATTGGGCTAACAATTGTGCGATGTAGAAAGCTTGCCGAACGCATTGGTGAGGGAATTGTGCAATGATTCTTGCGTGAACTAAGCAAAAAGTTATAATTAGTAATTTCATTTAACCCTTTATAATAAATATAGTGTAACAATTAAAAACAAAGAACATGGAAATTTTAGTAATTCAATTATTGAGACTTCAAAACGAAGAACACTTCAAGTTTCAAACCGATTTTAGAGGACTAGTCGACCAATTTACCCCAACAGCATTAGGCATCGAAGCATTATATGCAGGTTATTTACCATTCTATGCCAACGAAGAGGAAGCACTTGATGTAATTGGCAAAAGCTCGTTGACCAAAGAATTGACCGATGCCGATAACCTGCGTGATACAACATTTAGCGGATTGGCAGGCACCGTAAATTCGGCTACAAAACACTACAAAGCCGAAGTACGAGCAAGTGCAGCACGCCTACAAGTGGTATTCAACAATTATGGCAATGTAGCCATTAAGTCATACGATAAAGAAACCGTGGCTATCTATCAATTAGTAATTGACCTTCAAGAATCGTACGCTGCCGACATTACTGCACTAAACTTGAACGAATGGGTAGCCGAATTAAAAGCTCAAAACACAGCATTCAACAATATAAAAACAACAAGATTTACCGAAGACTCGAATAAAACGAGTTTAAAAATGAAGGTTGAACGTAGCAATGTCGACGAAAAATATCGTGCCATAGTAAAACGAATCAATGCCCTGATAGAAATAAATGGCGAAGCGGGTTACAAAAATTTTGTTGCCGAACTAAACAGTCGCATCACGGCATGCAATAACACCATTGCACAACGCGAAGGACGTAATGCAAAGGCTGCTGAATCAACAAAAACATCAGAAATACCTAAAGACTAATATAAACTAACATAACCTTAAATATTTTAAAAATGAAAAAACCGATTCTATTATTTATTAGTATAATAGCAACGATGTATCTACGAGCATCGGTCACGCAAACGGCAAATGTAACTACTGCTGGAACCTTAAATACCATTGTTAGTTTGTATGAAAGTACCGTAACCAACCTTATCGTAACGGGACATATAGATGCCCGCGACTTTGTTGTTTTACGTGATAATATGCCTAATCTTACAACACTTGATTTGAGTGGGGCTATTATTGATGCTTATAGTGGCAACGATGGAACTGACACATATGGTTATTATAGTACTAATTATAATATAAATACAATTCCACAATATGCTTTTTTAAAAGAAGATACGTATTTAGGAAGTAAATTAACTTCAATACTATTGCCAAACACATTGACAGAAATTGGTAGGAATGCTTTTTTAAATAGTTCTAATTTAAGTGCAATCACGATACCTGCATCGGTTACGAATATTAATCCTTTAGCATTTGCCTATTGTTATAATTTAAGTGTAACGTTCCAAGCTAATTCAAAACTAACAACAATTGGTGTAGATGCTTTTATAAGTTGTAATTTTTCATCAATAACAATCCCTGCATCGGTGACATCAATTGATACCTATGCTTTTGAATCATGTTCTAAATTAAGTACTGTAACGTTCGAAGCAAATTCAAAACTAGGAATTATTAATCAATGGGCTTTTGTTGATTGTAACATTTCATCAATTACTATTCCAGCATCGGTAATATACATAGGACCTGAGAGCTTTATGAAAAATCCGATAACAGCAATAAATATTGACCCAGCAAATGGAACATATACCAGTATCGATGGTGTAGTATTTAGTAAAAATGAACTAACATTACAAATATATCCACCGAATAAATCGGATAAATCGTATACAATACCTTCTACAGTTATGTTCTTAGCTGATAATTCATTTGAATTAACAAACAATTTGAGTTGTCTAACAATTCCAACCTCAGTTATTTCAATCGGTAATAATGTCTTCAGTGATAATAATGGTGATCTGTCTTCAATAGATACTTTAATTTCTTTGTCGAGTACAGCAATAGATTTAAGTACTTCAGAATATGTATTCAACGATGGCGCGGGCACGGGTATCGATCAATCGAACTGTGTTTTAGTTGTGCCTTATGGCTCAAAAGCAGCTTACCAAGAAGCAAACCAATGGGGCGATTTTACAAATATAGGTGAATATGGAATTTGGAATGGAACGAGCAATGTATACGATGCATCGAAATGGAGTTTCAATATTGTACCTCCCGAAGGTACAAACATTCTAGTTCAATCGGGCAAATTAACCATTAATCATGACGTTACAGTTGGTAATACAACCATTGCTTCGAATGCTAAAGTAACATTACTATCGAAACGAACAGTTACTATATTAGGCGATCTCCTTCTTCAAAGTAGCGATACTACAACGGGTACGTTTGTTGACCAAGGTGGTGTTGTTACCGTTGGTGGCACAAGCACTGTTCAACAATTTATTCCTGCCGACAGAAACTGGTATATTTCGAGCCCCGTTGCAACAGCAACAAGTAATGTAGTAAAAGAAGAAACAGGCAATAAACTTTGGAACTACAACGAAACATCTGCTACTAATAAGTGGAATGAAATTGCAAATACCACAACAAACCTTTCGTTAATGACAGGTTATGTTGCAAATGTTTTCAGCGACGACACATTAAAATTTACTGGAACAATGAATACCGGAACACAAACCATCATTCTTACTCGCACAGGCTCGGACGTAAAAAGTGGTTTCAATCTAATAGGAAACCCATATCCATCGTGTGTTGATTGGGACATGGCTCAAATATTGGGTATCGATTCAAGCATTTGGTATCGCACACAAAAAGCAGGCAATAGTTATGTTTTCGACACCTACAATTCGCATTCGAAAGTAGGAACAAACAATAATGGCAAGGGAACTGTAACAGGAATAATACCTCCAATGCAAGCTGTATGGGTACACGTAAAACTCAACCAAAAAGGTTCGGTTACATTCGACAATTCAATGCGTAGCCATCCTGCAACAGGCAATGTATTAAAAGCCGATGCAACAACTCCAGAGCTTATTCGTCTACAAGTAGCAAACGGTGCAAATACCGACGAAGCCATTGTAGTTTTCAACACCGAGGCAAGTAATGCTTACGATGCTTGGGATTCGCAAAAAATGTTTGCCGAAAGTGCCGATGTACCACAAATATATACCACTGTAGGTGATGAAAAAGTTGTTATCAACGGACTTGAATCGACAACTACAAACAGCATTATCCCTCTTGGCTTTAAAACAGCAAAAGCAGGAACATTTACCATTTCGGCAACCGAAATAAATGGTGTTGATGTTGTAGTTTTAGAAGATAAGCTTTTGAACAAAACACAAGATTTGACAGGTTCGGCAAGCTACACTTTCACGTCGGACAATGTTGATAATACGAATCGTTTTGCAATTCGCCTAAAAGCAAATTCTGAAATTACAGATATTAATGATATTTCATTATCGACAATTACAATTGCGGCTCAAAACCACTCAATAGTAGTTACAACAAGCGAAACATCTGGTACAATAAACGTTTACGATTTGCTTGATAGAGTTGTAGAAACAAAAGCTATTGAAGGATCAAAAACAGTTCTTGAATCAACTACCGGTGTTTATTTTGTGAAGGTGCAAACAGCAACAAACATTGAAACAAAGAAAATAATTATTGAATAAGGATCGCTCGTAGAGACGCAATATTTTGCGTCTCTTATTTCAAAACATAAATAGTAATAATCTGGAGACGCAAAATATTGCGTCTCTACCCAAAAACCATAAACCAAATGAAAAAACGTATATATAAAAGACCAGAAGTAAAATCGATACGAATCGATAACCAAATATCAATGGTAATGATGTCGGATGTTCCACCCACGGGACCAGGCGAATCAATGAATATACCACAAAGCAATTCGGTTGATCCGTATAAGATATCGAAAGCTTAACTAGAAGTTTTAGAGGTTACACCTTTTAAAAGGTGTAACCTCTCCCTCAATTAATCAAAAGCCATACAAAACAATAGTATTTTGTATGGCTTTTTTTATCTTTGCTATTATTACAATTTTAAAGACTTCAGATTATGACATTACTCGAAATATATCAAAAGAAATCGCAATTTGCGACTCGTAAAGTTGGCAAAGAATTAGTACTTGTACCATTAAAAAACAATATTGCCGATATGAGCGAAATGTTCACAATGAACGAAGTTGCTAGTTTTATATGGGAAAGTATTGATGGTAGAAATACCGAGAATGTAATTTTAACATCGGTAATCGAAGCATTTGAAATTGATTTAGAAACCGCAGCAGCCGACTACGATTCGTTTCTGGAAAGTCTATCGAAAATGATGGCATAATATGGCTAACAATTCAAAAAACATTTGCCTTTGTATTGGCAATTTTAACATTAAGCTTTGGAGCAAATCTGATGTCAACATTGGAATTGATTTTGGTTATTCTCCATTTATTATTTCAGAAATTGAAAGCAAAGATTTCACAGAAATTGAAATAATTCCGTCGATATCCGACTCGTTTAAAAATAAGGAATCATTAGTTTTTGAAACTAACGACGAAACAAAAAAACTTTGGCATGTATGTTCTACAAATGATGGTTATAAAATTATAGTTTATAGCCCTACTCGACCAAATGAAATTCAGCAAATAGCAATAATAAATACACAATATAAAGTTTGGACAATCTATACAGAGCAAATGTCCAACAATACGGTAATGCCCCTCTCCTATCCAATGGGACCACTCATAATGTATTATTTAACAACAAGCGAAAATGCAATAATGATTCATTCATCGGGAATTGTAGATGGTGGAAAAGGTCGATTATTCTCAGGATTTTCGGGAGTTGGAAAAAGTACGATGGCAGGAATTTGGCAACAAAATGGCAATACAACAATCAATGACGACAGACTTCTGCTAACCATAAACGACGATAAAGTTATAATGCATAACACGCCTATGTTTTATGAAGACGAACCTAAATCGAACCAGCTAAACGCCATTTATCTTTTAAAGCAAACCAAAGAACATACAATCCGACGACTCAATGATGCCGAAGCAATATCAAGATTACTCGCATTTTGCATCCAACATGGCTACGACAAAACGTTTCTTGAGCATCATTTAAATACAGTTTTCGATATTTACAATCGTATTCCAATCTACGAATTAGGCTTTAAACTCGATGCCGATGTAATTGATTTTATTCGTTCAAATGACTAAGCATGACAATAGTTTCGAAAGAAACCAATACAAGGACATTGCAAATGACATTTTAATTAATTATGATACCTTCATAATTAATAGTACAGGAAATAGTATGTTTCCAATTCTTAAAAATGGAGATAAAGCTATAATAAATAAAGTTACTCCTCAATCCATTAAAAAAGGGGATATAATTCTAGAACGCTTATATAATTCAATTGTTGGACATAGAGTAATTACAATTAACAAATCAAATCAAAATTTCAAGATAGTAACTCGAGGCGATAATTGCAGAAATAATGATCCAACAATTCAAGGTGAAGATGTACTGGGTAAAGTTGTAGGGTTTACTCGAAATGGTAAAGAATATTTATTCAACAGTTTTTACTATCAAATCTTTCGCTTTATTATTCTCTATTTAGGCTTTATTGTAAGACCAATTATTCCCATAATATTTAAGATGCATTTACTATTTAAAAAGGGAAAAGACTCTTTTAAAAAGACAATTTCAAACATCAAACTAATAACACAAAACGCTAAAAGACTTACTGCACAAAACATCATTATTTCAGTTCTACAAGGTGCTTTGCCTTTTCTTATAATTTACTTTTTAAAGAGAATAATCGATTCTATTAGTAAAGGTAATCTTACACAAAACGATAAACTTGTTTTTCATTTAGAAATAATTATTGCATTAACAGGCATCGTTTTTCTAGCAAATTTATTGGTCAATTCTATTGGTAATTATGTCCGCGAGAAACTTTCGCAAACAATTTCGCTCAATATTTTCACATTACTTCACAACAAACATTCACAACTCGATTTCTCTCATCTCGAAAATCCCGAACAACAAGATGTCATTCATCGTGCAACGGTTGAAGCAGGTTTTCGACCGAACAAGTTAGTTGGAGGATGTTTAACCTTAATACGTTCCATAGTTTCGGGAATTATAGTATTGGCACTGATGTTTAGCATACATTGGGTTATTGTTGTAATTTTATTTTTAGGTTTGCTTCCTGGTTTATTTTTACGTTTTCGCTTTTCTCGAAAGATATATGAACTCAACAAAAAAAACAGTAGCAAAGAACGACAAGTATATTATTACAATCGAATTTTATCTGCCACCGTATTTGCAAAAGAACTTCGATTATTTGCAACATCTGGACTTTTTTCATCAAGATTTACCAATATTCAAACTGGCTTGAACAATGAGAAAAACAACATTTATCTTAAACAATTATTTGCCGAAATTATTTCTCAGTCAATTGCAATTTGCTTGATCTTTTTATCCTTTGGATTTGTAACTCGATTGGCAATTCAGGGTAA
>Ga0302286_10001381_pt1 | contig 18121 bp, 9 predicted proteins | sample III_Fen_E2_3_FD_198765 | JGI IMG/M metagenome (GOLD analysis project Ga0302286, IMG submission 198765) | Peat permafrost microbial communities from Stordalen Mire near Abisko, Sweden - III_Fen_E2_3 | ecosystem: Environmental > Terrestrial > Soil > Wetlands > Permafrost | place: Sweden: Abisko...
GAAACACGCAAGCTGGGAGCTACTCCAATCCTTGTAACATCAATCGTTCGATGCTATTTTGCGGGCGACTCCATTACACTAACAGGAAGACACAATTTGGGCACTGACGATTCAACTCTGAATTATGTCCGTGCAATGAAAGCTGTAGGACGACAAATGGTAGTTCCGGTAATTGATCATACTGCTTTGACACGTAAATATGCCGAAAGCCTTGGCCCTACAATTGCCTATTCAACCATTTACGTTACAACCGATCAGACTCATCTGAATCCGACAGGAGCTACGCTGTATGCGCAACTGGCCGTGCAGGAAATGTTGAAGCAAAATATCCTGACAGGATATCTCAATGCTTCACCAAATCTTATTATCACCCCGGCATCGCTTGACTTTGGCAATTGTTATATATCAGCCTTTGCAAATTCTCAAATCTCAGTTTCGGGATTAAGCCTGACACCAGCATCGGGTAACGTGACCGTTACTGTTCCTGATGGCTTTTTAGTAGGATCGAGTTCTTCGGGAACATTTTCGTCATCTTTATTGTTGCCATACACAGGAGGAAACCTGAGTGCTACAGATATTTTTGTTCACTTTCAACCAACAGCCGAAAAAACTTATGCCGATTCAATAGCTATTTCTTATGGATCATCCACAACTAAAATTTCAGCGACAGGTAAAGGGCTTTCCATGAGCGGTGGTGTGAGTGCAACCGTGAATTTTCCTTTGATAACTAATAGTACACCAACTGTTAACGGACCAATGATTGCATTAAGCGAAACAGAGTCGGGTATGTATACAAAAAATTATGCAAGCATAGCTACATGGCCATCAGGAGTTACTGCAACTAATGTGCAACGTAACAGCATAAGTGCAACGTCAAACAATGCTGTTGACACCTGGCCTGCAGGCGATATTGACATTAACACAAGCCGCTATATTCAATTTGGCGTGAAGCCCAATGCTGGCACTACACTCACACTCGATTCTATAGGTTTGTATGCAGGTGCAGCCGGAGGAAGCGGCATGAAATATCGCGTAATCTACTCCAAAACTGCTGATTTTAGCAATGCTATTGTGTTAGAAGATAAGACTTCGAATACCAGTAATACCATGGTAGCTCTTTCGTATAAACCTATCGTGTCGGTAGCTGAAACCGAAGCTTTTTATATCCGCTTTTACCCTTGGTATAACGGAACTGCATCCACAAAATACTTATGTTTATCTAATCTGACTTTCAAAGGAAGAGTGAGTTCTGTAGGTACTGGAATCGGTGAAATAAAAACCGAATCGATAATTGCGTATCCAAATCCTTCAACAGGAATATATTACCTGAAATCGGTTGATAATAATACAACTGCCGAAATATATAATCAGACGGGAATATTAGTAAAGAAACAGATAATATTAAACTCCGTCATTGATTTATCCGACTGTGCAAATGGAATTTACATTTTGAAGTTGCAATCTTATCAATCGACAAAAACCACCTTATTAGTGAAAAAATAGAATATAACTTTTCACAGTTTAACAGAGAACTTTACCTGTATGTGTTTGCCGCTTACGCGCACAGCATGAATAGAAAGACGAGACTCTTTCTGATTTTTCAATCCTGGATCAAACAAGGGGCAAACTATGACTGTTGCAAATTCAAAATAAAGTGACTATAAATTAGCGTACAACATCTATATCAAATTTAATATTAGTCGTTTGCAAATTAATACTGTTTATTAGTATAACTTCAATATCCAATTAACCCAAGCCATTTGCTTTATATAAGGTATGAAATTAACATAACAAAAACTCACCTCACAGTTTATTATTCAATTTTAGCCTTTTTTTTGTATGACCAAGTGCATAATAACGAAAAAAACAGTATCTTTGGCGTGTAAATATATATTAAAATCAATTTCCGTTTACGCACACGATAATTTATTAATAACCAAATAACAAGCTGATTATTAACTCACAAAAAGAGACCAACTTATATGACAAGTTGTTATTGAGAACAACTATTTATTTCTTTCATCATTTTATTAATTTCAACACTAACCATTATGAAAAAAATTTTACTTTCGGTAGCGATTCTGGCTTCAACCGTTTTATCTGCAAATGCACTGGGTTTCGATTTCACCAGTGGCGGTGGTGTAACGAAATCAGGATCTACAGTCACAGGTTTATCTTCTGTTATAGCTCTTTCAAACGCAACTATTAATATTAATGGTACAGCTTGTGAAGTTAGCACATTAGGGAGTAGTGGATCAGTAGCTACTTTAACTATTACTGGTTCAGGAGTTTCAATAGCTATGACTTCTACTGCTAGTGCCGCTATTGCTTTTAAAGTATATGATACTTATATTGTACCTAATGGTGTTGGTCGTGTTTTAACGATCACTTGTAACCCTGGTGATGTGGTTGTTTTAACAACTCTATCTTATACTTCAGGTAGTGCAACTTTAGCTATAACAGGAGCAGATAAGTCCTCAGTGAATTTGACAGCAAGCACACAAGAAACGACAACTTTGACTGCATCAGGTAGTGCTATAACGATTACTAACACACTAAATAAATATGAATTAACAAAAGTTAGCATTAATGGACAATCAACTCCAACTCCAACTTCTATTAACGACACAAAAGTAGATAACGGTGCTGTTGTAAAAACCGAATATTTTAATGTAATAGGCGGTTTCCTGGGTGCTGATGCGAATGTATTACCCAATGGCATCTATATTAAAAAACTGACCTACGAAAACGGTGCAATTGTATCGTCCAAAACAATTTTGAGAAAATAAATCAACAAATAATCTATTAGTTTCACCGCTTTTCTTTTTGAAGAAAAGCGGTGAAACTTTGCAAAAAAGATAGTGCAGATTTACCTTTAGTTCAAAGAGCATTTTTAGTCGCTATATTTGCGGCAACCCCATCAACCGACCACTAACCAAAAGAATTTCAATTGGCAAACACCTCATGTTTTGACCAATTATTTTACAAATCCACTTATGATTACTTCATAGGTGATATGTTTTTGACGGTTCAATGATCGCCAAATTCATCCATTGTTAGAGGCACAACTGTCGGGAAAGATTCCATACCTTGCTCCCGGATATATATATATTTTGACTATAAACACAACAAAAGCGACTATGAAAAACAACAAAAAACATTTTGTCTTGTTATTTCTCTTTACTTTTTCACTCGCCCTATTTGCCCAACAACGGCAAATAAAAGGTACAGTAAAAGACGAAAAAGGAGAGGCTATTATTGGTGCCACCATTATTGTGAAAGGCACAACTACCGGTACTACAACAGATATTGACGGTAATTTCACCTTAAATCTTCCTGCTGCAGCCAAAACGCTGTTAGTTTCTTTTGTGGGCATGGAGAAAAAAGAGGTAGACGTCAAGAATAACAACTTTAATGTGGTACTCACCGACAACTCTATTGCTCTCAACGAGGTAGTAGCAATAGGATACGGTACTCAACGAAAAAAAGACTTAACCGGTTCTGTATCATCAGTAAGCGAAAAAGCTCTGAGAGATATTCCTGTATCTTCAGCTGCCGAAGCCATTACAGGGAAGCTACCGGGTGTGCAAGTAACAACCACAGAAGGTTCGCCTGATGCACAAATTAAAATTCGTGTCCGCGGTGGTGGCTCTATCACGCAGAGTAATACCCCACTATATATTGTAGATGGTTTTCCGATGGATGATATTTCCAATATTGCCCCTTCCGAAATTCAAACAATTGACGTGCTGAAGGATGCCTCTTCTACAGCTATTTACGGATCTCGGGGTGCAAATGGTGTAATAATTGTAACCACCAAAGCCGGAAAAGATGGAAAAATATCCATAAGCTACACCGGATATGCCGGTTTCAAACAAACCACGAAACAACTTAAAGTATTGACACCCTTTCAGTTTGCACAAAAACAATATGAAGGAGCTGTATTAAACAACTCTGTGGCAACAGATTATGATGCATACTTTGGCAGTTTCAATGATATGGGTTTATATAACTATGTGAATGGCACAAACTGGCAAAATGAAATTATTGGACGTACAGGCAACACACGTAATCACAACTTCACCATTTCCGGTGGGTCAAAACAGGTGAATTACAATGTGAATCTCAATCGACTGGATGATAAGGCCATCATGTACATGTCGAATTTCAACCGTACTAACGCAAGTCTTAAGCTCAATCTTACTCCATGGGATTGGTTTAAGGGCGACTTTTCTGCACGATATTCTGTGACGGTGGTCAATGGTCCAGGTGCCAACGATGTGTCGGGAAGTGAAAAATCTACCTCCGACTCGCGTATTAAAAACGCAGTGATATTTACGCCTCTTCCTTTGAAAAATTTAACCACTCAAGATGACAATAGCGAAACTATTTCTAATCTTGCCGATCCATTTACACAGATGGTTGATAATGACCGTTATCAAAAAACCAACTTGCTTACGTTGAATACAGGGTTCACTATCAAACCGTCGCAATCATGGTCGTTCAGCTCAACTTTCGGATATTCGCTGAACACAAAAGAAGATGACCGCTACTTTGGATTGACAACCTATTTTGTGACAAATAACTCACTCAAAAGAAATAATGCGATTGCTCCTGCTTGCACTATTAACAATACAAACAACGAAACTTTCACAAACGCCAATACGATCTCGTTCAAAAAAGATAATTTTATCAAGAATCATAACATTTCGATTATGGTAGGTCAGGAAAACCTACTTCGTACTTATCATAACATTCTGAGCGATATTGAAGCATTTCCAAGTTCTTTTGAAGCTCGGGATACATGGAAACTTACTACTCAGGGAACAACCGTAAGTACCAATAATTTTTATGGCACGCAAGAAAAAATGATTTCTTTTTTCTCTCGTTTGAACTACGATTACAAAGGGATATATTATCTTAGTGCTACGTTTCGTGAAGATGGTTCCAGTAAATTCGGTGCCGGCAATCGATGGGGCGAATTTCCATCAGTATCAGGAGCATGGCGCTTGAGTGATGAAGGATTCATGAAAAATAGTCAAAAATGGCTCAGCAACCTGAAATTACGTGCAAGTTACGGTACTGCCGGGAATAACAATATTCCCAATGGCTCCATTAACAGGGTTTATACCTCCGGCACAAGTATTTATTTACCTTCCACAATGCCCACTCAGGTGTGGACAGATGGCTCCACACTGGTTAACCCTGACCTGAAATGGGAAACTACTATAACCCGCAATGTGGGTTTAGATTACGGCTTCTTTAACAACCGCATCAGCGGTACGCTCGATTTTTACAAAAACTCCACCAAAGATTTGCTTTTGCTTGTTCCCCTGGGAGGTGTTGGATATACCAGCCAATGGCAAAACACCGGCCACACTTCTAATCAAGGTGGTGAGTTTAGTATAAATATTGCTTTGATACAGAAAAAAGATTTCACACTTAACTTTGGTTTCAATATCAGTATAAACCGCAATAAGGTTATTGATATGGGAGGACTTGCTTCATATGCAGGCAATGAAGGTTGGACAAGTATGACTTCAGCATCAAATAGTTATTTAGTTACTCCCGGTCAGCCGGTAGGGCTTATTTACGGATATGTAAGCGATGGTATGTATTCTGCTGATGATTTTACGTGGAATGCAACCTCCAAAAAATGGGTCGCAAAAACAGGTATTGTTGACAACAGCAGTCTTGATGGATTTTCGTGGGGACCGGGAGCTATGAAACTGAAAGATATAGCAGGTGCCTTTGATGCTCAAGGTAACCCAATACCTGATGGCAAAATAACAGATGCCGACCGTACCATAATAGGGAATACTAACCCAAAGCATTTTGGTTCATTTAATTTTTCGGCTACCTACAAAGGGTGGGATGCTACGATAAATTGCAACTGGGTATATGGCAACAATATTTACAATGCGAATAAAATAGAAATGACTTCCATCTACTACAAAGACAGAAATATGTTGTCAATCATGAACAACGCCTATACTCAAATAGACTGGACAACAGGAAGTAGAGTAACCGATCCTGCTACATTAACAGCGATGAATGCCAATGCCTCTATGTGGTCAGCTCCTAATGGTAGTTATGCCATCACCTCATGGGCAATCGAAGATGGTTCATTCTTACGCATAAGCAACCTGACCATTGGCTACACATTGCCAAAAAAACTACTAAAAATATTGGCAATGCAACAAATGCGTTTTTATGCCTCTATCAACAATCTCTATACATTTACTAAATATTCGGGGTATGATCCTGAGGTAGATACACGCCGCTCAAGTCCTCTGACACCGGGTGTGGATTATTCATCTTATCCAAAGAGTCATTCCTACAATTTAGGTGTAAATATAACTTTCTAATAGTACTACCAATGAAGAAATATAGCATAATATTTTTATTTCTGCTTATCACAATCGGCACATTTACATCTTGTGACAGCTCATTAAATGTAGCGAGTCAATCCAGCTTAACGGATGATGTGATTTATAGCAATGTGGATCTCACAGAAGGCGCAATTGGCGCTATATATGATATTGTGGGACAAAACAATTCCTATCGTAACCGGTTATGGTTGCAAATGGGGGTTAATACAGATATTGAATACCGTACCGGATGGAGTAGCACTGCTCCTTTAGTACCGTCTAAATCGGATGATTATTTTGCGCTTTACACATCCACCACTTTAGTGGCTGACGGCTATAACAATACCGATAGTGCGAACCCATGGAGTCTCCTTTTTGCAGGTATTGAACGGGCTAACCTTGCAATTGCTGGGATCACTAAATATGGGAATCCAACAGCAGGAAGTACGATGGGTCATTTTTTGGGTGAAGCACTTACTATGCGTGCCTATTATTATTATGATTTAATAAAATGGTGGGGAGATGTACCTGCACGTTTTGAACCAGTAAGTTCTGCAACTATATATCTTGCAAAGTCAAACAGGGATACAATTTACAACCATATCATTACAGATCTTCAAACAGCAATTCCATTACTTTATGCATCTGGCAACAACTATACTAAAACAATAAAACGCACCAGTAAAGATGCTGCAAGAGGATTATTAGCGCGTATTTGTCTTTCTGCGGCTGGTTATTCAATGCGCCCTTCTGGTACAGATGCTGTCATTCAGATTACAGCAACGCCAGATCGTCAAAAAGAGCTTTATACCATTGCCCGCGAAGCTTGCCGAAGCATAATAAGTGGTGGCAAATATTCATTGGATGCCAGTTTTAAAAATATATTCTACCAACAATGTCAGGATATAGATACGCATGGCCGCGAAGCAATTTGGGAACTTCCGTACAATATGGGAACTCGCGGACGTATGGTTACCTCATTCGGACTTCCTAGAGCAAATGATGGCGTGTATATTACTGGAAATCAAGCCTCAGTAGGTGGGCAATTTAAAATTATTCCCAGTTTCTTTTATGATTATAATCCCGCCGATACCCGTCGCGATGTGACCATAGTGCCCTATTCTATTGCAAGAAACAGTGCTTTAGTAAAAGACTCAACATTGAATGTTCAAACACTTGGAAGTTTGACAAGCATGAACCTTGCAAAATGGCGTGCTGAATGGGTTAAAACACCTATCAGCTCTACTGAAGATGGTGTGTCGCCTATTATATTACGTTATGCCGATGTACTTTTAATGTTTGCCGAAGCTGATCTATTTTTAGGTGGAAGCGAAGGAAGCAACTATTTCAATATGGTACGCCGTCGCGCATTTGGTCAACCTATCAACTCTGTATCATCGTATGATTTGCCTCTCACATTGGACAATATTAAACAAGAACGTGCTTTTGAATTTTGCGGTGAAAACATTCGCAAATACGATTTGGAACGTTGGGGTGTGCTTAAATCAAAAATAGATCAGGCAGAAGCCAATATGAATGATTTGCGCAATAGTGCAGGCAATTATGTATCTGTACCTCAAACTATTTACTGGCGTCTCAAAGTGAACAATGCCATTACACATGGCGAACGTGAATTAGAAATTTATGGTTTGAATCCGGGAGAATTAACTGACAAAACAGTTTCAGACCCTAACGGAGGATGGACAAAAAAGACATGGATAAGTCCTACTTCTCTTGTTGATGGTTTTATTCAGAATATGTATCTTGGAGACCCTGACAAACGTCAATTGTTGCCTATTATGCACCAGATTATTATCACCAGCAATGGCACGTTGACTAACGATTACGGATACGGTAACTAAAAGTCATAATTGAAACATTCATGGGGTGAAATACCGTATGAATGTTTCAATACTTCATTCACTCTTAAATATTGAACTAATGAAAACAAAAATAAACCATTTCTGGTTGGCTTCGATTACAGCCATTTTTCTGGTTGGCATCTTCGCATCGTGCTCCGATAATGTACTTGACAAAGAGTTACCTTATTTGTTTCGTCCTGTTGCCTTTACAGCAACAGTAAACAAGACAAAAGCAACTCTTAACTGGGCAAAAGTTGATAATGCAGTCTCATATACATTGCAAATCAGCCAGGATAGCTTAACTTTTAAAAATATTATCTCAACAATCACAACTACCGACCATGCTTATACTATAGAATTAGCAGGTGGATTGCGGTACTCTGCACGCGTAAGAGCAAATGCAAGTGACACTACACAAAATTCCAAATACAACGAGACACTTACATTTCCTATTGCAGCAGAACAAATACTTTCGGTTTCGAATGTGAAATTTACAAGTGCAGCCTTGTCGTGGACAGGTGGGCTGAATGTAACCAAAATTGTTTACTGTGATGTGGCAAAACCAACAAACCTTATAACTGTTACACTTACCCCTGCTCAAATTGCCTCTGGGAACTATCAATTGACCAGCCTGGTTTCGGGTTCGTCTTATGATGTTAAAATTTACAACAACAGTTATGTAAGAGGGGAAGTTACCATTACCACACCCTCAGTACCCGGAGTAGGAACGGCCAGGATTATTTATCTGAATGCTACCGACTCAATAAATAATGTACTTGATACTTGTACTGCTACATCCATTACATTAGTAATTCCGGCAAACACTACTTTTGGCGAAATACTTGATTTGCCCATTAAAAACGGTACTTCAGTTACATTCTACGGTGATCCAACCGGTACGGCATTACCAAAAGTTTCGTTCAAAAAAATACAATTGCCAGCTGTTGCGGGTACCATTACATTCCAAAACATAGATATTAGCGGTTCCAATAGCGATGCAAACCAGAATTATATGATAAATCAAAGCACTGCAACTACTACCGATGCCGTAATATTTGATAATTGTACAATTCATCATTTCCGATCAGTTGCACGTCTTCAAAGCACTACTAGTATCACAATCAATAATTTAACTATCAATAACTGTATAACCTATGACAATGGATATGGCGGTTATGCACTGGTTTACAGCAATGTTGCAACAGGTTTGTTCAAAAACATCACCATATCAAAGTCAACTGTGTGGGGTCTGACAAATGCAGGAACTGGTGTTGATGTAGGTTTGATTATTTGTAGTGGGGCTCAACCATTAAGCATTAATGTGGATCAATGTACTTTTTATAATATGGTGATTGCCGCCAAATATTTGATTGACATTGGAGCTGCAGGAACTGCACCTATTTCATTGACGAATTGTATAATTGGAAAATCCAATTGTCAACTTACGACCGCCGGAGCAAAAGGAATTCGATATGCCGGAACCTTAAGCATATCAGGCTGTTATAATACAAGTGATTGGATTACTACATCTAATAGTTTTTACGACAAAATGACACCGTACGCCAATACTTCTGCTGTGTTATTTAAAAGTCCCGATACTGGAGTGTTCACGATAAATGATGCAAGCTTTGTCGGTAAAACAACTGCGGGAGATCCTCGTTGGAGATAGCAACCGACATCACGATTGCATTATGCTCAATTGAATTTCAAATATTTTCATGGAATGACTTTTGTCATTCCATGAAAATGGTTATATATCAATTGAAATAAAAAAACCAAAATAATCATTGCAAAGTTTATTTCTCTTGAATTCCCCAAAATCTACCTAAATACAAACAAAATGATTAAACGATTAACTTTTTTCGCAATTATCCTGCTTGCTCCGTTATTCACGTTTGCACAGTCAGTAACGATTAATGAAACAGGCGGATGGCTCGAATCTGCTTTTGTAAAATGGGCACCTGTCACCGGAGCAGACAGCTATAATGTCTATTACACCGGTGGTGGCGTGACCGATAAAAAAATTGATACCCAGCTTATCCGTAGTTATGGTACTTATTTTCGTGCTGATGTATTAGGACTTGCTGCAGGATCATATAACTTCAAAGTAGCACCGGTTACCGCCGGAGTCGAAGGCACTGCCACAACAACAGCAAGTGTTGCTGTATTAGCCCAAGACCGTACCGGTTTTGCTTTTAATGGTGGACGTGTGCCGGGCGGATACAAAGCCGATGGTACTCCCAAAGATGGCGCTGTAATTCTATATATTACACAGAATACAAAAAACACCATTTCAATGAACATAACAGGTGCCAGTAAAAATCCTTGTGTCGGCTTACAGAATATTTTGTATGCAATCAAAAAAGGAAAAGATACACGCCCTTTTATCATCCGTTTGATTGGTAATATTACCGATATGACTGTAATGGAAGGTGGAGATATCACAATTGAGAATGCAAATAATGCATCAAGTTATCTTACTATAGAAGGAGTTGGTTCTGATGCAGTTGTAAATGGAATGGGCATTCGTCTTAAATCAGCATCGAATATCGAGGTTAGTAATCTGGGATTTATGAACTGTAATAGTACCGCAGGTGACAATGTAGGTATGCAACAAGACAATGATCATATTTGGGTTCATAACTGCGATATGTTTTATGGCGATGCAGGTAGTGATGCCGATCAGGTAAAAGGTGATGGTGCATTAGACAATAAAGGCTCAACTTATTGTACTTTCTCCTATAATCACTTTTGGGATAATGGGAAATGTAGCCTTCTCGGTTTAAGTGAGGGAACTACAACCGGTTTGTATGTGACTTATCATCATAACTGGTTCGACCACTCAGATTCCCGTCATCCACGTGTTCGTTTCTATTCGGCTCATGTGTATAATAATTATTATGATGGGAATGCGAAGTATGGCGTGGGTTCTACAATGGGTTCTTCAGTATTTGTTGAAGGTAACTATTTTCGCGATTGCAAACACCCAATGATGACCTCTATGCAAGGTACTGATATTTGGGATGACGCTACTCAGACTATTAAGACAGCAAATGGTACTTTCTCCGGTGAAACAGGAGGAACTATCAAAGCATTCAATAATACTTTTGATGCATCGAATGGCGCTAATAGTATGCGTTTTGTGGCGTATGGCGATGTAAATCCTTTGTATAACATTTCGGGTGTTACCAGTTCAACTACTGACTTTGATGCATATCAGGCTACCACAAGAGGAGAGCAAGTGCCTGCTACTGTGAAATCTAAATTAGGAGCAAATACCTACAACAATTTCGATACAGATGCCTCTTTGTATGTGAAAAACCTAACTATTGATGATCCTTCCGTAGCTAAGGATAAAGCAATTCAATATGCCGGTCGTGTATCGGGTGGTGATTTGAAAATTACTTATAATAATGCAGTAGATGATGCTGCATATTTAGTGAACACGGTAGAAAAAACGGCAGTCACCAACTATGCAACCACAATGGTTTTTGTGCAGGGTGAAACCACTACAACCGTAAGCAGTCAAACCCTTACTACTTCCACCGACAATAACCAAACTGTAACGAGTGGCACTGCTATTGATCCGATGATTTTTACATGGGGAGGTTCTGCGACTGATGCTACTGTCACAGGATTACCGGCATCAGGAATTAGCTTTGTAAAAGATGCCACAGCTCAAACAATCACTATTTCGGGCACTCCATCTGCAAGTGTATCATTCTCTATTGCTACTACCGGCACTTCAGGTACACCGGTAACGTTATCGGGAACCGTCACTGTGAGTACACAAACGCTCACTCTCACTTCGTCGGGTAACAGCAGTCAAACAGTGTCGAGTGGAACTGCCATTAGCCCAATCGTGTTCACTTGGGGAGGTGACGCAACCGATGCTACTGTAACAGGATTGCCTGCATCAGGAATTACGGTTGTAAAAGATGCCACAGCTCAAACAATCACTATTTCCGGTACTCCAACAGCTACAGTTTCTTATTCCATTGCGACTACAGGTACTACAGGAACACCGGCATCAGCTTCGGGAACTATTACTGTCAGCACTATTGCTGCAGGAGATATGGTACAAAACTTTACAACTTCAGGAAAAACCAGTACATTCTATACTATTTCTGGAAATCTTTCAACAAGCTATGGCCCTGTTTCATACTCTGGATTGACATTAACTCAGTGCCTGAAGATGGAGTCTAGCACAGCTATCTCGTTTACAACAACAGCCTCCGGTACTCTAACGCTTGTTTTAAGTGGCACTACAACTGTAGTTGTGGATGGAACAGCACGTACTCCTTCTGCAGGAATAATTACATTGACACTTGCGGCAGGTACACATACTATTGCCAAAGGAGGTGTAAACTATCTTTTCTATATGAGCGTTGTTTATACTTCTACAGCTCTACAAAATGCAGAAGTAGCAAAACTTACCTTATATCCGAATCCGGTAATAAACAGCTTATTGATATCTTCTGAAATTAGTGTGGAAAAAGTTGAAATATACAGCCTGACAGGTATTTTGGCAAAACGAACCGAAGGTGATGTCAAAACAATAGACATGAGTAATTTAAGTGCTGGAATTTATCTTGCAAAAGTATATACAGCGCAAGGGATATATCAACAAAAGATTATCAAAAAATAATCTCGGGAAACGATAGAAATTCTATTCCAATAAAAGAGGAGTTTGTCAAAATTGGCAGCCTCCTCTTTTAATTTCCCATCGCGGCACAATAAAATCATTCTTCACAATAAAAACGCCAAAAACAGAGGCATTGCCATATACATCCTAACGGATAAACTCATACCTTTGTGGAAATAAACAACACTCTCAAAACCGACTGATTCTATGAATAAAAAAATCTTTCTCGCACTTTTTTCGCTGGTTGCTATCGCGGCTACAGCCCAGACGGAACCCAATGTGCCTGCGTCGCTCTATGCGAATCTGCCATTTGCAATGGAGAGAATCGCAGCTCCCGTTTTTCCGGCCAATACGGTTTCAATCATTGACTTTGGTGCAAAAGGCGATGGCAAAACCGACAATACCCAAGCATTTGCAAAAGCGATTGAAGCCATTGTAGCCAAAGGTGGCGGTACGATTGAAATTCCAAAAGGCACATGGATTACAGGCCCCATTGTACTGAAAAGCAATGTGCATTTACATACAGCAAAGGGTACTTTAGTGCAATTTTCGGCTGACAGGAGACTCTATCCCGTCATTAAAGCCAACTTCGAAGGGCTTGAAACCTACCGCTGTCAACAACCTATCTCGGCCAATAAAGCACAAAATATTGCCATCACTGGTGAAGGTGTATTCGATGGTGCCGGACAGGCATGGCGTCCTGTAAAAAAGGGCAAAGTGACTGCAATTGCTTGGGCAGAATTGATTGCATCGGGCGGTGTGCTGGATGACAAAAAATCAACCTGGTGGCCTTCCGAAGCTGCGTACAAGGGTAGCCGTATGTCTACCGACCAAAATGTACCCGAAGTAAAAACTGAAGACGATTGGAAAGCAATCAAAGATTACCTTCGTCCTATTATGGTCGATTTGGTAAGTTGTAAAAATGTATGGCTTCAAGGTATTACGGTGCAAAATTCACCTTCTTGGACTATTCATCCATTGATGTGCGAAAATGTGATTATTGCCAATGTCAATGTGCAAAATCCCGAATGGGGTCAAAATACGGACGGTATCGACATTGAATCGTGCAAAAATGTGGTGCTCACCGGCAGTGTATTTAGCGTGGGTGATGATGGCATTTGCGTAAAATCCGGTAAAAACGAAAGCGGTCGCAAACGTGGAATTCCTACCGAAAACCTTATTGTAGATGGATGTATTGTCTATCATGCTCATGGCGGTTTTGTGGTGGGCAGCGAAATGTCGGGTGGTGTACGCAACGTGAAAGTAACCAATTGTGTGTTCAAAGGCACCGATGCAGGGCTGCGTTTCAAAAGCACCCGCGGTCGTGGCGGAGTGGTCGAAAACATCACTATCGAAAACATTGCAATGACCAATATTGTGGGTGATGCAGTACTGTTCGACCTTTTTTACGGTGGTGGCAAAGACAAAACAGAAAAAGTGAAAGCCGACGTAACAACACCTGTATTTCGGAATATAACAATGAAAAATATTGCCTGCAAAGGAGCTAAACGTGCACTTTATTTCAACGGATTGCCCGAAATGAATCTTGAAAATATCTCTCTTGAAAATGGCTCATTCGTAGCAGATGAGGGAGGACGAATCAGCGAAGCAAATGGGGTTACCCTCACCAATGTGGTGATTAACACTCCTTCAACACCCAATCTGACTATCAACAATTCGCAAAACATTACCTTAGTCAATATAAATTTCAAAGGAACTGACAAACCGGTTATCAATATCAGCGGAATGACAAGTCAGTACATCTCGATACAAAAATCGCCCGGACTGACGTATAAAAACATCAACTGGACCGACCACGCATCGAAAGACTCGGTGGAAGTGCGAGCCTGGTAAATCAATGCAATGTGACAATGTGACAATGTGTTAATGTGCTAATTAATTCAGATTACTCTTTGTTCTTTACTCTTTGTTCTTTGTTCTTATTCTAAATATGAAAAAAATATCTTTCCTTATAAGCATAATCGCTGTGCTATCGCTGCTGATAGCCGCCAAACCCAAACCCGTGAAAATATTTATGGCAGGCGATTCCACCATGGCCGACAAACCTATTCCTGACAATCCAGAACGGGGTTGGGGTATGTTGCTCCCCTCCTACTTCAACGAAAACGTAATTGTAGAAAATCATGCCCGCAACGGTCGCAGCACCCGTTCATTTATTCGCGAAGGACGTTGGGATACGCTTATCAGCCGTGTAAGTGCCGGCGACTATGTGATTATTCAGTTCGGACACAACGATGAAAAAATAGAAACCGACCGTGGGACTACGCTTTACGATTTCAAAGCAAACTTCAAAAAATTTGTGCAAGATGTGCGGGATAAAGGCGCCACACCAATTGTGTGCACTCCCATCGAACGCCGGAAGTTTGATGCTAACGGAAAGTTCGTTGATCAACATGGCAAATATCCAGAGCAAATACGTGCGCTGGCAAAAGAAGAAAATGTAGGCTTCATTGACCTGCAAGTCAAAACCCGCGCATTAATCGAAAGCCTTGGAGTAGAAGGGTCAAAAAAGTTGTTTTTGCATATTGCTCCAGGCGAATACCAATCGCTGCCCAAAGGCCGTGAAGATGATACCCACATGTCGGTAAACGGTGCAATGACTGTGGCCAAATTTACTGTAGAAGGATTCAACGCATTAGACTTGAAACCGTTGGTAGAGAATTTGAAACCCGAAAGCGAAGTAAAACCAACCTTTACGCAACCGTTCAACAACCTGAAATAAAGACACAATAACCAAGAGCCGAGCCAACATCATTCGTTATTAGTTAATTTGTTTTCAACATAGGCTCTTCAAGATGTATCGTTCCTACGGAACTTCTCTGAATTTAGCCACATTATTACTATAAACATAACATGCCTACGGCATTACAATCCCATCGGGATGAAATGTGTATAGCATATAAATATAGAATTTGTAGTTTGAGTGCCGTAGGTACGATATTATTTTGTCCTTTCTGATTTTCATTTTTTAATGGGTAACCCCCGTTGTTTTGATAACTATAGAAATTCATTTCAACAAAAAAAATATCCATTAAGACATCGTTTGTAATTGATTTAATGGGAATATGTTTATAAGGCAACCTCAACTTTCTTAATCTCTTAATGGTAAATAGACAAATCAAAAAATTATGACCAAAAAGATTCTCTTCGCATTGTGTTGTACCTTTGCACTTACTGCTGCAGCTCAACAAGTATCTAAAGTGTGGCAAGCCGATTTAGGCAATGGCAAGTACAAAAACCCCGTCATTTATGCCGACTATTCCGATCCCGATGTGTGCCGCGTTGGCAACGACTACTACATGGTGACTTCCTCTTTCAATTGCATCCCTGGCTTACCCATTCTCCATTCCAATGATTTGGTAAACTGGACAATTTCGGGCTATGCACTCAACAAAATGGTGCCCGAGGAGCGTTTCAACACCATGCAACATGGCAACGGAATCTGGGCTCCCAGTATCCGTTTTCACAATAATGAATACTACATTTACGTAGGCGACCCCGATGCCGGACTCTATATGACCAAAGCCAAAAACCCTGCCGGGCCGTGGGATACCCTCAAATTAGTAAAACCCGGCAAAGGTCTTATCGACTGCTGCCCCTTGTGGGACGAAGATGGCAAAGCATATATGGTACATGCATTTGCCGGAAGCCGTGCCGGAATGAAGAGCGTGGTGGCCGTATTTGAGATGAATGCCGAAGGGACAAAAGCCATTACCGATGACCGGCTTGTTTTTGACGGGCACCCCGACAACTCAACCACCGAAGGGGCAAAATTCTACAAACGCAACGGCTATTACTACATATTCTGCCCTGCCGGTGGAGTAAAACCGGGATGGCAGTTAGTGATGCGCTCCAAAAACGTGTATGGCCCCTACGAGTCGAAAATAGTACTGGCACAAGGTAAATCGGATATTAACGGCCCGCATCAGGGTGCATGGATTGACACGCCCGATGGCAAACAAGACTGGTTTATCCATTTTCAAGACCTCTACGCGTATGGTCGCGCGGTGTTGCTCCAGCCCATGACATGGGTCAACGATTGGCCAGTGATTGGCATCGACAAAGAGGGCAAAGGTTGCGGCACACCTCTTGCCACCTACACCAAACCGAATGTAGGCAAAAACTACCCCATCGCCACACCCGCCGAAAGTGACGAGTTCGACGGACTCACGCTTGGCAAACAGTGGCAATGGCAAGCCAACAGCAATCCGTTATGGGCATTTTTTGCCGGCGACAAAGGCTACATGCGTCTCTTCTCATGGCAACTTATCGGCGAAGCCAAAAATCTATGGAACGCCCCAAGTCTTTTATTGCAAAAGTTCCCTGCACCCGACTTCAGCGCAGTCACCAAACTCACTTTCAACCCAATGTATAAAGGCGAACGCACCGGATTGGTGGTGATGGGATTGGACTACGCCATCATTGGCATCGAAAATGGCGAAAAGGGGTTTACACTGACACAAAATAGTTGCCTCAAAGCCGATAAAGGAACTGCAGAAACAGTCAACGCATCAGTTGCACTGAGTCAATCGACTGTATATCTAAAAGTAACTGTGAAACAAACCAAGAATAAAAACAACGAAGGTATTTTTGTCCCCACCGGAACATGCAGCTTTAGCTACAGTCTGGATGGAAAACAATTTATGCCTTTCGGGCAGTCGTTTAAAGCCCGCGAAGGACAATGGATAGGTGCAAAAGTAGGCCTTTACTGCATCCGTCCGCAAGCCATCAACGACTCGGGATATGCCGATGTCGATTGGTTCAGGGTAGAGAAGCCCTGATTGAGCCGCCGTGCTCCTTACTAACCAAAATCTGCTTCTCATCTCAATCGCCTTCGCCTCACCGCGAAGGCGATTTTTTTCATACACGATAAACCGCTACTTTGAAAACTAAATTTTTATCTTTACATTTGTCAATCGAAAAAATAGTTATCAGTTATCTCATTCACCTTACTACTGATGAAAAAACTCTCTCTCCATACCCGCATTCATTACCTCCAATGCAAATCGTTTGGATTGGGTTTCTTGTATTCTATCACAAGGAATCGCCTGTTTTTTGATAAGAAAATCAGGGCGGGAATTGTGCTGATTGCGTTGATGATGATGTTAACCGGTTGTGGAATTGAAGTAAATGCCCAAAATCAATTATCGAAATACAAAACAGCATTGATCAATGTAAAAAAAACGGCTTTAGACTTCACCTTATTATGTTACGCACCTCCT
>Ga0302286_10001382_pt1 | contig 18116 bp, 22 predicted proteins | sample III_Fen_E2_3_FD_198765 | JGI IMG/M metagenome (GOLD analysis project Ga0302286, IMG submission 198765) | Peat permafrost microbial communities from Stordalen Mire near Abisko, Sweden - III_Fen_E2_3 | ecosystem: Environmental > Terrestrial > Soil > Wetlands > Permafrost | place: Sweden: Abisko...
CGTCTATTTATGCGTTAAATTTTAGCTAAATTTCGTATAGAAAGCTTTACATGTAAAGCTTTTTACTGAGAGAATTGTTAGGCTTATTTTGAGCTAAGTAAGATTTAGTCCACCGTCAGAAAGGATTATCTCCCCTGTTAGATAGCTACTAGAAATAAGCATTGATGCAGTATGAGCAATCTCATTTGGTTTAGCACCACGCTTCATTGGTGATTTTTCCTTCCATAATTTGTGCGCATCAACCCAGCTTGCTGTCATAGGTGTATCGACAAGACCCGGAGCAATAGCGTTGATTCGAATATCTGGAGATAACGTCAAAGCTAAAAGTTGTGTCATATGATTAAATGCAGATTTACTTGCGGCATAAGGAATGGAGGCTCCTTTGGGGCGAACTCCTGCATGTGAGCTGATATTAAGAATACTACTAGGGCATTCTGAAGTTGATGAATCTCTTAAAGCTTGCTCTGCCTCTGAAATCAAAATCCATGGAGCAATAACATTTACTTCATAAAGATCTCGCCATATTTCTGCTGTCGCTTCTTTTAGTGAAGAATGAGGAATCATCGCATTTATTCCTGCATTGTTGACTAATACATCTAACCTTCCATAATGGAGTACTATATCCGTTATCAACTTTTTAGTTTGAACTTGATCAGATAAATCGGCTTGAAAATATGTTGCACTTGGAAGGATTTTAGCTAATGCCTCACCTTCACTTACTGATGTTCGAGAATGAAGTACAACTGTAAATCCATCGTCGGCAAGTTGTTCTGCTATAGCTTTACCGATACCTGATGTTGACCCCGTAATGAGAGCAACTCTTCCTTTGTTTTTTTCTTGATAAGAACTCAATGACATCTCCATTTGATTGATAAGCCTAAAAGAGCTCACGGCTTGACTTTTAACTTTTGCCCGTTAACCGTCTTTTTTTTGAGTTAAATTTTATCTAAATTTCGTATAGAGAGCTTTACATGTAAAGCTTTTTACTTAGCCCCATGATGCGGATTATCGCCGGTTCTAGCTACCAATTCGTCCATATTTTCCCCACCGACAAAATAGGCTTTGCCAAACCCAAAGGTTGCTTCGCCGTAATTGACTTTGAATTCGTACAGATTAAAGTCGGTCATCTTTTTGAGAGTTTCGACCATTTTGGCATCAAACTTTTTTGAAAATAGGTCAAGTATTTCTTCAAAACGCTCTGTCCAACGGACGATTTTGGTGCTATCACATTGCAAGGAGACGCGTTTTCTGGCAAAGAGATTCTCTGTTTTACTCTCGTCTTCCACAAAGAAAAGCGACGATTTTGGGTTTCTTTGAATGTTTTTAGCGTGTGTGGCAATGTCGGAAATATAGACATAAAAACGATTATTGTCATACACATAAGGTGCATAAGAGCTAAAAGGATTCCCTTTACTATCCAGTGTTCCGAGGACAACCGTTTGGATGTTGGCTATAAACTCTTTCATGTTTGCTTCTTTTCATTTTTGATACGCATTTAAAGCAAAGCTTCAAATACTTCGCTAACGCTGAGTTTTCTTCGGCAGAAAGCCCATGTGTTATAAACTTCTGATTTCATTGTAGCACGAAAGAGTAAATCTTTTGACTCTTATTTTCGTTACAATACCTTTTTAAAAATCGTTACATGTAAAGAGTCTTTGCTATGAATATCGTTGTTGCAATCTTGTCGATTTATGTTTTTATTCTTTTTGGATTTATCGCGAAAAAAATCTTTAAAGAGCAGATACAAGAGCGCGGCATGAGCATCATTACGGTCTATTTCCTGCATCCTATTTTCTCTTTTTGGGGACTTTCTACTAGACCCATCACGCTTTCTTTACTGCAAGTTCCGTTTTATTATGTGCTGATTTCTTGTGTAACGATCGCGCTTGGGTACATCTTTGCACGACTTTTTTTCACGGATGACAAAGAAAAAGCGATCATGAGCATCGCCGTAGCACTTGGCAATACGGGAAACCTTGGCATTCCTTTGGGCATTGCGCTTTTTGGCGAAGAGTCCATCATCTATACCAGCCTGATCAGCGTTGCCAATACCTTTATGACCTACACTTTAGGCGTTTTTTTCTACTCAGGTGGCACGTCCAATCTTAAAGCATCCTTACTCAACATCATCAAACTTCCTGTCATTTGGGCGTCTTTTATCGCTCTAGCGCTCAATTTTGCTCACGTTCAGATTCCACCGACGATTTTCAAGTCACTTGAGATGGGTGCATACTGTATGATCGTGCTTCAACTCATCGTCTTTGGGATGTATCTGTGCGAGGTCAAAATCAAAACGCTCAATTATAAATTGCTTTTACATGTAAACCTTGTGAAGTTCATCTTTGCGCCCTTACTCAGCGCTTGGATACTCTTTTACCTTCTTCCCATCGAGCCCTTGGTTGCAGCCATTTTACTGATTCAGCTCATCATGCCTTTAGCGCTCAACAACATCAATGTCGCGGCAATTTACGGTTGTAAGCCCGTCGATGTAGCCTCTTTGGTCTTTTTCACCTCGTTTATTTTCATTCCCTATCTCATGTTTATCAGCTATCTTTTGAACTATTTCCACATCGTTTCACTCTAAAAATTTATTTTTTTTATAGCTTTATTTGCCTCGCTTAGCAGTATAATTTCATGTTTATTTTATCTCACCCACACGTATCTGTGCTATCAAAAGGAAACTATATGATTTCAAGTCATCAAGGCGTATCCCCGCGCATCGACCCCACCGCGTATATAGCGCCTAACGCCATGGTCTATGGCAATGTCACCATTGGTGCGAACGCTCGCATCATGTTTGGAGCGCAAATCATCGCAGAAGGTGGAGCGATTACCATTGGTGAAGAGTGTGTTATTATGGAAAATGCCGTACTTCGAAGTCTCGACAATCACTCCTTAAGCGTTGCAAACAACTGTCTGATTGGTCCACACGCCCATGTCGTTGGCTGTGTTTTGGAAGAAGAAGTCTTTGTGGCGACCAATGCCTCTGTTTTGCATGCATCCCATGTGGGCGCGCGCAGTGAAATTCGCATCGGTGCGGTGGTTCACATCAAATCGCATGTCAGAGCCGATAGCATTGTTCCCATCGGTTGGGTTGCCGTAGGTGATCCTGCCACCATACTGCCAACCGAAGAGCACGAATGCATCTGGCGCATCCAAAAACCTTTGAATTTTCCTCTGAGCGTTTATGGACTCGACCGTGATGAAGCCACAACCAAAAAAGTGACACAAAAACTCTGCGCCAAACTTGCAAGTTTAAAAGAAGACTAATCTTCCTTACACTTTATGGTACAAATGAGTGATTTTTACATAATCGTAAAAGTCACTCAAAAGTAAATAGCGCATCCCAATGTCCTCAAAGCGTTTTAACATGACCACATCACCTGCATTGTACAGATTGGCACTTTGTAAAAACTCTTTGGGATAGCGCTTTTTCTCAAATGGATACTGCCCAAAACAGTCCATAAAATTGGCAAACAGATTGTTGATGATCAGCTCTTTGGCGGGGGTTGGTGCATGCAAATAGTCCGTGACCTTTTCAAACTCCCGACAGATGTACTCTAAACATTGTTGCATGAATCACTGCTTAAACAGGCGTTGATATTTTGGGGGATTGGCATCGTTACATGTAAAAGGGAATTGAGCCTTGGAATGTCGAAACCGCAGAGCTTGACGTCGCCTATTTGCACCAAGGGGCGACGGATCAAGATAGGCTCGCTCACCATCTTTTCAATGAGACTCTCTTTGGTGTAATCCTCTAATTTAAAACTGCCATCTTTAAGCTGTGGGGCAAAAGGGTTGAGCATCTCTTTGGGCGTTAATCCTTGGAAAAAGGACTCCAATGTTGGTGTATCCCAAGAGGTATCTAAAAGGCTTCGCACTTCAAAGCGTATCCCGTGTTCGTTTAAAAGTGTTTTTTGGCGGGCATTGCCACTGCAGCCTGTCTTTTCGTAAAAGATGACTTGCTTTGGTGTCGTTGAAAACATTATCACTCCTTTGCGTTTATAGGGGTCTATGCAAATGTCATGCCGTACTGGTTTTATCTCATCTTAGCCTAAACCATATAAGGAATATCTAACGTTGCATCTCTATCTTTCGCACCAAAGTCAAAATCACTCTTTACATGTAATTTCAAAAGCTCTTTTTCGATGATTTTTTGCTGTAAAAGATGGTAATTTCCACATTTCAGATACGCCACAATCTCCGCTTTGTAGTAACTGATGATAATCGGATGCAAGCGCTCTTGATGTTCTACCAAAAAAAGAATCAAGGTTTTAATCTGGGAAAGTTCATGTGTTTCGATCTTTTCAAGTTTACGCAAAAGGTTTCGTACAAACTGCTTTTGGTGGTACGCTTCACTCATGTACAAAAGCTTGGAAGCCGCAAAGATATCCGCACTCTGTTCGGAATAGTTGTACAAATAGCGAAAATGCTCGCACACAAGTTCCGTATACTGCGGGTAATGTTTAAGCACAAACACTAACTCTTTCAAATCGCCATCAATCAAAACTTGAAATAACGTTGCGGTACGCTTTTTGATCTTATCCCAATGCCCACCTTCGCTGCTGGATTCACCTAAAAACGTTTCAAAATGCTTCAGATCAAATTCTTCTTCCTCTTCCATAATTACCAATCCTTTATATCAGCGCTAACGCTAACTTTTCCATCGCTTTTTTCTGCAACAAATGCAAAGAACTCTGCGCAATCCACGTTAACGTTTCATCGTGAATGTACGTTAACAAACGTGCATCAATCGCTTCTTTATGCTCAATCGCGTACTGCAAATAGGCTTTAAGATCATCCACGGAACTCTCTTCTATCACTTTGAGTTTGAGAAAAAGCGCTTCCCATGCGACCTCATCCAATAAGCTTTCGGCGGTGCGAATGAACCGAGATGCTTCAACTAAATTCGCCTCGATGTCATTCCATTTGCGCCCATTTTTGAGCTGATCAATCGCTACATGTAAAAAGATAGGCACGAGTTCCAAAACGGCATTGAGTTCGCTAAAGTCATGATCGACGAGCGCGCGAAAAAGCATACGCGTTCGGTTTTTTATTTTAACACGAAGTAACTCATCTTTTATAACATCAGGATGCAAACGCTGGAATCGCTCTAGCGCGTCCAGTCGGGAGTGATTGAACGCCATAATGGAGACGAGTGGTTCAGGATCGCTGATCTGATCCGGATGCGAGCCACTGGGTCTGCAAAATGCCCAATACAGCCTTGCTTCAACGTCTTTATGATGAATGTAGCGCGCATCGCCTAAGGCTTCAAAATTGGGCGCGTCCTTGAGGGCATCGACTTCCTCTTTATAGGTTAAATTGGATAACTCTTCCATACCGCTCAAACTTTGCACAATTTTTTTTCTGACTTAGCACAAAAAGCGTCTCGCACACTAATGAGCGCCCAATGTCAAACTCACCATCGCTCAACACCATCAATAACTGCTCACTTCTGATGGCGTATTTTGTGTCGATAAAATCCAAAACAGCATTAAAATTCGTCCCTCCATCGCTTTTGGGAATGAAGAGGTTGTCGGAGTTGATCGGATTAAAACTATCGAAACTGACAATGAGCTCTTCTTTTACATGTAAATCAAACGGCAGAAGCGTCACGCTGTATTCATAAAACGATTCACACACCTCTTTGACAATGCCCAAGAAGGTTTTATACTCATCTAAACTCACGCTTCCAGAACTGTCAATCGCGATTATGAGTTCCAACTGCTCTTTGCTTTTTTGCGTACTGGGCAGGTAAAGACCTTGTTCAAAATACTTTCGGTTGGGTCTGTTGTACGTCACGGTCTTTTCAAAAAGCGCTGTAATCAAAAACTCTTTGAGAACATCGTAGAGATCAATGTTAGGTTTGAGCAAAGTGTCGATTTCAATGCGCAAGCTGTCGTAGGCTTTCGTAGCTTGTTTGGCGATGCTGAGCGCTTGAATGATGATATTATCAAGCTTTTCCTGCTCCTCTGAGCTTTGCAGACTCTCGCTGGAACTTTCTAGGTCTTGTTTGCTTTCATCGTAAACAAATGACTTCTGTTTTGCATCTTCCTCTTTTTCTGAACTTGGCTGTTTTTCCTGCTCTTTGTGAATGATCTCATACACCTCTTCAACACTGAGTCCCATCAAATCAAGGTCTAAAATCTCATCGCTTGGCATCACGCCCACATGCTCAAACTCACTCAAAATGAGGTTGATAACAACATCACAACTTTGATTCCATACCAACTCTTCACGCGCTTTTCTGCGCAAGGGATGTTTTAAAACGATGTGCAAAAGGGTATGCGCGTAGAGATAAATAATTTCCTCTTCGCTATACGTTAAGAGTTTTTCCTCATCGATGCTCAGCGAAAAACCATCCGTTTGAAACGCACTTTTGGCATTCGTGATATAGCGCGTCGGAATAGAAAGCGCTAAGACCGACAAAAAAGGATGGTTAAAGAGAAAATGGATGCGTATTTTCTCAAAAAGTGACTTTTGCATACTAGATGATGTAATCACCATAGCGCTCCATCCATGCATCAAAACTCTCTAACGTGGCGATCTCTTCATCTTTGATAATCAAATCTTTAATGAGCATCACCGCAAACTCCGTTGGCAGATGTTTAGAATACGCCAAAAGATGCTCCGCTTGGCAAAGTTCAGCGTAACGCTCAATCAGCGCGGCGCAGAGCGCATACAGCGCACTGGGTTCACTCGGGATTCCCAACGTTTCACCCGCTAAAATAGCATCCACATCGGGCAGGGTTTTGTACACATTGATAAACGCGATAAACTCAACGCCCGCAGCATACCCAATCGTACCGTAGATGATGGGATGAATGCTGTGAATATCGGTGATGTTTTTAAGAATATGGGAGAGCATATTCCACGCTCTTGGAGAACAAAACGCAGGATTTGTTTCGCTATAAGAAGGAATTTCAGAGCTTAAAAGATCGGGACGAAACGCTAAAAAACCGATGATAAAATGATGCACTTCATGTTTCATCGCCCAGAGTTTAAAGTCATCAAATTTTGCTTCCAACACCAAATGCACCATGCGATTGCTCAAAGGCGAAGGCAGTTTGAAAACAATGCCTTTGTCGTTGATTTTATTGCCCGCACAGACAATCCGCCACCCTTTGGGGAGGAGGTACTCGCCAATTTTACGATCAAGTACGAGTTGGTAAATCGCTGCTTGCACCGAAAGAGGTGCGGAGTTGAGCTCATCTAAAAACAAAATCCCTTCACTGTTCCTATCGGTGGGTAAAAAAACAGGCGGCATCCAAACGGTTTGATTCTCTTTGATGGTCGGAATGCCTCGTAAATCCACCGCGTCGAGTTGGCTAAGGCGCACATCCATGATTTCAAGTCCTTCACGTTTGGCGATGTCATTGACAATGTAGGATTTTCCAATGCCAGGACTTCCGTGCAAAAAGACAGGTGTATCGGTTTTCAGCAAGACGCTTAACTGTTTGTAAAGCTCCGTTGTTCCAATAGAAGGAGTAATCATCACGCCACCTTACGCAAGTTTGGTCTCTTTGAGAATCAAAGAGAGGTCATTATTGAACTGGTTGCATAGCGTAATCAATGCGTCACGATGCATATCGTCCATGGCAAAACGGGTTTCGATCATTTCGTAAATTTTGGTGGTATCATTGAAGATACTTTGCATCACATCTTCTTTTATTTTTTCTTCAAATTTTCCCATAATGACCCTTTAAAATGTTTACATGTAAGAGTACTACAGTATGCAAGAGTTATGCCAATAGAGATGCCTACCGAAAGCATTTCCCACCTTAATAAACAATTTAAACAAAATAAACTATAATAAGATGTATACACAAAGGTTTGGAAGAGTTTTTGCTTTGTTAGGTTAACTCATCTGTAAAGGAATAGCATTGGACCCAGTCGATCAAGAGTATGTCGCACGCAAACTTCTCTCAGGATTTGAAAATCTTTTAGATATTAGTGTTGATTTTGTGGCAGAGCTTGGCACAACCAATCTTACCATCCAAAAGCTTTTAAAACTTGAAAAAGGTTCGGTCATCGACCTTGAAAAACCAGCCGGTGAAAGTGTCGAACTCTACATCAATAACAAAATCTTCGGAAAAGGAGAGGTTATGGTGTATGAGAAAAACCTCGCGATCCGTATCAATGAAATTTTAGACTCCAAAACCGTCATCCAATACTTTAAAAAAGAGAACGTATGAGAATTTTCTTCGCACTCTTCATAGTACTTTCATGGGCAAATGCTTCTAATTTATTGACCTATAACGTGTATGAACGAAGCGATCGCGTTGATGTCATGCTTTCGTTTGATGCGCCACACGAAGGAAGTATCTCTCAAAAAAATGATACAAATTCTATCACTTTGAGCATCAATGATCTAAGCTACGATAAGATGATTGAGAAGAGCATTAACTCTACCATTATTCAAGAACTTACGATCGTCCCAGAAAAAGACAATACGCTTAAAGTCGTCCTTAAAAGTGATAAAAGAATCAGTGTCGTTGCCTCTAAAACGGTGGATGGCTTTGGTCTTCGCATACGAAGTAGCCTGATGCAAGCGCCCACACAAAGTTCAGGTGCGGTGAGCTCATCGCTTCCAGCTTCTGCCTCTGCAGCTGATTTTGTGGATACCCGCTATATTATTGTCATTGTCATTTTACTCGCTCTTTTGATTTTTATGTTTTGGATCAAAAAACGCTTTGGTATCCAGAACATTAAATCTTCTTCCAAATCAAATGGCGGCGGGGGTAAATCATGGCTCTTTAACCCAAAGATGAACCATCAACAAGAAGTGACACTCCTGCATAAAAAACAGATCGATAACCAAAATAGCGTTGTTTTGTTTGAATACGGCACGATTCGCTACCTTGTCATGACCGGTAATTCCAACATCCTTTTAGAGAAATTTCAAAACGGTGAAGTCAAAGATGACAGCGATTTTGAAAAAGTTTTTGAAGAAAACCGTAGACGTTTGGATGACTACCTTAAAATCCAAGATAACAAACTCAGTACCTATAAAAACAAGGCTTCTGCTGATTATACACCCTTAGATGAGACACGCTAAGCCCTTATGACCATTGCTATCTCTATCTTGTCGATCTATGCCTTCATTTTCCTTGGCTTTATGGCAAAACGGATGCTTAAAGAGGAGATGAATGAAAGGGGTATGATCCTTCTGTCCATCTACTTTTTACAACCCATGCTCTCTTTTTGGGGACTTTCCAGTCGCCCTATTGATTTTTCACTGCTTCAAGCACCTTTTTGGTACTTAACGATTTCGCTGATGTGTGTGCTCATAAGCTCTGTGATTGCCTTTCTCTTTTTTAAAGAAGACATCAAAGAAAAATCCATCATCACCATCTGCGTTATCATTGGCAATACCGGTAACCTTGGCATTCCTCTAGGCATTGCACTCTTTGGCGATGCGTCTATTTTATACATGAGCTTGATCAACATTACCAATGTATTCATCGTTTATACGCTGGGAGTATTTTTTTATTCCAGAGGTAACTTTAGCATCAAGCAATCACTCTTTAATATCGTAAAATTACCTGTCATTTGGTTTGCCAGCATTGCACTTCTCATGAATATTTTCGACATTCATCTTCATCCAGCCATGCAAAAACCTTTGGAAATGGGTGCATACTGTACGATGGTCATTCAACTGGTCATCTTTGGCATGTATCTTTATAATATTAAACTTCGCGATATCAACACTAAACTGCTTTTACATGTAAGCTTTATTAAGTTTATCATTACGCCACTCATTGCGGGCTTTATTCTTTATGGATTACTGGATTTGGAACCGATGGTTGCCACGCTCATTTTCATTGAGCTCATTGTCCCTCTAGCGGTTACCAATGTCAATTTAGCAGCACTGTATGAGTGTAGACCTTTGGACGTCACCGTCTTGGTCTTTTTTACTTCACTGATTTTTATACCATTTTTTATTCTCATCAGTAACCTTTTAGACCATCTTAACATCGTGAGTTTGCCATGAATATCAACGATAAAGACGCACGCGTTAAATACATCAGAGCACTTGAGCGCTTTTTTGGCAGTTGTGTTACCGCACTTAAAAATGAAAATTTTGATTTTGCCCTGTTTATTAAACGTGCCCAAAAGGGAATGAAGACCTTGCAAAAGGTTGAGCCTGTTAGACTGGATTCTACCTATACCAATCTACTGCAAAACTATGTCAATTTGGTCTCCAACACGATTGCAAATATGGAAGAGATCGACATTGAAGAGACGCACAAACGTCTTTTAAAAGAGGCTAATTTATTGGAGAAAGAGAAATATCGAGGCAGTTATAAAAAAGATAAGCACAAAGCACAAGGCTTTGATGACGGTTATTGAGCAAAAAAAGTTTCTATGGTCTCACGCATCAATGCACCATCTTCAATGCGGTTGATTTTATCTCTAAATTCAGAGGCTTCGCGAAACCCTTTTGAGTACGTATGCAGGTGCTTACGAAAAATAGAAATTCCTTTTTGACCGTAAAAATCCACCATCGCATCGTAATGCTCTAGCACAATCTCTAAAATTTTCGTCTTCTCAACGTGTGTCAACTCATTTTTGATCTGGTAAAAAATCCACGGATTTCCAACAGCTCCTCGCCCAATCATCAAGCTATTGCATCCCGTCACCTCTTTTACATGTAAGGCCTTTTCATAGCTTACAATGTCGCCATTGGCGATCAGAGGGATTTTAACAGATGCACGTGCTCGTGCTATGGCTTGGTAGTCAACTTCTGCTTTATAGGCTCCTGCACGCGTTCTGCCATGCATACTCATAAAGTCAACGCCCGCACTCTCACAGGCCATGGCGATCTCTTCAGGAATTTTAGTCGTGAACCCAAGACGTACTTTTGCGCTGGTGTAGCGTTTGTTAGAATAGGTCTTAATCGTTTCGATAATTTTTTGCATATGAGGAAGATTCAGTAGCAGCGATGAGCCTGCCTCTTGTGAGATGATCTTTGGCACAGGACACCCACAGTTGAGATCAATCCCATCAATGCCTTCAATGTCATTGAGCGCCAATACAGCCTCTTTGATGGAGACTAAGTCTGATCCTGCGATTTGGACGATATAGGGTGTTTCTAAGGGTGATTTTGTAATCATCTTGAAGGTCTTTTCTGAACCATAACGCAGGGCATTAGCACTGATCATTTCAGAGAAGGTGATATCCGCACCAAACTTCTTAACAACAGAACGGAAAGGGAGGTCGGTAAAACCAGCAAGGGGTGCAAGGGCTAAAATGCCCTTACTAAAGTCTATCTCATGATTCATACGTGCAGAAATTTCTCGATATCGATGTTTTTACCATTATCTCTTAAGAACATAAGTGTTTTGAAGTTGACAAACTCTTCCGCATCGCTGTGGATGAGAAGCTCACGAATTTTATCAATCATTTGAAGGTCATACAGAACATACAAATAAGCATCCGCTGCCGCACTACCTTTGGTGTTATAAAGCTTTTCAAACAGAGCAATCAGAGCGTCTGGAGTAAGTTTTATTTTCATTTCGCGTGCAAGCTCAAGGTAATCTGCTTTATCTGCTTTAAACTGCTCGCACATATCTTCAATGGATTTAATATCCATTTCAAAGCTATCATCCGCATCTAAATAACGCTCCATCAAGCGACGGAATGTTCGTTTATCTGTTGGAAAATCATAACGCTTAATCTCATTGAAACTTGCAAAACCAAGCAGCGCATCATACGCTTTAATACAGAGTTCGCTCTCTAATGTTTTACAGTTTTTGAGTACTTCAAGCGCAAAATGAGGCTCGACTTTGAGGCGATTAATTGTGTTTTGAATTACAAGAGGGTTTGTTTTAGCAAGTCTGTATTTTTTGAGATCTTCATAGTTCCCATTGATGACACTGACCGCAACGGCACATGCCTTAGAAACTTCTTCTTCAAGAAAAGTCGTTGGAACGGTTGCATCAAAGCGCATACTTTGAAGCGCTTGACCTGCAAATTTAAACCCATCTGTTTTATACGACGTTGTAACCTCTTCGCCTAAAATGCGATTTTTAACGGAATCTTTAAAAAGCTCAATATCTTTTTTCAAGGCCCTTTTATAGAGGAAATCTTTAAAATTATAAAATATCAAATGCCCGATGGATGCAATAGCCAATAAAAGAACAGGAAGAATAGCCCAAGCCGCTACAGGAAGGTGCAATGAGAAACTAAACAACTCGAAGGTATAACTCTCACCATTAAAACTATAGACATAAAGTCCAATAGCGACCATGTAAATTAGCGTTGCAAGGATATAGCGTTTGATTCCCATAACTTCCTACCTATTTATTTTTTGCTGATTTCTCAATAATCTCACGACATACAATACAATAACGTGCATGTGGTTTCACTTTGAGACGTTGAAACCCTATCTCTTCTTCACACATTTCACAAATACCGTAACTTCCATTTCGAATTTTATTGAGTGCAAATTCGATCTCATTGAGCTCTTTCATCTGTTGTGCACTAATGGCTTGCTCTATCATACGATCGGTACTGACAGAGGCGTGATCTGCTTCATCGCCTACCTCGCTGTCTTTAAGATCTTCGATCTCTCGCATCGAGTCTTCGATGTTTTTTTTGATTTGGACCTTTCTCTCTTTGAGAAGATCTTCAAAGTGCTTTAGCTCGTGTTCTCTCATCCTTTGTTTCCTTTACAAAAAATCGACCTGAAATAAACCTACATTATAATCAACTATTTATGATAGGGATGTTTGTTTTTTATACATAATCCCCGATAAACCTGTTCAAATAAAACCACCTTGGCAATTTTGTGCGCATATGTTAATCTACTTAAACTTATAATCTTTTGAGTTTGACTTAAAAAAGCCTCTTCAAACCCAAAAGCACCTCCGATAAAAAAATTAATACTCACATCTTGATCAAAAAGCGTGCTAAATTGCTCACTACTGAGGTGTTCACCTTTCACATCAAGTGCGACATTGTACCCTTTTAAATGAGATTCGTATGCTTTTGTGTAGGAAGATTTCGCTTCCCGCTCTCCAATCATCTGTGCGGAGGCTATTTGCTTATTAAAGATCTTGATTTCTTCGACTTTTGCAAAGCGAGAAATCATCTTAGTATATTCAGAAGCGATGGCATCGAGTGCTTTATCGCTACTTTTTTCGATCGTAAAAATCTTTACATTCATGCTTTGAGTCTTAACTCAAAGGCGTCATTTTTACAACTCTCGCCCAAAAGCTTCAACAAATCAGCCACCGTTTTTTTCATATCGGTACGCGTCACAATCATATCAATTAAACCATGAGCCAACAAAAACTCTGCTTTTTGGAAACCTTCTGGTAAATCGGCACCAATGGTCTGTTTAATAACCCTCTGACCTGCAAATCCAATCAAAGCACCCGGTTCTGCCATGATGATATCGCCCAAAAAAGCAAAGGATGCACTCACCCCACCCATCGTAGGATCGGTAAGAATGGAGATATACGGTAATTTAGCATCCGCTAGTTTTGTGAGGGCTGCTGACGTTTTAGACATTTGAAGCAGTGAAAACGTACTCTCTTGCATACGCGCACCACCACTGGCACTCACGATAATCAATCCCTCTTTATTGGCAATAGCACGATTAATGGAGCGAACAATCTTTTCGCCCTCTACCGAGCCCAAACTTCCACCCATAAATGCAAAATCAAAAACTACAATCTGCGCAGGAACACTTTCAATGGTACATGATCCACACATCACTGAAGAGTTATTGCCCGTTTTTTCTTGCGCTTCTTCAATACGTTTTTTATAGGATTTTTTATCCACAAATTTGAGAGGATCTATCGGTATAAGATTGGTATCAAACTCGACAAAACTTCCCTCATCACAGATTTGTTCAATTCGTTGCTTCGCAGAGATACGCATATGAAAACCACACTTAGGACAGACATTAAAACGTTGTTCGATCTCTTTGTAATACATTAATGATTGACACGCACTGCATTTCACCCAGTGACTTGGAGCTTCACTTGGTGTAGATTGCGTTTTTCGGATTTTAGAGAAAATTTCTGCAAATCGCATAGGTTTTTATCCTCTTTTAAAGCTAATTGCTTATAAATAAACTTTTTATTTTATCAAAAATTTCCTTATCTTTGCTTACGAGGAAAATATCACGCTCATAAAAGGTGTGTAAATCTTGACACATAAACAGTCCTGCTTCCACATCATAGGTGCGCATAACGCCTTCATAGAGGACAAAGGAAACATCGTGTGCATAGGCTAAGGAAAGAGCAAAAGCGCCCGGAGAGCGGTACTTAATTTTGGCACTTTGTAACCTATCGTGTACCTTTTGGGAACAATACGATCGCTCAAAAATTCCCACCTTTGAAAAGGTGTTACATGTAACCAAAATAAAGCTCTTTTTTCCTATTTTTCCTTGACGTAAACCCCTCTCATCTTTGATAAAAATATCACCATTGGCTAAATTAGTAATGATCGCTTTGGTGCACATTTCATTTTCAAAATAAGCAATGGAAGTACCAAAATAAGGAAGATGCGACAGCAAATTATCACTGCCATCAATCGGGTCGAGTATGATGTGAGCTTTCTCATTGGGACTAGGGATCACCCCACTCTCTTCAGAGACAATTTCACCAAACGCCAAAAGGTGTTTGATGAAAATCTGCTCTGAGATTAGATCAATGCCAGCACTCACATCACCGCCCGCGCCAACGCTAAAAGAGTGGTGATGTGACTCCTCCAACCCTTTTACATGTAAAAGCGCATAGAGCTCTTCGTTGGCTTTTATCGCGGCTTCTAAAAAGTTCACCTATTGCTCATTTATCCAAGCAATTTTTTGATAATACTAAGGGCTGCTTCTTTGCCCTCTTTTGCAGCCGTGACCACAAGGTCTGAACCTCGTTTACAATCACCACCTGCGTATACACCTGATTTGCTGGTTTGATACTCATGATTGACGACAATACAGCCTGATTTATTCACTTCAATGCCATTTTCTGCCAAAAAGGTTGGAACGCTTGGCGTAAAACCCAGTGCAAAGATGATGACGTCTGCATCGACTCTAAAATCACCACCTTTAACGATCTCAACGCATTGACGGCAACTTGCATCTTTGGCACCTAAAATCGTTTTGTGCATATCAATCCCAATGGCTTGGCCATCTGAGTTGACTAAAATTTCTTTAGGAGTGACGTTGTATACAAACTCTGCACCCTCTTCAATCGCATTTTTGAACTCTTTTTTTGAGCCTGGCATATTGTATTTATCGCGTCGGTACAGACACGTGACACTTTTTGCACCCTCACGAATGGAGGTTCTTAAACAATCCATTGCCGTATCGCCACCGCCGATTACGACAACATTTTTACCTTTGACTTCAAATTTTTTATCATAACTCTCACTGAAAAGCTTTTTCTGAATCGCACGAAGAAAATCAATCGCCATAAAAACATTCTGAGCGTTTTCATTCGCCACATTGGCTTTGCGAGGGCTTTCTGCCCCAATGCTTAAAAAGAGTGCGTCATGGTTATGTGCGATCTCATCAAAGCTGATTTCTTTGCCGACATTGCTGGTTACATGTAAGGTCATTCCTGCATCTTGAAGCCATCTAACACGACGTGCGACCACATCTTTGTCGAGTTTAAAACCGGGGATTCCATAGGTTAAAAGTCCACCCGCTCGGTTTTGTCTCTCATACATACTCACAGCAATTCCAGCGCGTAATAGATAAGTCGCACAGGCGAGCCCAGCAGGACCTGCACCAATGACCGCTACTTTTTTCTTTGTCGTAATGCCTGGAAAACTAGGCTTTAACCCTTTTTTGAATCCCTCTTCAGAAATAAAAGTTTCAATCGCACCAATGGTAATGGCACCATGTCCATCATTCAGCGTACAATCTCCTTCACAGAGACGATCTTGTGGGCAAATTCGCCCTGTAATTTCAGGATACGGATTGCTCTCATTGGAAAGATTAAAGGCCAAATCGCGTTTCATCGCACTCGTAGCTTTGAGCCAAAAAGGAATGTAGTTGTGCAAAGGGCATTTGCTATGGCAAAAAGGATCGCCACATTGAATACAGCGATCAGCTTGCAAAGAGGCATCTTCTTTACTCAAAACTTCATAAATCTCTCTAAAATCTTTAACTCTATCACCACTTGAGCGTTTGCGTGGTTCGCATCGCTCTTCATTCACAAAATTTTGCATCTTAGTCTCCTTGCTCAGGATTAAGTGGCACCTTCGTCATATCTTTAGGTCGCACTATCCAAAAATCTCTTACCGCATGGCGGAAATTCTCTAAAATATGGGTTGCATTAAAGCTCGCTGTCTCATTAATATGCGTTCGAAGCAAGCGTTTGAGGAAGTGACGGGCTTCATCCATATCATCGGTATCAATACGCTCGGCAATCACCAATTCTTGGTTCAGTTTGTCGATAAAATCACGTGTTTCATCATAGACAAACGCCACACCACCGGTCATACCTGCGCCAAAATTGACACCGGTATCTCCAAGAATGGCAACCACACCACCTGTCATGTATTCACACGCATGATCTCCTGTTCCTTCTACCACAGCCGTACAGCCTGAGTTTCTTACACAGAAACGTTCCCCAACATTGCCTGCAATGTAAAGCTTACCACCCGTTGCACCATACAAACAGGTATTACCAGCGCATGAAAAACCTCTACCTTGATATTTTGGAGCAATGACGATTTTTCCGCCATTCATCCCTTTACCCACGTAGTCATTCGCCGTGCCTTTGAGGTTAATGCTAATACCATTGGCTAAAAATGCTCCCAAGGATTGCCCTGCTACACCACTGAGTCTAAAGACGATGCTGTCATCTTTAAGCCCTTTATTGCCATAAAATTTTGCAATCTCACCGCTGATGAGTGTTCCAAAACTACGATTGGTGTTGCGAATCGTTTTATGTAAAACTATTTTTTCATCAGGATTTTCGATGACTTTGTAGACATCTTTTAAAATCTCTTTTTCAAACTCGTTTTTATCAAATGGATCATTTGATTTGCCATTGTGCGTATCAGGACCTTCAAGTCTCATGAGCACAGAAGAGAAATCAAACTTCTTCGCGAATGCATCGTCTATTACATGTAAAAGATCACTTCGTCCAATAATCTCTTCCATATGGGTATAACCAAGGTGTGCTAGAATTTCTCTCACATCTTCCGCCAAAAGAGTAAAGAAGTTGACCAATTTATCAACCGTTCCTACAAAATGCTCTCTGAGTTTCTCATCTTGTGTTGCCACACCCACAGAACAGCGGTTTAGATGGCATACACGAAGTACTTTACAGCCAATGATGGTTAAAGAAAGCGTTCCAAACGCATAACTCTCTGCTCCCAGAAGTGCTGCTTTAATAACATCCAAACCTGTTTTTAAACCACCATCGGTTTGCAAATGGACAGAATCTCTTAGATGATTGGCTTTAAGGGCATTGTGTGCTTCACTTAAGCCAATTTCCCATGGATTTCCCGCAAATTTAATGGAAGTAAGCGGTGCTGCACCCGTACCGCCATCGCCACCAGAGATGATGATCTTATCCGCATACGCTTTGGCGACACCTGCCGCAATCGTCCCAACGCCTGCAGTCGATACGAGTTTTACAGTAATAATTGCTTCTGGGTTGATCTGTTTCATGTCAAAAATAAGTTGCGCCAAATCCTCAATCGAATAGATATCATGATGCGGTGGTGGTGAAATCAAGGTCACGCCAGGAATCGTATAGCGAAGACTTGCAATCAAGGCTGTTACTTTATGACCTGGAAGTTGTCCACCCTCACCTGGTTTTGCACCTTGTGCGACTTTAATTTGAATCTCTGTTGCACTGCGTAAATACTCAGGAGTGACACCAAAACGACCCGATGCTATCTGTTTAATACGTGAGTTTTTGTTACTCTTAAGACGTTCAGGCGATTCACCACCCTCACCTGAGTTACTCATACCGCCGATCTTATTCATCGCTTCACCGAGTGCCTCATGCGCTTCGGGAGAGATAGAACCCAAACTCATCGCTGCGGTAGAAAAACGTCTGAAAATAGCCTCTTTGGATTCTACTTTATCAAGCGTAATAGGCTCTCGATCCGATTTAAGCTCAAAGAAATCTCTAATCTTT
>Ga0302286_10001387_pt1 | contig 18089 bp, 14 predicted proteins | sample III_Fen_E2_3_FD_198765 | JGI IMG/M metagenome (GOLD analysis project Ga0302286, IMG submission 198765) | Peat permafrost microbial communities from Stordalen Mire near Abisko, Sweden - III_Fen_E2_3 | ecosystem: Environmental > Terrestrial > Soil > Wetlands > Permafrost | place: Sweden: Abisko...
CCAAAGCGTACCTTTTACTGCCGACTGCCAACACAAAAGACCCACTTTGTTAGTGCTTCTGGGCCCCACAGGTGTCGGAAAGACCAATATCAGTCTCAGGATGGCGGAGCAGTTAGGATGTCCTATTGTATCGTCCGATTCCAGGCAGTTTTACCGTGAGTTGAAGATTGGTACCGCAGCGCCCACGATGGAGCAGCTAAAGCGCGTAAAACACTATTTTATCGGTACTCATTCCATTCATGATGAATATAATGCAGGTCAATATGAAACTGATGTTATCGGGTTGCTGGATGAATTATTCAAAAAACACAAGGTTGTGATGTTGGTAGGAGGGTCGATGATGTATATAGATGCTATTTGCAATGGTATGGATGACATACCGACAATAGATCCTGACACCCGCGCATTCTGGCAACACTACTACGGAGAAAATGGACTTGAAAGCATTCAAAATGAATTAAGGAGGCTTGATCCTGCGTATTCTAGTCTGGTGGATCTGCAAAATCCGAAGCGTATTCTCCATGCGTTGGAAATATGCAGTGTGACTGGCGAACCCTATTCCAATCTACGTACCGGGCAACGGAAATTACGTAATTTCAATGTTGTGAAAATAGGGTTAAACCGCCCTCGCCCTGAATTGTACGAACGAATCAATGCCCGTGTGGATGAAATGATTGCGGAAGGATTAGTGGAGGAAGCCAAAGAATTCTACCAATACAAGAACCTGAATACATTAAATACAGTTGGTTATAAAGAGTTATATAACTATCTGGATGGACTCTGGACTCTTGATTTTGCAGTGAACATGATAAAACAGGATTCGCGCCGGTATGCCAAACGTCAATTGACCTGGTTCAACCGGGACAAAGAGATTCTGTGGTTTCATCCTGACGAGCTGGAGTCAAAAATAGAATTAGTATTTCAAAATCTCTGATCCATGAAAATTACCGAACACAAGTCGCTACTATCTTACAACACTTTTGGCATCGATGCTAAAGCTGATTATTTTGTTGAATACGATTCTGCCACCGATCTGCAAGCTGTTTTGCAGTCCGGAATAGTGAAAAACAATAAAACACTTCATATTGGAAAGGGAAGTAATCTGTTATTCCTGAATGACTTTAAAGGTGCAATACTCCATTCAGCCATTCATACCATTGAAAAAATAAAAGAAGATGAAGATTCAGTTTCTCTGGAAGTCGGTTCCAGTGTAAATTGGGATGATTTTGTAGGGTACTGTGTGAAACACGGTTGGGGAGGAGTGGAGAATCTTTCGCTGATACCGGGTGAGGTAGGAGCTGCAGCTGTACAAAACATTGGAGCCTATGGTGTAGAGGCGCAGGAAGTCATCGAGGAAGTGCATGCCATTGACGTTGAAACTGCTAATTCCAAAACGTTCAAGAACGAAGATTGCCGGTATGGCTATAGAAATAGTATTTTTAAAAACGAACTAAAAGGGAAATATATTATTACTTCTATCGTTTTCCGGCTAGAAAAGAATCCCATTTTCAGAGTAAACTATCAGCATCTGGAAGAGGAGGTTTTAAAGACCGGAGAACTGACTTTGCAGAACATCCGTCAAACAATCATTCAAATCAGGGAAAGTAAATTGCCTGATCCAAAGATCATGGGGAATGCCGGGAGTTTTTTTATGAATCCTGTGATTTCGACACGACAATTCATATCCTTGCAAGCCAGTTTCCCGAATATCCCTCACTACTATGTATCCGATGCTGAAGAAAAAGTACCTGCAGCGTGGTTGATTGATCAGTGCGGTTGGAAAGGAAAGCACATTGGCAATGCCGGTGTTCATGACAAACAGGCGTTGGTGTTGGTGAACCTGGGAGGTGCCACTGGATCCGAAATCGTATATTTGGCAGAGCAAATACAACTCTCAGTACATGCCAAATTTGGTATCCAGCTAAAACCGGAAGTGAATTATATTTGATAAAAAGAAAAAATAATCTCCAAACCCCTAAAGGGGATAAGAAAAAACCCCTGATCTTTTCAAGACCAAGGGTTTTTTTTAAGGAGACAAAGGTTACTTAATTTACCTTTAGGGGTTAGGGGTTTATTTCTTATTTTTTATTTAAATATCTTTCTCTTATTCAGCTCCGTTCTGTATTTATTGGCATTTGCAAGATGCTCCGCCCAGGTAGTTGCAAATTTATGTTTCCCGTTCAAGGTCTCGGAGGCACACATGTAGATATATTTGTGATGTGAGTAGTTTAATACGGCATCGATTCCGTCGGGTGTAGAGACGCGGATTGGTCCGGGTGGCAATCCTGTGTTTTTGTATGTATTGTAAGGCGAGACAGTGCGCAAATGACCAAAAAGAACCCGTTTGATAGTAAAATCACCTACTGCAAATTTAATAGTAGGGTCTGCTTGCAAAGGCATGCCTGCTTTCATACGGTTTAAATAAAGTCCTGCCACCATGGGGCGATCCTGCTTATTGTTAGTTTCCTCTTCTACTATCGAAGCCAATGTACTCACCTGTGTCGGCGTAAGCGGAATGGCTGCTGCTTTAGCCTTACGTTCTTCAGTCCAGAAACTAGTGTATTCTTTATCCATCCGTTTAAATAAATCCTTGGCATTTATATTCCAGAAAACTTCGTATGTATTCGGGACAAAAAGTGAAATAGAAGTGAAGGGGTTTAAATGGTATGTTGCCAGAAAAGCTGTATCGTTTAATAGTTTTAGAATGCTGGCAGAATCTGCCATCAATTGCAAGCCCAGTTTGGCTGCCAATTGTTCTTTCGTGCGTATGTTGTTGAATGATAGTCGTACAGGTGTCTGTCTTCCGCTACGTAATATCCGTACCAGTTCAAAGTTATTCATTCCTGATTTCAAGGCATACCGTCCTGAATGGATCTTAGTTCCATAGTGAAGCAACCCGGCTACCTGTGTAAAGGAAGATTTGTTCAGTATATGAGCATCTTTTGAAAGAAGAGTAGTGACATCTTCAAATGTGCTGCTGTCGGGGATGCAAAGAAACGCTTTCTCCTTACTATAAGGAAAAACGTTAGGAACAAAAAAAATCGCGATGAAGTATAGAAAAATTACTGATACTGCTAAACCAATCCATTTAATTGGTTTCTTTAAGCCTTTTGTTTTTTTTGCTTTTGTTGTCATAAGAGTAAGGTGTGGTTGTAAGTTCTAATGAACTGCAAAAATACGGATTTGTTTTGAAATAACTTAAAATAATACGAGATGCAATTTATTTAATATCTTTTTTTAAGTCTAAAGTGCGGAAAATCAATCAACAGTTAATTATGGTGATGGTAATTTAGCTTGGAAATTCAAGAAACAGTTTTGATAATCAAAAATTCCTTCTTATATTTGCACCCGCTAAAGCAAAAGTCAGGAAGTTTGGGTGAGTGGCTGAAACCACCAGTTTGCTAAACTGACGTACGGGCAACCGTACCACGAGTTCGAATCTCGTAGCTTCCGCTAAGACGTCGAAATCCAATGGGTTTCGACGTTTTTTCATACTAGCTTTCACCTTTCACTTGTTTTTAGATCCTGAAAATAAAGGATTTTTTTATCCCAGAAATACCAATCAAATACTATACTTCCTTTTATGTGTCCTTTAGGTGGTTGGGAGTCAGTATAAAATTCGTATCTTTGCAGTCAAATAATATATTTTCAATGAGATTTGACGAACTTCCCCTTTGTGATGCCGTATTGGACGGATTGCAAGCCATGAATTTTAAAGAAGCCACTCCGGTTCAGGAACAAACCATACCAGTAATACTTCAAAAACGTGATGTAATTGCCTGTGCCCAAACCGGAACCGGTAAAACTGCAGCTTTTATCCTTCCCCTTTTGCATAACCTACAGGCTGAAAAGCACGATGAAAACTTTGTAAATGCCATTATCATGGCACCAACCCGTGAACTGGCACAACAAATCGACCAGCAAATGGAAGGTTTTTCATACTTTACGTCATTCTCTTCGGTTGCAGTTTACGGTGGTAATGATTCAGCAGCCTGGGATGTTCAACGACGTGGATTGCAAAAAGGTGCCGATGTAGTCATTGCTACTCCCGGGAGACTGCTCTCTCATATTAACCTCTACGACATAGATTTTTCACACGTAAAATACTTTATTCTCGACGAAGCTGACCGTATGCTGGATATGGGTTTCTTCGACGATATTATGCAAGTGGTAAACCGTTTGCCGAAAGACAGGCAGACAATTATGTTTTCGGCAACTATGCCGCCTAAAATCCGTTTACTGGCCAAGTCAATTATGCATGATCCTTTTGAAGTGAAAATTGCTGTATCCCGGCCGCCAGACAGCATTATGCAGACTGCTTATATTTGTAATGAAGGTCAAAAGCTGGGTCTGATCAGACATTTGTTTGTTGAACAGACAGCTAATAAAGTTATTATTTTTTCGGGCTCAAAACTGAAGGTAAAAGAACTGTTCAAGACGTTCCGTCAAATGGGTCTATCGGTTGGAGAAATGCATTCTGATCTCGATCAGGTACAACGGGATCATATCATGCATGAATTCCGTAACAATCGTGTCAATATTTTGGTAGCTACCGATATTGTATCCCGTGGAATTGATATTGATGATATTTCATTAATCATCAATTATGATGTGCCTCACGATGCAGAAGATTATGTTCACCGTATCGGTCGTACAGCGCGTGCCAGTGCTAAAGGAATGTCTATTACTTTTGTTTCGGTTGAAGAACAATATAAATTCAAACAAATAGAAGAATTCCTCGAAAAAGACATCTATAAAATACCAATGCCTGAGGAGCTCGGAGAATCTCCTGAATATAATCCTGAAAAAAATAAACATTTCAAGAAGACTTTTGCTAAGGGAAAAGGTTCTTTTCAACGGAACAAAGTTAAAAGATAATTCCATATAAAAATACTTTCGGGTATTTCCTTTGAGCCGTGATAAATCACGGCTCTTTTCTTTTCGAAAACGGTAGCAACGGATTCATTCGACAGAATCCTGACACAGACAATAATCCTATTCACAGTCTGATAGCATTCTTGGATTACTCCGTTCCAGCAGCCAGCCTCTTCGTCCGTTGTAAGCTTTGAAATCAATGGCCATTAGTCCAGATAAGTGTGCTACGTCGTTCTAAGAAGAGTATTGCTCCTACTGTATTTTTAAAACTTTGAGTAACTTTGCACAACTATATATCGCAAAAAAAAACAATGACCCATTTTTCATATCCTTTGCTAGATGAACTGCAAATCAGGGATCAAATCAACAGGTTTTCAGTATCACATATTCCTTTTCTATTCATAATCGATTATAAAGCAAAGCATGGCTACGTGATTAGGCAAGAGGAATTGAGTTCCGATTCTATTCAATTTCAGTTTGAAAAATACCACTCAACAGTTGAAGCCGGGAGCCTGAAATCAAAAGATTTGCGCTGGGATATCCAAGCGTTGAACTTGCAACAATATCAACATAAATTCGAGTCTGTACAGCATCAGATTCAACTTGGGAATTCATTTTTGGTAAACCTGACACAACCTACAAAAGTGAAATGTAATTTTACATTGCTCGAATTGTATGCCCAAAGTAAGGCCAAGTATAAAATGTGGTTGAAAGATGTCTTGCTGGTACTCTCGCCTGAAACATTCGTACGCATTGAAGGACGAACTATTTCTTCGTATCCTATGAAAGGAACTATCGATGCCTCTCTTCCAAATGCAGAGCAAATCATATTGAATGACCCTAAAGAAATGGCTGAACATGCCACCATTGTCGATTTGATACGCAATGACCTCAGCTTGGTAGCAGTGCAGGTGGAGGTGAAGCGTTACAGGTATATCGAAAAGATTAAAACAAACAAACAGGATTTGTTCCAGGTAAGTTCTGAAATATCGGGAAAATTGCCTGCGGATTATTATAATCGGCTTGGTGATATCCTTTTTGCATTGCTCCCTGCCGGTTCTATTTGTGGAGCTCCTAAAGCAAAAACCCTGGAAATTATTCAGGAGGTTGAAGGGTATGACCGTGGATTCTATACCGGAATTTGCGGATATTTCGATGGCGAAAATCTTGATTCAGGAGTAATGATACGGTTTTTGGAACAGGATGGTGATCAACTCATTTTTAAAAGTGGTGGCGGGATAACCTCCCAAAGTGAATTGATAAGTGAATATGAAGAACTAATTCAAAAAGTATATGTGCCGTTTTGTTGAATCTATAAAGTTGGATAACGGAGAATTTAAACGTCTGGAACTTCATCAGGAGCGTGTCCGGCTGGCGATACAGGATTACTATCCATCCGAAAAAGTCTTTCATCTGATCGAGTCTTTAACTGAAACTACCTACCCACCGGTGGGTCTTTATAAATGCCGGGTGGTCTATGACTCCTTGATTCGGGAGATAGAATATATACCCTATATCCGGCGTGAAATACGTTCGCTAAAATTGCTGGAAACCCAACTGGAGAGCACCCAATATAAACCGGAAAACAGAAGTGACTATAATGCTGCTTTTGCCCTTCGAGGGGATTGTGATGAAATTATCCTGGTAAAGAACGGATTATTAACCGATACTTCATTCTCAAATATTGCCCTATTTGATGGACAATGCTGGTTTACCCCACGGATTCCATTAATCTACGGTGTAAACAGGGCCTGGCTTATAAAGCACAAAGTTTTAATGGAGAAAGACATACTTGTGTCTGAATTGGTGAACTTTAAACTCGTTTCATTGTTTAATGCTATGAATGAGTTTGGTGATATTGAATTGGATGTTTCTGCAATCAGGTTATAAATATATGAATATTGCGAATTTAATGTTCATTTTATTCTGATTTGTAAGAAAAATAATCAAATTATTTTCACTTTGCATTTGCGGGTTAAAAAAAATGCAGTATCTTTGCAACGTTTTTAAGAATAGATGATGAACAAAAGTTATTTACATATCCTCTTACTCGGTATTATTATTCTCTTGCAACACAAGTAGAAGTGAGTTTGGTATGTAGTAAAATACAATATAATAGAAAGCCTTTCTCACTAGTGTGAGAAAGGCTCTTTTTTTTAATATGAAATTTTCAAAACAGACAATAATATGGATAGATTATTTATTTTTGACACTACATTACGCGATGGCGAGCAGGTTCCGGGATGCCAGTTGAACACCATAGAAAAAATACAGGTGGCACGTGCGTTGGAAACACTGGGTGTCGATGTAATTGAAGCCGGTTTCCCGATCTCAAGTCCGGGTGATTTTAAATCAGTAGTTGAGATCTCAAAAGCTGTAACCTGGCCAACGATATGTGCATTAACACGTGGAGTTCAAAAAGATATTGATGTAGCAGCCGAAGCTCTCCAATATGCAAAAAACAAACGTATTCATACCGGAATTGGAACTTCTGATTTTCATATAAAACATAAATTTAATTCCAACCAGGAAGATATACTGGAGCGTGCTATTGCGGCTGTGAAATATGCCAAGAAGTATGTAGAGGATGTTGAATTCTACTGCGAAGATGCCGGCCGTACCGATAATGTGTACTTGGCAAGAGTAGTGGAAGCCGTGATTAAAGCAGGTGCCACTGTGGTGAATATCCCCGATACAACAGGCTATTGCTTGCCCTGGCAGTTTGGTGATAAAATCAAGTTCCTGATGGAAAATGTAAAAGGAGTACATAATGCAATCATCTCCACTCATTGTCATAATGATTTAGGAATGGCGACTGCCAATACGATTTCTGGTGTGATGAATGGTGCACGCCAGGTGGAGGTAACCATGAATGGTATTGGTGAACGCGCCGGAAATACTGCATTGGAAGAAATAGCTATGATCCTGAAGTGTCACAAGGGATTGAATATTGAGACGCAAATCAATACCCAGAAAATATCTTCTACCAGCCGGTTAGTTTCCAGCCTGATGAATATGCCTATACAACCCAATAAAGCGGTAGTGGGTAGAAATGCGTTTGCACATTCCTCGGGTATTCACCAGGATGGTGTATTAAAGAATCGCGAAAGCTATGAAATCATGGACCCGAAAGATATTGGGATTGATGAAAATTCCATTGTATTAACTGCCCGAAGTGGGCGTGCAGCATTAAAACATCGCTTACATTTATTAGGAATGGAAGTGGAAAGTGCTAAATTAGATACTATTTATGAAGAGTTCCTTAAGTTAGCTGACAGGAAAAAGGACATCAATGATGACGATGTTCTATTGCTTGCTGGTATGGAACGTACCGAACAACAACGGATTAAAATAGATTATTTACAAGTAACTTCCGGTGTTGGCCTAAAAGCAGTTGCCAGTATCGGGTTGATAATTGCCAATGAGAAATTTGAAGCTGCTGCATCGGGTAATGGCCCTGTGGATGCAGCTATTAAAGCCCTGAAACAAATTATCAAACGTGATATGAATTTACAGGAATTTACCATTCAGGCTATCAATAAAGGAAGTGATGATGTCGGTAAAGTGCATATGCAGGTTGAACATCAGGGTGCCATTTATTATGGATTTGGTGCAAATACCGACATTGTAGCTGCTTCGGTAGAGGCTTATATTAATGCAATTAATAAATTTGTGAAATGAAGAATTTGTTACTCTTCATGAGTCAACAAAAACGGAATTACTAAAGTGAAAAATAAAAAAAACAAAAATATACTTTCATGATTCTTCGTAATAGGGAGTGGAAAGTGCTAAATTATTATTATTTATGAAAACATTATTTGATAAAATTTGGGATGCACATGTAGTATCTACGGTTGATGAAGGACCTACCCAGCTATATATCGACAGGATGTATTGCCACGAAGTGACAAGTCCCCAGGCTTTTGATGGAATGCGAAATCGTGGGTTGAAAGTGTTTCGTCCGGAACAAATTACCTGTATGCCGGACCATAATATCCCGACTCTGAATCAGGAAAGTCCGATTGCTGATCCTGTTTCAAAAATACAGGTTGATACGCTGACAAAAAATGCCCTTGAATTTGGGTTGACCCATTATCAGATGGGTAATGAGAAAAACGGAATTATTCATGTAGTAGGACCTGAAATCGGATTGTCATTACCTGGTATGACCTTGGTCTGCGGCGATTCCCATACCTCAACACACGGTGCTTTAGGAGCTGTCGCGTTTGGTATTGGAACCAGCGAAGTGGAAATGGTCTTGGCAACACAATGTGTTTTCCAGTCACGTCCCAAAACTATGCGTATAAACATTCATGGAAAACTGAATCCGGGCGTTACCTCAAAGGATTTAGCTCTTTATGTGATTGCTAAAGTAACAACGGGGGGTGCTACTGGCTATTTTGTAGAATATGCAGGTGAAGCTATCGAAGGCCTGAGCATGGAACAACGGTTGACAGTCTGTAACTTGTCCATTGAAATGGGTGCCCGTGGTGGGTTGGTTGCACCGGATGAAATTACTATTGCCTACTTAAAAGGAAAAGAGTATTCACCAAAAGGGGTAGAATGGGATCAAGCTGTTGCGAAATGGAAAGCGCTAAAAACAGATGCAGGGGCAGTCTTTGATAAAGAAGTGACTTTCAATGCCGCTGATATTGAACCGATGGTGACTTACGGCACTAACCCGGGAATGGGAATGGGCATTACGGATTCAATACCTACTTTGGAAAGTATTGATGAAGCCAGCCGTATTTCATTTGTAAAATCATTGGATTACATGGGTTACAAACCTGGTGAAAAAATCATGGGTAAAGCCATTGATTACGTTTTTCTGGGAAGTTGTACAAATGGTAGGATTGAAGATTTTAGAATTTTTGCCGATTACGTGAAAGGAAAAAAGAAAGCCGATAATATCGTTGTTTGGCTTGTTCCGGGTTCATGGGCAGTAGATAAACAAATTAAAGCTGAAGGAATTGACAAAGTACTTATTGAAGCAGGATTTCAACTCCGTCAACCTGGCTGTTCGGCATGTCTGGCTATGAACGATGATAAGGTTCCTGCTGGTAAATATGCTGTGTCTACTTCAAATCGTAATTTTGAAGGCCGTCAGGGACCCGGTGCCCGCACTATACTGGCTGGCCCTCTCGTTGCTGCAGCCGCGGCAGTTACAGGAAGAATAACAGATCCACGAGTTTAAATTTTAGTCAATAAAAAAAATGGAAAAATTTATAACACTTACTTCAACTATAGTTCCACTTCCGATAGAGAATGTGGACACTGACCAAATCATTCCTGCACGTTTTCTGAAAGCTACCTCGAAAGAAGGTTTCGGCGATAACTTGTTTCGTGACTGGCGATATGATAAAAATAATACCCCCATTGCATCTTTTGTCTTGAATACTCCAACTTATAAGGGCGAAATCCTTGTTGCAGGTAAAAATTTTGGTTCAGGTTCCAGTCGTGAACATGCAGCCTGGGCTATTGCCGGATATGGATTCAGGGTCGTTGTATCGAGCTTTTTTGCCGATATATTTAAAAATAATGCCATGAATAATTTTGTATTGCCGGTGGTTGTTTCAGAACCATTTTTAGCTGAAATATTCGAATCGGTAAATTCGGATGCGAACATTACCCTGACTGTGAATCTGGCTGAACAAACCATCACCAATAATTCAACCGGTAAATTTGAATCATTTGTTATCAATCCTTACAAAAAGGATTGTTTTATAAATGGCCTTGATGATATTGATTATTTGTTGAGCAAAAAAGATCAAATTGAGCAATACGAAAAAGCAAGATAGTCCTTTCATAGGCCAAAACTAGACTTATTGGTGTATTTAAAAGATAACTAATCAAACAATATAATTTGTTAATAATTAATATATTTTAATACTTTCCCTGGGGAGTTTAAAGGGGCATATATGTTAGAAATAATGGATACTACTCTCCGCGATGGTGAACAAACATCGGGAGTTTCATTTGCTGCTCAGGAAAAATTGAGCATAGCCCGGCTGTTATTGGAAGAATTACATGTTGATCGAATTGAGATTGCTTCAGCCCGTGTTTCTGATGGCGAATTTGCATCTGTTAAAAGAGTCTCGAAATGGGCTCGTGCGAATGGACATATTGATCAGATTGAAGTGCTTGGTTTCGTGGATGGGCGACTGTCGCTTGATTGGATTCAGAATGCAGGTTGTAGGGTCATTAATTTGCTCTGCAAAGGCTCGCTAAAACATTGTGTCCACCAATTGAAGAAAACCAAGGAGGAACATATCGTCGATATCAGGCAAGTGCTGGCAAGTGCAGAAGAAATGGATATCACTGTTAATATATACCTTGAAGACTGGTCGAATGGAATGCGTGAGTCGGAAGATTATGTGTATTTTATGGTGGATTCGTTAAAAGACGAGGCTGTGGTGAAAAGGTTTATGCTCCCCGACACCCTTGGCATTTTGAATCCGGATGAAACCCGTAACTTTTGTACCCGGATGATTACACGGTATCCGGATATTCATTTCGATTTTCATGCTCACAATGATTATGATCTGGCTGTCGCGAATGTGTTTGAAGCAGTTAAAGCAGGAATAAAAGGAATTCACGTAACGGTTAATGGACTTGGCGAACGTGCTGGAAATGCTCCACTTTCGAGTGTGGTCGCTGTCTTACACGATCAGTTGAATCTGAAAACAGATCTGCAGGAAGATAAAATCAATTCGGTCAGTAAGGTCGTTGAAACTTATTCCGGAATCAGAATCCCTCATAACAAGCCGGTTATCGGCGAAAACGTATTTACGCAGGTAGCGGGTATTCATGCCGATGGGGATAACAAAAAAAACCTGTATTATAATGATTTATTGCCGGAGCGTTTTGGCCGTGAACGTCAATATGCTCTTGGAAAAACTTCCGGGAAAGCAAATATATTGAAGAACCTGCAACAATTGGGGATAGAACTTGATGATGACATGATGAAGCGTGTCACTGAACGTGTTATAGAACTCGGTGACAAGAAGGAAATGGTGTCGCTGGATGAACTTCCGTATATTATCTCCGATGTGTTGAAAAACGAGCAGGAAGAACAAGTGATTAAGATTCTAAATTACTCCTTATCACTGACCCATGGATTAAAGCCTATGGCTACTGTGAAGATGGAAGTGAATGGAGGAGTTTATGAGCAATCTGCTTCCGGACACGGGCAGTATAATGCCGTTTCAAAGGCTATGTGGAAAATATATAAAAGTCTCAACAAACCAACGCCTGAGCTGCTGGATTATGTGGTGGTTATTCCACCCGGAGGACAAACCAATGCTTTTGTACAAACAATAATAACCTGGAGGTTTAAAGAAAAGGTGTTTAAAACAAGAGGGCTGGATGGTGATCAAACAGTGGCAGCAATCAAAGCAACAATCAAAATGCTTAATATTATTGATTAGTCAAAAATCCCTATTCAAATGTTTTTTGACTTAGGATGAAGATACAACAAAAGATATACAATACCAACGAAATAATTACAACGATAGCTCTGAAAAACTTTTGATATTTCTGTTTTTTAGTTATTGATTTAAATATGGCTGTTGTTATAATGGAAAAAAAAGCCCCAATTGTAATTAGTAAGTAAATCATAACACCGTCGTTTAAAATTATAACTGCTAAAAGTTTAGGATGCAAAGATAATAATATTTACGACATGAATAAAGGCAAACTGAAATTAATGTATAATAATATATAAAATAAACTTATAAAAATGTCAGAAACCACAGTAAAGGCCGATCAGTTGGAAGTTACAACCACTAAATCGGTAAAGTTGAATATTGCAGTATTACCCGGCGATGGTATAGGACCTGAGATCGTTGCCCAAGCTTTAAATGTTACCAAAGCAATTTGTCAGAAATTTGGACATGTTTTAACTTATGAATATGGTATTGTAGGTGCTTGCGCGATTGATACTACCGGTGAACCCTATCCTAAAGCAACCCATGAATTATGTATGAAATCCGATGCTGTACTTTTTGGAGCTATTGGAGATCCGAAATATGACAATGATCCCACTGCAAAAGTGCGTCCTGAACAAGGATTGCTCAAAATGCGCAAAGATCTGGGATTATATGCCAACATCCGTCCGGTAACTACTTTCCCTTCGTTAATTCACAAATCTCCACTACGTGCCGATTTAGTCGAAGGTGCCGATTTTATGTGTATCCGTGAACTAACAGGTGGGATGTATTTTGGCCGTCCTCAGGGAAGGAGTGAAGATGGAAATACTGCGTATGATACCTGCATTTACACCCGGGAGGAAGTGGAAAGAATCTTGCATCTGGCTTATAAATATGCTATGCAACGAAATAAAAAGTTAACCATGGTAGATAAGGCCAATGTATTGGCCTCCTCCCGTCTTTGGCGTCAGATTACACAGGAAATAGCCCCTTTGTACCCGGAGGTAGAAACGGAATATATGTTTGTTGATAATGCTGCTATGCGTATTATTCAATGGCCTAAGAGCTTTGATGTGATGGTCACTGAAAACCTGTTCGGAGATATCCTTACGGATGAAGCCTCTGTTATTACTGGTTCGTTGGGCATGTCCCCTTCTGCCTCGATTGGAATCCATACCTCCGTGTTTGAACCGATCCATGGCTCCTATCCTCAGGCTGCCGGTAAAAATATCGCAAATCCTATCGCAACGATTTTATCGGCTGCTTTAATGTTCGAATATGCTTTTGGTATGATGAAAGAAGGTGCCCTGATACGTGAAGCTGTTGCAGCTAGTATGGATGCCTGTGTGGTTACCGAAGATATAGCCAATGATGGTAATTCGTATAAAACTACCGAGGTAGGTGAATGGATTGTAAATTACATTTCTAAGTAAATTATACGCCCGACTAAGTTGATAAGTGAAAACGTCCTTCCGGTTCTGCGGATGGACGTTTTTTTTTTCTCTCTGAATGAAATACTTTCTGTAATGTGCCGGTGAAGTATTGAAATATAACAGAGCAGAATCTTAGTATGAAATTTTATTTTTTTTTAAATAATTCGTAGAAATAGTGAAATAAGTAACCGGATATAAAATCAAATGCATTGTTCTAATGAACTACCTGTATATAATTACCATGGTTAGTAGTATCAATAGATAACAAGTGAAAAGTAATGCTGCTGTCTGGAAATCTGATTTGACGATGGCTGATTTCATAAAGTTGGTAATTAAATTGAAATAATAGACTCGTTGGTTATTTCGTGAATTAAACGATGCAAATATATATATAAATTTGATACCTGTTGTCATACTGATTTTATGCGGAAGTTGTTTAAAAGGCGAGAGATTGTTTCAAATGAAACTGAAATGCTTTATGTTTGAAGTTGCTTTAAAAATGACATTTAATGTTATAAAATTACAAAGAATGAATATAACACTTTGATATTTAACTGTGCTAACTGAATTATATATTGATATTTAAATATTTTGTCATTCCGGCCTATCTGCTTTTAAACCAGTGAGAAATGCTCTTTGGTCAATATTCTGTCCATTTGTGGTTTGAAGCCATTCCCTTCATTTTTTAGGAAATATGATATGTAACAAATGACTTTAAATTAACACAAATTATAATATAGATTGATAATATTACATTATATTAACCGCAATCGTTTGAACTTATTGGGTTTTTCTTTAAGTAAGGGTGCGGAGATGCCTGATTTGACAGTGATAATACCTGTAAATTCCCTGTTGTTTCCCGGGTAACAAGCATTCTTGCTTATCCCAATGAGTAGGTGCAGGGTCTTAAAAAAGCTCAAAGCTCAAAGCGTGAACAAGTAAAAAAGGGTTGTCTGTTTTTAATTGATTTTATTCAGCGCGACTATAAGCCGAAATACAGAAGCACAGTTCCTGCAACTGTTGTAAAGCAAAACGGACCTCCATGTATATGGAGATCCGTTTTTGTTTCTTTTTTGGAAAGCAGGTTTATTTCTCTGCTAACAGTTTTTCTATGTCTTTTGAAATATCTTCCGGTTTAACCATCGAACCATACCGTTTTATAGGTTTTCCCTTTCTGTCTATCAGAAACTTTGTAAAGTTCCATTTTATATCATTCCCCAACGTCCCGGGTAGTTCAGCCTTCAGGTATTTGTAAAGTGGATCTGCTTTATCACCGTTTACATCAATTTTCATAAACAGAGGAAAATCGACTCCGTAATTCAAAGTACAAAACTTAGAAATCTCTTCTGCACTTCCCGGTTCCTGATTTGCAAACTGGTTGCATGGAAATCCCAGGATAACCAATCCTTTCTCTTTATACTCCGAATAGAGCTTCTCCAGGCCCTTGTATTGTGGCGTAAATCCACATTTACTGGCTGTGTTGACTACCAGGACTACTTTTCCGGCATATTCCTTCATGCTGGTTTCTTTGCCTGCCAATGACACAGCCTTGAACTGGTAAAAATTCACGGGAGTTTTAGTCTGTTGTGCCTGGGTGGGCAAAAAGGAAAATAATGTGATACATAATATTGCAATGGTTCCTTTCATATTCATTTTAGTTTTTATAATTTTATATGAAAACAACCATTTACAACTTATTGTTCGGTGAATGCCCTTCCATTCCGCAATTTATCTGCCGGTTTCGAGTATTCTTGGGTACAGCACCTCTTTAACCCATTTGTAATTAGGCTCTTTTCGCAGGATTTTTTGATAGGTAAGTTTCGCATCCCTTGGGTTGTCTGTCTTGTCGTAAGCTAATGCGATGGAGGTAAGCAGGTTCAGGTAAACCCAGTTTTGGATAGTGTCTTTGTTCTTTTCCAGGATTAAGGATCCTTTTAAATAAAACTTCAAAGCTTCCTCTTTATCTCCGCCGAATAATTTGGGGGTGTAGTACAGGAAATTTCCTTTATCGATGATAGCCTGGATATTTTGAGGATCCAACCGGTAGGCTTTGTTGATATCGGCTATGCTTTCACGGCCCAGGGCGAATGTCCTGAATTTACTGATAGCCATGCGGAATCCCAGAAAAGAACCTTTGTAGGCATAGGCTGTGGCATTTTTAGGGGATGCCTTTAGTATCTGATTGATCAGTTTTTCGCCTCTCCCGATCATATCTTCGGCTGTATCATATTGTTTCTTACCTAGTAGGTGCCCTATATAGCCATAGTAGAGGTTTACCAGTTCTAACTTCTGATCCACGGTGGTAAGCGGTTTTCCGGCCTCCGTGGCATGGATAATGGATCCCCACTTATACATCTCCCGGTTGATGAAAGTGGTATAGATGGTCTTTTTATAGGGTGATTCAGCAAAGATTTCCGGGGCTAAGGTGAATAAAAACAGGGTGATGAATAATTTGTTGATCGTAAATCTGGATGATAACATAGATAGTTTTTAATTTTTATTATTGTTGTCCGATAAAAAATTATATTGTTTATGATTATCCTGTATTTATCTAAAAATCAGATACGGGATTTCTATTTCACAAAACCAAGCCCCTAGTTTGGAAAGAGGCTTAATTGCATTTCTCGTTTGTATGTTTCATTCTTTTCCCTCCAGGTTTTCTCTGGGTCATTAAGGAAGCTGTATAAATTGATATAACTCATAAGTTGTCCACGTAAAAGACTGGTCATATTTGAAAACGCCCACTGACGTTTTACTTTACTACGAACCAACATTAGAAGCAGATTGGCTATCATAGCTGTCCATATTTGTATTTCAATGGCATTTACATTGTCGCCAAGAAAATACTTCAATGGAAAATTTTGTTTCAGTTGTTTGAATAAAAGCTCTATTTGCCAGCGTCTTCGATAGATTTCAATAATCATTTCAGCCTCAAAGTCAGTATTGTTAGTCAAAAACACCAGTACTTTTTTCTTTTGCTCATCCCAATAAGCTATTCTTCTGGCAGTATGAACAAGTTCTTTTCCCTTGCCATATCTAAGTTCAATAATTTCATCTATTAGAATTCCATTGTCAGCTGTGTCTGGAATATCAATCTCCTGAACAATACTATACAGAGCATTACTTTTGAGTTTTGTTACATACCAGACACCTTGATCAGTAAATTGCTCATAAGCTGCATAATCTACATAACCCTTATCAAATACAATGATAGAACCTTGCGCTAAATTTATTTCCTTGAGTAAAATATGATCATGTGTTGCAGCACCAGTATATCTAATCAAACAAGGAGTATTCTCTGATGCTTTAATCAGAGTATGTGCCTTTATTCCACCTTTCTTTTTGCCACTTTTACTGTTCCGTCCTACACCTTTTAAAATCTCTTTAAAGAGCGTTATAGTCGTGGAATCCATTATATACAGACGCTTCATGTCTGATTTACTCAAGTGGCTGTCCGATAAAAATGAAGCATATTGCTGATACAGCATTTTGTAGATACTTCCAAAGAAAGAACTATCTCGTCGTTTGTTTGCATCGGCCAAAGTGCTACGCTTAGCACTATAATTTAAACTCAGATGAGATAGTTTGGTTGCATTAGACAGCAGATTGATAACGACTTCCCGTAATGATTCAAAACCACCAATAACTGCATAGAGCATTGTAATGAAATGCGTCAGACCATCAAGCTTTTTTATGTATCTATCAGCTTGTTGAGACTTAGCAAGTCGTCGAATATCTCCTTTATCAACAAAATTTAATAGTTGTCCGAATATCGGCTGTCCGATAAAATGTTTATCTTTGCTCATGGTAGTATTTTAAAGTGTGGTAACTTCAAATATACACCATTGGAGTTAATCTGCAAAGATTAGCTCCTTTTTTTTATTTTTTTGGAAAACTTTTATCGGACAACAATAAATTTTTATATACAAATTCTACACAATGTTGACTAAATCATTTTTAAACTCATCAAACAATAGTCTGTTTTGAAATCTGCCGTCCCGTGCCGTGTATTGATCCTGTTTCCAGCAGGGCTGCTTTCTTGCTTTGTTACATGGAATTCCTGGAATGAGGACTAATTCCCGTTCAATGGGTATAAAACAAAAACGCTAAATCATTGTTTTAAAATGATTTAGCGTCTTTTGTGCTCTCCCTCTTGGACTTGAACCAAGGACCCTCTGATTAACAGTCAGATGCTCTAACCAACTGAGCTAAGGAAGAATTTAGTTGTACATTTTTTTCTCAAATGCTGTGCAAAAGTAATAGGTTTTATTGAAATATGCAATATCTTTGCACAAAAAACACGTATAATTTTATGAAAAAAATATTGGGAATGGGTAATGCCCTGACGGACATT
>Ga0302286_10001388_pt1 | contig 18082 bp, 18 predicted proteins | sample III_Fen_E2_3_FD_198765 | JGI IMG/M metagenome (GOLD analysis project Ga0302286, IMG submission 198765) | Peat permafrost microbial communities from Stordalen Mire near Abisko, Sweden - III_Fen_E2_3 | ecosystem: Environmental > Terrestrial > Soil > Wetlands > Permafrost | place: Sweden: Abisko...
ACTTTTACGGAGCAATGGACGGTTCGAGTAAATTCGTCAAAGGGGACGCTGTTGCTGGTATTATTATCACGATTATTAACATCATCGGTGGATTTCTAATCGGTTCATTCCAACATGGACTTGACCTTGCAACCAGTGCTCAAACCTATACCATTCTTACCATTGGTGATGGTTTAGTTTCTCAACTTCCTGCTCTTATTACGTCAACAGCAACTGGTATTTTGATTACACGTGCCAATAAAGCAGATGATGTTAGTTTCTCCGATGGCGCTGTTCAGCAACTCTTTGGTGAGCATAAAACGCTGATTATTGTTGGCTTTATTTTGGTCTTATTTTCACTTGTTCCAGGCCTTCCAACACTCTCTTTAATGTTTGTAGGTGTTATTTTCTTAGGGCTAGGCTATCTTGTCAAACAAACCAATGAGGGTAGTTTTTCCTTCCAAAAGTTTTTTGCCTCTACCCCTTTAGCCATGAAAAAAGCTAAACAAGAAGCTGAGAATAAAGCGCAAGGAGTACAAGCGCCTAAAAAGAGCCCTGAAGAGCTTCGTAAAGAGGAAGAGACGACACTTAATGACATTCTTAAACTCGAAATTCTTGAACTTGATTTGGGGTATCAGCTCATCAAGCTAGCAGACCCTGCACAAGGCGGTGATCTTTTAGATAGGGTTAAGAGCATGCGCCGTAAAATTGCATCCGATTTTGGCTATCTTATTCCTCAAGTCAGGATTCGCGATAACCTGCACCTCACACCCAATCACTACCAGCTTTTGCTCAAAGGCATTGAAATTGGTAATGGTGAAATCTATCCTGATAAATTTATGGCTATGGACAGTGGACTTACGATCGATAAAGTGCAGGGAATTCCAACGAAAGAACCTGCCTTTGGGCTCGATGCTCTTTGGATTGATGCAAATATAAAAGAAGATGCTATCATTAAAGGCTATACGACCGTTGATCCAGCGACCGTTATTTCAACGCATCTCAGTGAACTGATTAAAAAATATGCTGAAGAGCTTTTAACCCGTCAAGAGGTTCAAAGTCTTATCGACAAACTTCAAAAAGATTATCCTGTCGTTGTGACAGATTGTCTTAAAGTTGCCAATGTTGGACTTATTCAAAAAGTCCTTAAAGCATTGCTTCGTGAGAAAATTCCTATTAAAGATCTTCTCACAATTATTGAGACCATCAGTGATGTAGCAGAGGTGACCAAAAATGTCTCTATTATTGTGGAACAAGTACGAGCAAAGCTGGCACGGGTCATTACCAAACAGTATAAAGATGAAAATGGTATCTTAAAACTCATCACGTTCAATGCAGGAACAGAACAAAAACTGTTAGATGCCCTTAGAGAGCGTGATGGTGTACGTGATTTGGTGTTGAATATTGGTCAAATCAATACATTGGTGAAAGCCTGCAGCGATGAAGCAGCTAAGCTACTTCAAAAAGGCGTTGCACCCGTTGTCATCATCGTTGATCCACTGTTGCGCAAACCTCTTTCAGATATTTTCGAGAAGTTTGGACTTGAAATTGTGGTACTTTCCCACGCTGAGATCGATTCAAGCTCCAAATTTGAAGTCATGGGCTCAATAGAAATTGACAAACTCTAAGCCTAAAGAGTATATAAACTACTAAAGCATTAAGGATTTTTATGAACTACCTATTACACCACCTCTCACACACGGATTTAGATGGCTATAGCTGCCAGATGGTGAGTGCTCACTATTTTGATTCGATTAACTTTTATAACTCCAATTATGGCAAAGAGATCAATGAATGTTTCAATCAAATTTTATCTATTATTCAAAATTCTGAAGATGAAAAACATGTTATTTTGATCACGGATCTGAACCTGACGATGGAGCAAGCTAAAGAGTTTGAATCCAAAGTCAGTATTTGTGACAAAGAGATTATGATGTTTGTACTGGACCATCACAAAACAGGACAAGAGTGTGCGGACGCTTTTGAGTGGTATTATCTCGATTCCAGTCGTTGTGCTACGAAAATTACCTATGATTTTTTCAGCGCCCTTTATGGCACAGATGAAAAACTAAGCCATTATGTCGACGTCGTGAACGCGGTGGATATTTGGCTTGAGGACAAACCTGAGTTTGAATTGGGAAAAGTCTGTATGGGGCTTGTCAGTGGTGCGAGAGAGGTCAATAAGATCATGTTCCCGGAAGAGAATAGCAAGTACATTTTTTCCTTGCTTAGTAAAGCCCAAGAATACTTTACATGTAAAGATGCACACATCGCTTTGGATGATGCGATTCATGGGATTAAAAAATCATTTTTCATTACAGAGGCTAACAATACACTGAGCAACTTAGTCTCCGCCTACAACGTTATTTTACTCAGTAAAAACAGAGAAAAAATGCAAATTACTTACAAAGAGTACACAGGTATTTTGACGTATAACATTGGTAACGTTTCGGTCATTGGCAATGATTTTTTAACGGCCAACCCTGATATGGATTTCTTTATGGATATCACCTCTAAAAAGACCATCAGCCTGCGCTCCAACGGTAAAGTTGATGTCAGTAAAATGGCAGCACACATCGCCAATGGTGGCGGACACCACAATGCAAGTGGTGGACTTCTCAGCAATTTTAAAGATGCTTTTATCTATGATAGCATCAAATCACAAGTGATGAGCATCATCACGAATAAAGGATAATCATGGAAGCAAAAGAGCTTAAAAAAGAGCTAGAGCGTGCCGAGATTGAGATTGAAGAGATGGCAATGCAGTTGGCTGACATGTTAGGTGCTGCCCTCTTCTTTGCAGGTGCTAAAAAAGAAGATATACCTCAAGCAATTGATCTTTATCTTAAAGGATTGGATGAAGTCTTTGAAGACGAAGATGAAGACAGTGAGATGGGCTTTGAAGAGGTCATTGAAGTGATTGAATATATCCGAAACAAAAACCCGAAACTTTTTCACAAATAATCGGTGTAGAGACTCTCTCTACACTCTCTTTTTTGCGATAAATGTCGTAAAATTTCCCCATTTAAAAATAGTTTCTATCGTGTCAAATCCTGCATTTTTTAGCATCGCTTTGTTTTCATCTTCCGTGTAAGGAATCAAAACATTCTCCAACGCCTCTCTTTTTTGCGCAATTTCAAAATCACTGTACCCTTGTTCACGTTTAAAGTCATAGTAGAGATCAATCATCTGCTTGTTGAGGACTTTATCGTCAAAAACAATCTTCTCACTAAAGATAAAAAGACCATTTGGATTCAGTGCATCGTAGAGTTTAGAGACAAACTCGGTTCGTTGCAAAGGGCGGATAAATTGCAGCATATAATTGGCAATAATCGCATCTTTACCACTAAGCTCAATTTGCGTAATGTCCGCATGCTCAAGTGTTATAGTTGCCCCATACGCATGCACCTTCTGCCGAGCAAGATGCAACATGGCTTCTGCATTGTCAAAGCCTAAGAGATGATAGCTCTTATTGCTCATTTTATGCAGTGCCAAAAGGGTATTGGCCGTCGAACAGCCAAGGTCAACGATCTTTGCACCCTCTTTTACATGATTACAAATTGTTTTACATGTAAGCTCTATCACCTCTTTGTAAAAAGGGATTGAGCGCTCTAGCATATCGTCAAAAACAACTGCAACATCTTCATCAAACTCAAATTGTTTGGTAATTGGTTTGGTAAATACTTTATCCATTACAATCCATATCCATAGCATTAAATTCTTTTCAATTATAACAAAATATTAGTTAGTATTAAGCATTCTCTTCTTATACTGTCACTACTTTCAAACAGGTTATACCATGAACAAACAGCTCCAAGAACTTACTGATCTTACAATTAAAGAGATACGCAACCTTGAAATTGTTTTGCCTGAAATTTACCGCGATATTTTCTACACCAAAGCCAAAGACCTTGGGATTAAACTCAGCGACATCGATAAAGAAGCTGCGATGCTTTATGCGCTTCACAAAATTCAACTGATTCAAAATGAGACCGAACGCTCAGCCTCTGCGCTGAAAGAAAATGTCATCAATGCGAAGATAGCCATCACCAATAAAGACAATATGGCACTTCAATATATTGAAGACAATATGGTTGAGTTAGAGACAAAAATCGCTTCGTTGCTTGAAGAGCTTTATATTGATGATTTGACGCGCTTGTACAATCGAAGGTGGCTTTTTGATAAGTTTCTCAAAGACGATCACTTTAAAAGTAATGGTTATTTAGCCTTTGTCGATATCAATCACTTCAAAGATGTCAATGATAAATTTGGCCATATCATCGGTGATAAAGTCTTACATGTCATTGGCAAAGTGCTCAAAAAAGTACACAATACTACAGCCATTCGTTTTGCGGGGGATGAATTTATCATTCTAAGTGAACAACATGATAATGATGAAATACATAAAATTTTACATACAGTCAATCAAAATCTACTTAAAACGCCTTTTAAACATAACCAAGAACTCTTTTACATTGATTTTTCATTTGGAGTCGCTTCTTTTAAAGTCAAAGATAGCTTTAAAAAAGTGCTTGAAGATGCCGATACCAAAATGTATAACTATAAAAAATCTATCAAATAAACCTTACAGGTTCCAAGCTCTTTTTTAGCATCTACGATATCTTTTTCGATTTGAATTTTAAGATCACTCAGCGTGTTAAATTTTTGATTATCCCGCAAAAACTTTACAAAGAAGAGCTCAATAGAACCTTGAACTTCGCCAACAGTGGCATCCAAAAGATGAGTTTCAATGGAAAAGGATCCATCGGTACTTTCTCTTACGCCAATAAATGAGACAGAATCGTAAATCGTTTGGGCGATACGTGTACGTGTTGCATACACACCCTCATGAGGAATGAGATACTCAAGGACTTTCATATTAAGCGTAGGAACAAGCTCTTTTTTCCCAAGCCCCTGCCCTGTAATCACATCGCCTGTAATGGCATATTCACGTCCTAAAAAACGGTTCGCCTTATCAAGTTTGCCCTCTTCTAAATAGGTACGAATCACGCTTGAATGTACAGAAATTCCGTGGTAACTAAACTCATCAACAATCACCACTTCGCCATCAAAGAATTTTTGTAAATCCGCTGCATTGCAAGAACGGTGTTGTCCAAAACAAAAATCATAACCGACAACAATTTTTTTAAGATTTTTAAATTCGTGTTTCAAAAGCTCTACAAATTCAGTTCCGCTAAGGTGTTTTACTTTGAGAAAATGAAAAAACATGCAAGGATAACCCGCATATTCACTCCTCTTAATCCCTGGTGTTAGATTGGCTTGATCCTTGTCTATGACAAACAGTGCGCCATTGTGACCTAGATGATTAAGAAGCTGTCTGTGCCCTACATGAATACCATCGAAACTTCCGATGGCTAAGGTATCAACACTCTCTTTTTTTAAAATAGTAGAACGTCTCAACATTCCCCTCTTTCCCTTTTACAAGTGATTCTCTTTTTTCGATCAGTGTCCATCCAAGCGTGACCGCTTGTGCTTCAAACTGATAATGTGCGCGCATAATAGCCGAGCCATCTTTAACGACACCTTTCGTGCTACGTTTGACATCTTTTCCCACTTCAAATTGTGGCTTAAACAAGATAATAATAGCAGAATTTGCTAACGTATTGATTACGTCCAAAAGAGCGCCGATGCCAATAAAGGAGACATCACAACTCACCATGTCATAGGTTCGCTCTGGCTTAAATAGTCGAATATCACTATTTTCATGCAAAATAATTCGAGAGTCGACTTTTAAAGTGGGATGAAGCTGTTCACTTCCCACATCCACAGCAGTCACACTCTTCACCTCTTCTTCGAGCCAAACCTGCACAAATCCCCCTGTGCTACTGCCAATGTCAAGAACATCCGCCCCTTTTACATGTAAACCTAATTCATTGATAAAGCCACGAAGTTTGAGTCCTGCGCGACTCACATATTGGGTCATTTTTGAAACGTCTACGGTGTCATTCTCTCCAATCTCCACAGAGCTCTTACGCTCTACTTTGCCATTGAGCCATACACTGCCCTCTTTAATCAGTTCTGCCGCTTTATTGCGGCTTTGCGCGAACCCTTTTTCAAACACATAACTATCCAGTCTCATTCAACCATCCCATTGAGTTCACTCTCTGAGAGTGTTTTGACACCAAGTTCTATTGCTTTAGAGAGCTTGCTGCCTGCTTCTTCGCCATAAATGACAAAATCGGTCTTTTTAGAGACACTTCCACTTACTTTTGCACCCAATTTCTCGAGCATTCCTTTAATTTCATCGCGAGGCTGACTCATCGAACCTGTCAAAACCACCGTTTTACCCGTAAAAATAGACTCGGTTATTTCAAGTTTAGAGGCAATCGGCTGAATCACAGCCATTAATTCATAGGTTTCGGCACGGTTTACGTGAATAAATTCCACCAAACTTTTTGCCATCTCTTCGCCAAAGCCTTCCAAAGAGGTGATCTGCTCATAGCTTGCTTCCAACCACTCCAACCCAAAAGCTCGTGCGATCTTTTTAGCCGCCACTTCACCAATATGCTCAATGCCAAGAGCGTTAATAAACTTCTCTAAATTTACCCCTTTGCTCTGTTCAATTGCCGCTAAAAGGTTGTCTGCTTTTTTTGCTTTAAAGCCCTCTAATGCGAGCAGTTGATCTACATGTAAGGTGTAAAGATCTTTTACATGTAAAACGAGTTTTTGCGCATAAAGTTGTTCAACGATTTTATCGCCAAGTCCATCAATATTGAGCGCTTTTTTAGACGCAAAGTGAATCATTGCACCCACAACCCTCGCATCGCAAGAGAGATTTTGGCATTTGATAAGCGCGCCATCGTCCAAAAGCTCACTATGACACACCGGGCACACAAGCGGTCGTTCTACCACTTTTTCGCTTCCATCACGTCTTTCAACCAACACTTTAATAATCTTAGGAATCACATCGCCACTACGGATGATAATAACACTATCCCCAATACGCACATCTTTTCGCTCGATCTCATCAAAATTGTGCAGTGTGGCGCGCTCAACAATGACCCCTTCGATGTTCACCGCTTCGACTTCAGCCACAGGCGTTACCACGCCCGTACGACCGACTTGAAGTGTAATGTCTTTGAGTCGTGTCACTTTCTCAATCGCAGGAAATTTAAACGCCACCATCCATTTTGGGTACTTCACCGTATAACCAAGCTCTTCTTGCAAACTCACATCGTCGATCTTAACGACCATGCCATCCATCATCATCTCGATTTCATCGCGTTTGGCAATCAATTCTGCGTAGAGTGTGTGGACATCATCGACACTTTGGGTTACGACAATACGAGGGGGTTGTAAAAAGCCAAGACTGTAGACAAAACTCATTTTTTGACTTAAAAAGGTTTGGGTTAAACTACTCATACCAATGCCCCATGGGTAGAACATCAATTTTCGCTTTGCTGTAATGGCCGTATCAAGCTGTCTAAGGCTTCCAGCTGCCGCATTACGGGGATTGGCAAACAATGGCTCGCCTAGACTTAAACGATCAGTGTTAAGTCTCTCAAAGTCCGCTTTTTTAATAACCACTTCGCCACGAATTTCAATGGGTTCAAGATAGTCAATACGCAAAGGAATGGAGCCAATGGTTTTCACATTTTCAGTGACATCTTCACCAATACTGCCATCCCCTCGGGTAATGGCTTGTTTTAAAACACCTTTTTCATAAATAAGATTAAGGCTCGCACCATCAAATTTTGGCTCACAGTAAAAGGTAAAATACTCTTTGACTTTCTTAACACGCTCTATCCACGCATCCAAATCAGATTCATCAAACACATCTTCCATGCTCCACATGCGTGCTTTGTGTTCTGCTTTGTTAAACCCTTCCAATACCATTCCACCCACACGTTTAGTGGGGCTATTACTGTCTGCAAAAAGTGGATTTTCCTGCTCGTAGTTTAAAATTTCATGGTAAAGTTTATCGTACTCTTCATCACTGGCGAGTGGTGCATCATCGACGTAATACGCCTTTGCCCACGCATTGGCAAGATCGATTTTGGCTAAATACGCTTCGTGTGTCATGCGATGTAACTACTGTAAATAAGTTTTAAAAGCGTCAATCCAACCATGATTAAGAAAAATGTGCGGATAAATTTTACCTCTTTTTTAATGACCATATTAGAGCCAATGTACGCACCAATAATCTGTCCAAAACCCATCATTAAGCCAACGAAAATCAGCACATTCCCACTCCAAAGAAAGACAGCTAAGGAAACAATATTGCTCGTAAAATTCATCACTTTGGTTTGTGCGGTTGCTTTTTTAAGATTAAATCCAAGCAGTGTCACCAAAGCTATCGTCCAAAAAGTTCCTGTTCCTGGTCCAAAGAAACCATCGTAAAAACCAAGGCCTATACCAAAGATCAAGAAAAAGAGATGGTTGCCAAGGTACGCATGGCGGTCATTTTCTCCCATTTTAGGCGATAAAAGTGTGTAAATAAAAATGCCCACCAGCATGGCAGGAATAATCTTCGCCAAAATGCTCGCATCCATCAGCAAAATGGCGTACGTTCCAATCGCCGCACCAATAAATGTGTAAATCACACCGATAAAAACTTCAGACCACGTAATAAACCCTTTACGGATAAAATTGATCGAAGCCATACCACTTCCAAACGTTCCTTGAAGTTTATTGGTCGCAAGGGCAATATGAGGAGGCATACCCGAAGCCAAAAGTACGGGAATCGTAATAATCCCGCCTCCTCCTGCAATGGCGTCAATAAAACCTGCAATAACGCCCGTTGCGAGGAAAATAGCGTAATAATATAATTCAAATTCCATCTTTTTTAATCTCCTCAGGTTTGATGCTTATTTGATCCCCATCAAGCTCCACTATTTGAGACTCTTCGTGCGCTGGAGTCGTTGTTTCGTTTACTTCAGGCTCATTTACATGTAAAGATTCTTCCGCCTGCGCTTCAGGTAAAGGTGTTGCAGCGTCAGTGTCGGACACAACTGTTTCAGCATGGAGGTTCTCAGTCAATGCTTCAGGAACTTCATCCACAGCAGCATCGTGCTCTTTAGCCTCTTCTAGTTTGACATAAATATCTAAGGCTTCTTTCGTCGCCGATGAGACTTCATTGTAAGTACCTTCTCGAATATGTTTCCAAATATCGCGTCTGACCAGACTCAAAACATAGCGTCTATCGCCTCCAACAAGGCGACCCAGCTCATGACCACCGCACGTTGGGCAGATAAAATAGGTGATTTTATGCTGCAATGTCTCTTCGGATCGACAGTTTTCATCATCGACCATTAGCATACTTTGACACTTAGGACAATAACACCAAAGCCCGATAATATCGCCCTTTTTATACTTCCAACGCCAAAGTACTTTAAACAAAATGAGTTCACGAAATTTAAAATATTTTGGGCGCATCAAAACGCGAGCAACAAAAGGGAAGGCAAGTAAAATAATACAAATCGCAATAGCGCCACTGTTGACAATCCACTGTGGTATGGCATAAAGCTCGCTGATACGCGTTAAAAGACTGAGTATTTTTTCCAAAAATGATTCCTAAAGGGTTGTTTGATGAAGAGCTTGCAAAACGCTTAGCGCTTGTCTGTGCTCTTTAACGTCATGAACACGCAAAATCGTTGCGCCATGTTCATACGCTTTGAGATGAAGGGTTAAAGTACCCGCTAATCGCTCTTCAATGGGTGTGGAAATGATCTTATCGATCATCGATTTTCGACTTGCACCAAAAAGTAAAGGGTAGCCAAAATGTAAAAAATGCGCGTGATGTTTCAGAAGGCTTAAATTATGCTCTAAATTCTTTCCAAAACCAATGCCAACATCAAGAACGATCTTAGTGATGCCAAAACTTTTTGCTTTTTCAATGCGCTCTTTAAAAAAATCATCGACTTCTAATACAACATTGTCATACTGTGGTTCATGTTGCATACTCGAAGGCTCGCCTTGCATATGCATCAAAACAACTGTCGCATCGTACTTAGCAGCAACACGTGCCACATCATCATTGGCAAGAGCGGTGATATCATTGACAATGCTAAAGCCTCTTTGAAGCGCATACTCCAAACACAAAGGAGAGTAGCTATCAAGTGAAAAACGTGCTTTTTCAAACAGTTTATGCTCATAAATCAGATCAATGATGGGCTTCACACGCGCAAGCTCTTCTAAGTCACTCACACTCAGACTTCCCGGACGACTCGAAACGCCCCCAAGATCAATGATGCTGGCACCTTCTTCGATCATCGTTTCCATGCGTTTCAGTGCCATCTCACCACTAAAACGACTGCCGTGAAAGAAGCTGTCTTCATTCGTGTTAATGATGCCCATAATGGCACAATCATCGTTACATGTAAAGCATAATTCACTGAGTTTCAATGCAACCTCTTTCAGTCCAAACGGCTGTACTTTCTCTTTACGAGACAATGTTTTGAGCTGTTTGTCATTGGCAATTAAAATCGCATCGACCAAAGGAGTCTTACATGTAATCGTATCTTTGGGTACAGCAAGATCGGCTCCAATGGAGAGCGCATCTTGTTTCAGAATATTTGCCGCAGGCGTTTTAAGGTCTTTGATGTAAATGAGATTAAGATGTGCTTTTTGTTCTAAAATGGCACTGCCTTCACGCGTGACGCCTAAGGATTGGAAAAGTGCTGACACATTGCTGCTCGCATTGAGTTTATAGAGCTTCATCGGTATTTTCTCAGCATAATAGAGAGTAAAAGTGAGGTTAAGATATTTTGCGCTCTTGAATTAAGCTCCACCAAATGCAAAAGTTTGGCAAAATGCTCCAGCTCTTTTTCACTAAAGCGGAGATGATGCTCATTAATTGCCTCAAACACAATGGCTTGAACCAACTCTTTGAGAAGGCCTTTTTCCACACTTTGATATTTCTGAATAAAAGGATAGATATCGCCTAAATCAAGCTTTGAAAGATCAAGTCCACTGTGCGTGACTTCGTGTTCAATCACAAGCTCTTTTTGAAGTAAGCGTGAGCGAACAGTCGGCAAAAAAGCTGTTTTTGAAGGCGCTACAACGATAAAAACAATATGCCGAGGTGGCTCTTCCAAAATCTTAAGCAGCGCATTTTGCGCCTCTACACGATACCCTTTTGCGACTAAAATGAGGTATTTATTAGCAGATTCTGCAATATACGCCTCTTTGATGACCTCTTTGGCATCGTCGATCAGAAATTCATCTTTGACATAAAAGAGGTGACGCTCTTTGGCGTAGCGTTCAGACAGGCTCTCTTTGGCTTTTTCCACATTTTTACAAATTAAAATATGGCTGAAAACCTCTTCATCATTCGTTTTCAAAGGTAACCTCGGCAAAAAGCACGGCATCGATACTTTTATCGAGAAGTCTAAAGAGTTGAATTAATTTAATATCTAAACTATCGTCATCGCTTAAAAGATAAAAGCTATTTTGAACATGCTCGTCCATTATCCAAAGAAAACTGTCATCTTTGCGTTTGGCAATTTGCATCTTGATGTCGCTATTTTTACCCACATAAAAGAAGGTATAACCACTCGGGAATGCTTGAGAGAGCATGTTTTCTAAAAGTTCTATATCTTCTTTGGTTTTAACTTGGTAGAGATTGGGATAGAGCGTTTGCAGGGATAAAAATGGCAAAAGCGGTCTATTTTTACGGTGATTGTTGATGGCTCTGAGCATATAGTGGCAAAACCACGCCCGATCATCATCGGTAATGACAATAAACGTATGACCATCCAGAAGATTTTTGAGCATGGAAGCAGCAAGAGGAACCCACTCGAACCTCTTCTCTTCCATCCAGCTCATAGCAGAGCCGTCTTTTCGAATCTCTTCTAATGTCCACTTTAAAAATTGTTGCATCAATTATTTATCCAATTGGTAGGCGCTGTGAAGAGCACGAACAGCGAGTTCACCGTATTTTGCTTGAACGACCATCGAAATTTTGATTTCACTGGTGCTAATCATCTCAATGTTAATACCCTCTTTTGCCATCGTATCAAAGGCTTTGCAGGCAACACCACTGTGTGATTTCATGCCAACACCCACAACGGAGACCTTAACAATCTCACTGTCATACTCCATAACATCACTTGCTCTGAGTTCACTCATAGCAGATTTAGTCATTTCTAGCTCATTTTGAGGAACGGTAAAACCAAGGTTTGTGGTGCCATCATGTCCCACATTTTGGATAATCATATCAACGTTAACATTACAACTTGCTAGTTTTTTAAAAATCTCAGCCGCAATGCCTGGTTTATCCGTAACACCACGAAGAGTGACTCTGGCTTGGTTTTTATCGAGTGCAATACCGCTCACTAATGGTTGTTCCATAATCTTGTCTTCCTTTGTTATAAGTGTTCCTTCGTGTTTGTTAAAGCTACTGCGCGTGACAAGATTGACATTGAGTTTTTTTGCCATCTCAACAGAGCGGCTTTGAAGCACTTTCGCACCCAAGCTCGCAAGCTCCAACATCTCATCGTAACTAATTTTATCCAGTTTTTTAGCCTTAGGCTCGATGCGAGGATCGGTCGTGTACACACCATCCACATCGGTGTAAATCTCACAAAGATCCGCTTCCAATGCACCTGCAATCGCAACCGCAGAGAGATCACTGCCGCCACGTCCTAGGGTTGAAACTTCACCCGTTTCCGTCACCCCTTGAAACCCAGCAACAACAATGATTTTGCCCGCTTTGAGTTCTGCTTTCATCGTGGTTGTATCAATGTATTCAATGCGCGCTTTGGTATGCAACATATCGGTCACAATACCTGCACGTCTACCACTCATTGAAACAGCCGTGTATCCTTCTGCTTCAAGGGCAATGGCTAAAAGTGCGCTCGTCACTCTTTCACCTGAACTTAACAACATATCGATTTCACGGTTGTTAGGCGTTTTGCTAAAATGACCTGCATAGTCTAAAAGCTTATTGGTCTCACCACTCATCGCTGAAACAACGACAACAAGATCGTGACCCTCTTGTTTGCTTTCTATCACTCTTTTGGCAACGGCTTCAATGCGCTCAACACTGCCAACACTCGTTCCCCCGTATTTTTGAACGATCAACATCTTAAAGATACCCTTCTTTTTTGAAATATTCTAACACCTGTTTATACACGGGGCGCTTGAAGTACGTAATAAAATCAAACACCTCTTCTAAATTAACAAATCTAAAGTCACAAAACTCTGGCTCTTTGGTTGCAAGGTTGATCTTCGCATCTTTTTTGAGTCTTACTAAAAAATACTTTTGGCTCTGACCATCAAAAGGATACATTTTCTGAGCAATTTTTTGAGGAAAATCATACTGTAACCATTCAGGATACTCCGTAATAATTTCCACATCCCTGGTACCAATCTCTTCTTCAAGCTCACGATAAAGGGCTTCTTGCGGGGTTTCGCCCGTATCAATTCCCCCTTGAGGAAATTGCCAAACACCTTCAATATCGCTACGACTGGCAATAAAAAGTTGGCATTGAAAAGGGTATTTTGCAGAGACAATCACAGCAGCAACATTGGGTCTGTATCGTTTTGGTGATTCCATAATTGCGCATTACCTCTATATTTTTGTTAAAATAGTACCGAAATAGTCATTAAACTTGCTTGATACAAGGAAATAAGTGTTAGCCTACCTCCATATCCCATTTTGCGATAGTAAATGTCATTATTGTGCCTTTAACTCTTATGAGAACAAAGGTACACTCAAGCAAAACTACATGCATCATATCACCACACAGTTACGTTTTGAACTTGAAAAATTCAATGCTAGCGAAAAAAGTATTACCTCCCTTTTCATCGGAGGGGGAACGCCTTCAACGATTCCAGCCTCGTGGTATGCGCCTTTTTTTGAGATTATAAGGCCTTATTTAAGCGATCATGCAGAAGTCACATCCGAAGCCAATCCTCAATCTGCTACACACGAATGGATAGAAGGTATGCGTGCATTAGGCATCAATCGTCTGAGCTTTGGCGTGCAGAGTTTTAATGCACAAAAATTGGCGTTTCTAGGACGCAATCACACGCCAAAACAGGCACTTCACGCCATCGAAAATGCAGCCAAACAAGGCATTAAAAACATCTCACTTGATCTGATTTATGGCACAACATGTGATTCACCCTCACTGCTCCAAAATGACCTCAAAATCGCCACTTCATTACCTATCAATCATCTCAGTGCTTATGCCCTCACACTCGAAGAAGAGACACCTTTTTATAAACGAACCGATGTTGCCAATGGCTCGGAAAAGCTTGCAAAAGATTTTGTACAGGCCATTATTCAAGCAGGGTTACCACAATATGAAATCTCCAATTTTGGAACCTACCAAAGTGTTCACAATAAAGGGTATTGGGAGCATCAAGACTATTTGGGAATAGGTGCAGGCGCTGTAGGATTTTTAAAAGAGAGGCGTTTTTATCCTTCAAAAGAGATTGAAACCTACATGCAAAACCCACTCAAACAAGAGATCGAAACGCTCAGCTTAGAAGATATCCATGTCGAAAAAATATTCTTGGGACTTAGAAGTATGATTGGTATTGATTTAGCCTGTTTTAGCCCTAAAGAGATGGCACAGATTGATATTTTAATCGAGACGAAAAAGCTTACATGTAAAGATAATCGCGTCTTTAATAACGACTATTTTTTAAGCGATGAAATAGCACTGTTTATCACTCAGTAGGATTCTCTTCAAGCGCTACATGTAAAAGCGCTTTCGCCGCTTCACGTCCTTCATTGACAATATGTTTGACTTGCAGTGCTTTGAGGAGTTTCTTTTCATCGTAGTCACTGGCTTTTGCTACGATTTTAATGGGTGCATCAAATGATTTTAACACTTCACACAGGAGGATCAATTTTTTCTCATTGTTAATAGCAATAATAACCGCTTTACACTCTTCAACAAAGGCATTCACAAGAATACTCTTTTCCGCTGCATTGCCAAAATAAACAGGTTCTTCCCTGCTTTGTCCCAATTTAACAAGCGTGATGTCATGTTCTAATACAAGATAATTCACATTCATCTTTTTAAGACGATACACAATTTCTTGCCCTAATTTTCCGTATCCACACACTACAATGTGATCTTTGATCCCAGAAGAGTGAATCATAAAATCACCGTTATTAGGTTCTTTCGTAATAGCATCCACAATTTTTTTCATATTTTTAAGAATAAATGGCGTCATAATCATTGATAAGACAACCGTAACAATGAGAATTTGAGAGGTTTTTGTACTGACAAGTTGCGATGAACTGGCAAGCGCTAAAATCGCCAAAGAGAACTCACCCGCTTGACACAATGCCAAACCCGTTTTAAGGGCAACCCTACCCCCTACAGCAAAGAAAAGAATTCCAAAAACAACCAATGTTTTAAACGAAACCATAATGGCTAAAAAAAGTAAAATTGTGCCGTAATTTTGTGCAATTAAACTAAGATCTATCTGCATGCCAACAGTAATAAAAAAGAGTCCTAACAGGAGATCTCTAAAAGGGACAAGATCGGCTTCAATCTGATGCTTATACTGTGTTTCGGACATCATCATACCCGCTAAAAAAGCACCCAAAGAGTACGAAAATCCTAAGGTGTGCGCTAAAAATGAAGCACCAACAACCAACAACAAGACCGAAGCAATAAAAATTTCTTGCGTATCCGCCCAAACCACCAGCGATAAAAAATGGTTAAGCAGGTACTTTCCAATAATAAACATAAGTCCTAAAATCAAAATGGCACTGTAAAACGTCTGAAGAAGAAGATCGGTGAGTGAACTATTTTGGTTAGAGAAGATGTTTAGCATCAATAAAATAGGAATGACAGCAATATCTTGAAACAGTAAAATCCCAAGCGCCTTACGTCCATAAATAGTGTGAATCGTACCACTATCATTGAGAATTTTCAAGACAATTGCCGTAGATGAGAGGGCTAGAGCATACCCAATGATAATCGCACTTTTGCGCTCCAGTCCAAAAAAGTACTCCGCAACCAAAGCGATGGCACCCCCGACTAAAGAGACTTGGAGAACCCCGTAAAAGAAAACATCTTTTTTCATACTCAAGAGATGCTTGATGGAGAACTCAAGCCCAATAGTAAACATCAAAAAGACAACACCAAATTCAGCAATATGGGTAAGCGATTCATTATTGCGACCTAATTTATACATGTAAGCCAGTGCAAACCCTGTAATAATATAGCCAATAATAGTTGGTATATTAAACCGTTTTAACAAAATATTAAAAAGTGTTGCAATAGCCGTTGCACTTAGAATGATCGCTAATATACTATCCACGCCTATTCCCCAAATAAAATAATCTCGTAACTGTTTTTATGTTTCACCAATGGATTTTTAGTCTGAGTGCTTTTTTTCGTCAATCCACTCAGTTCTAATCGCAAACTTTCAACCAATGCTTCAAAATCATCAATTTTTTCTTTGAGTTGCATAATAATATCCACACCCGCCAGATTGACACCCAAATCACGAGTGAGGCGCTGAATCATCTTGATCTTGTCAATATCACGTTGCGAATAGAGCCTCATTTTGCCATCCGTCCTCGAAGGCAATACTAACCCTTCTCTTTCATACTGACGAAGTGTTTGAGGGTGAATGGTTAAAACTTTCGCCACGACACTAATCAAATAAACTGGTTCTTCATACCCATGATGCATGGCATACTCCTCGTAAGCTTAATTTGGTAAAGTTGCTTCCATCATTGCTTTTAAGGAGCTATCCAATGAAGCAAGAGGAGGAAGAACAATGTTAGCCACTAAGTACAAATCACCTTTACTTTGCGTTTTACGGTTCAATGCACCATACTCTTTCACTCTAAATTTTTGTCCGTTTTTCGTATCTTCTTTGACTTTGAGCGTAATCTCTTTATAAAGCGTATCAACGGCTATTTTACCGCCAAAAAGTGCTGTTTTAAGAGGGATATCAATCGTTTTGACCAAATCATCCCCTTCTCTGGTATATTCAGGACTCGTGGCCACTTCAACACTTAAAAGAAGATCACCTTTTTGTCCTTGAAACGATTTACCTTTCTCTTTAACACGCATCTTCTCACCATTTTTAATGCCCGCAGGAATCTTGACATCAAAATTCTCATTGTTATAAGAGAGTGAATGTTTACCCCCTAAAATAGCAACATTAAAAGGAATAATAATTTTAGCACTGACATCTAAATCGGGTTCGCTAAAGCCACCAAAACCGCCTCCGCCAAAGCCTGAGCCGCCAAATCCGCCAAAGCCACCACCTCGACTACCGCTGAAGCCACCAAAACCGCCGCCACCTCCGCCAAAGATACTGCGTAAAATATCATCTAAATTCGCACCACCTTGTGCATTGGCGAAATCATGGAAATTTTGACCACCGAACATACTATCGCCATATTGATCATATTGTTGACGTTTTTGCGCATCACTCAGGATTTCATAGGCAGCATTAATCTCTTTAAATTTTTCTTCAGCCCCCGCATCTTTATTAATATCGGGGTGATATTTGCGTGCTAATCTACGGTAGGCTTTTTTAACCTCTTCAGCACTCGCATCGGAGGCTACATCTAATGTTTCATATAAACTCTTACTCATGAGTGTTAACCTTGTTTTGGACGATATTTATCCATTAATATTTATAGTGATTATAACATAAAAGTTTAGTCTAGGTCAATCAACTTAGTTGCTCCTTAACTTAATATTTACTTTATATTTACCTCTCTCCTTTATAATTTCATCAGACTAAGACTTCAAAGGAGTTTGACTATGAAAAAAATAATTTTAATATCGCTTGCTGCATCGATTTCACTCTTTAGTGCAACCATTGATATTGCTCAAATGCCTAAAGACTCTGAACGAAAAGATGCAACCACATCCACTATAATTCTCTCCTACAATACGGCTATTAAAGATGCTAAAAAAAGTGTTGTCAACATTGCAACGACTAAAAAAAATAAGCAAAATGATCAACTCAATGAACTCATGCAAAATCCGTTCTTTAAAGAGTTCTTCGGAAACAAGATGCCTGAACTCAAACAGCAAGAACGTAAATCTCACTCCCTTGGTTCGGGTGTCATCATCTCATCCAATGGCTACATCGTTACCAATAACCATGTTGTGGAAGGAGCCGATGAAATCGTTGTCACCCTCCC
>Ga0302286_10001389_pt1 | contig 18077 bp, 17 predicted proteins | sample III_Fen_E2_3_FD_198765 | JGI IMG/M metagenome (GOLD analysis project Ga0302286, IMG submission 198765) | Peat permafrost microbial communities from Stordalen Mire near Abisko, Sweden - III_Fen_E2_3 | ecosystem: Environmental > Terrestrial > Soil > Wetlands > Permafrost | place: Sweden: Abisko...
ACGAATCGGAGAGAGCAGATTGCTCGTCGCCAATGGCTCCCGGAATCAGTCGTACTATGGCATCGGTCATGATAGCCGCGGGAAGTTCTCCACCGGTGAGTACATAATCGCCTACAGTTATTTCTTTTGTAATGAGGTGTTCGCGTATGCGATGGTCAATGCCTTTGTAATGTCCGCAAAGAATAATCAGATTGCCCGCCATCGATAGGTTGTTTGCCATTTTCTGGTTAAACTTCTCACCATCGGGCGAGGTATAAATTACTTCGTCGTAATCACGCTCGCTTTTCAGCAGGGAAATAATGTGGTCAATCGGTTCTATTTGCATAACCATTCCGGCACTAAAACCAAAAGCATAATCGTCTACCCGACGATGTTTGTTAGTGGTATATTCGCGCAGATTATGCACGACAATTTCCACCAATCCTTTTTCTTTGGCTCGTTTAATGATAGAATAGTTCAGCGGGCTGTCCAATAATTCGGGGACAGCGGAAATGATATCAATGCGCATTCTCTCTGATTAATAATGAGGATGCAAAGGTACTAAATTAATGTCATGATGTGATAATATGACGATATGATAATGTGATGATGAGTATTAGCGGGAAGTGCTAATATCATATTAAAATAGTGGGTTGAGGATGTGATATAGCAATAGTTTTGAAACTATATTTCTATATCCATTAATCATCTGATGATCAAATTGCCTCAATATAAATTTGCTGCCATCCATTTACGTAGAATATCTGGCGATTTTCCGCAACGCTGGGCATAGTCCAGAAACTGATTTTCGTCAATCTTACCAATCATGAAATACTTGGACTGAGGATGAGCAAAATATAAACCGCACACTGATGCATTTGGGAACATGGCTCCATTTTCGGTTAGTGTTATCCCAACTTCGGTAAACTTCAACAAGGGTTCCAATTCAAAAATGATAGATTGATCTGGCAATGAAGGATATCCTACTGCCGGACGAATGCCGCTATAGGTGGTTTTAAGCATTTCTTTTATCGATAAGTTTTCATCGGGAGCATAACCCCAGTACTCACGTCTAACTTTGTAATGAAGCCATTCGGCAGCCGCTTCGGCTAAACGGTCAGACAGCGTTTTTGCCAAAATGGAATGATAAACATCATCATCTTTTTCAAATGTCGCGGCATAAGCTTCCACGCCCTGAATGGTAGTGGCAAAAGCTCCGACATAATCGTTTTCGGGTGCCACAAAATCGGCAAGAGAGTAACAAAAACCATCGGTAGCAGGGTGTTGCTGTCGTAGCATAGGCAGCGTGATGGTGTGACCGTTATTTTCTATGAAAATATCATCGCCTAGAGCATATCCCAGAAAAACTCCAAAACTGGCATTGACAGAAACTATTTTTTCGTCAAGCATGTTGCGTAGCATCTCTTGTGCATCTTTGAACAGTTTCAATGCTTCTTCAGCTCTCGGACGGTCGGCTGCAGGAAATTGCTGCAACCAGGTTGTTTTGCAGGAAAGGCAGTCGTGTACAGTTTCAATTCCTTCATATTTACCGGACATGCGCCAGGCCATAAAGAAAAATCCCCAATCGATAAAAGGTACTATTTTGCGTAAATCGATATCAGTTAGTTGAATTAAGCCGAGTGTATTGGGTTTGGAAGGATTGTAGCTCATTGTAAATAATATATTTTTGTGCCGATTCAAGTGGATACTTGTGATCGCTAACGATTTGGTGAATCTAAAACACAAAAGTAACCGAAATTGTTGTAAATTTGTCGTTGAACAATTAATCACTTAATAAAAAAGACATGAAACATTCGATTTTAATTTTCATTCTTACATTTTTCGTAGGAATAACATGCACGGCACAAGAGAAGAAGAGAGGATTAGACAATGTTTTACTTGCTGAAAGCAGCAACTTCGACACCATTAAACTGCTAGCTCCCGACACACTGGGTGGTAAGCCACTTATGCAGGCTATTTCGCGTCGTAAAACCGATCGTTCGTTTGATTCGAGGAATCTTTCACTGAAGCATCTTTCAGAGATTCTTTGGGTGGCCAACGGTGTAAATCGTGCCAAAGGAAAACGCACTGTTCCTTCAGCTATGGGACTTTATCCATTGCAAACTTACGCAGTTTTGGCTAACGGTATTTATTTATACAACCCACTGAAACACCAATTAGAGCCGGTAGTAAAAGGTGATTTCCGAAATCTGGCAGGAACCCAGAATTTTGTAGAAGTTGCTCCGCTTAATTTGCTTTTTATAGCTAAAGCCCGAAATGCAAATGACAATTTCCAGAGTGCAATCATGGATTCGGGATATTGCGGGCAAAATGTGTATTTGTATTGTGCTTCGGAAGGGCTACGAACCGTGGTGCGCGCCAGTGCAAAGGATGCGGAATTGCTTAAAGCCATGAATCTAGGCTCGAATTACAAGTTTATTCTGGCTCAAACAGTAGGATATTAATCAGGAGACAATTACTTATAAAAAAGTGACGAAGATATTTCCTTCGTCACTTTTTTTGTGCTCTATAAAGTAGGGATATTCATTCCGGTAATTTTCCGGTACAAATCCAGTGCATATATGTCGGTCATTCCCGAAATATAATCGAGCACAGCCATTATTTTTCCATAAACAGTCGGACTATTCGTTTCGTACTGCTCGGGTATGCGCATCAAAAGCTGTTCGGAGTAAGCTTTCTCGGGGCTTAAAACGGCTGTTACCAAATGTTCCAATAAAGTAAGGATGATTTTATAACCCGCCAATTCCACATCCAGCACTTCCTGCGATCGATAGATCTTTGCGAAAGCCTTTTTTGAACAAGTCTCGTAGGCCTGAGCCGAAAGTTCCGGTATTTTTTTTATAAGTGGCGAAGTAAAGGTACCATTCAGTATGGTCTCTTCGTTTTCGGCAAACACGGTGGAACATTCTTCTATCAATTGTCCGATAACCGATGACCGTAGGTAGGCAATTTGTTCGTTCACGTCGGTTACCATCAACATGGTTTCTTGTCGGCGTGCTTTTCGGTTATCATCAAAAAAATTCAAAAACAATTCTTTCGTTTCATCGGAAGTGAGGATACGAAGTTTATGAGCATCTTCAATATCCATAATCTGATAACAAATATCATCGGCTGCTTCTACCAGGTAAACCAACGGATGACGCGCATAACGATTGGGGTTTTGAGGTGAACGGGGAATTCCCAGCTCTGAAGCAATTTTCTCAAAGTCTGCTTTTTCCGAATCAAAGAATCCGAATTTTTGTTTCTTCTCGTCAGAATGTATTGAAGCATACGGATACTTTACGATAGATGCCAGTGTACTGTAAGTCAAAACAAATCCTCCCGGGCGACGTCCGTTAAACTTATGAGTAAGTAACCGGAGTGCATTAGCATTTCCCTCAAAACATGTAATGTCTTTCCATTCTTCGTTACTCATTTCTACTTTCAGATGCTGACCGTTGCCTTCTGAAAAGTAAGTGGCAATAGCTTTTTCGCCCGAATGACCGAAAGGAGGATTTCCCAAATCGTGTGCCAGACAGGCAGCCGAAACGATAGAGCCAATTTCTTCCAAATAGGGAGTTTCTATATGCTTCTTCAGCTTTAGTTTATGCGCCACACTTACACCCAACGACCGCCCCACACATGCCACTTCCAGACTATGTGTTAGTCGGTTGTGCACAAATACACTTCCCGGTAATGGAAAAACCTGTGTTTTATTTTGCAATCTGCGAAACGGAGCGGAGAAAATCAGTCGGTCATAATCGCGCTGAAATTCGCTGCGATCGTCATCCCGTTTAGCATGATAGGCTTCCTGTCCGAAGCGTTTAGTAGATAAAAGTTGGTTCCAGTTCATTTTTATTCCATGTTAGTTATTGGTTCACTTCGTTCACGATATTTGCTTCGCGATATTAGTTGTTAGGACAATAACGCGACCGAAGGGAGCAACTATCAATCAATAACGCCGAAGGCTAATATCGCCCGAAAGGCTAATGTCACGAACGAAGTGAGTAAATATCAGCGCAGCGAAATCGTTATTGTGGCATATGATAATTTTTTAGTTCAGCTCTCAGTTCTTTACTCTTTCCATCAGTTACTTTATCCATCCAAGCCCAGAATTTATCGCCGTGATTCATTTCGCGTGTATGGCATAACTCATGAAGAATCACATAATCAATCAAATTAGCCGGAAGCAGCAACAGGTAAAGCGAGAGGTTAATACTCTTAGCCCGCGAACAACTTCCCCAACGGGTTTTACTCGATTGAATTTTGACATCAGTGAATGTAAAGCCATATTTATCGGCAAGCTGTTTTGTCCGGTCCGGCAGTAGTCTTTTAGCTTCTTTGCGCAGAAAATAACTTATTCCGTTCCAGAAATACTTTTGGTTTTCCACCGTTGTGCAATCTGTTCCAACAGGAAATTCGATACTTAATGTGCTGCTTTTTAAGGCAAAATAGATATTCTTTCTGTTTACCGCTTTAGCTTCAACCACAAAAGTCAGGGTTTGAAGTTTGGAGTTTTCATCTATCAGAATATTTCTTGTCTGTAGACCTTTTTCGAGCTTTTCTTGCTTTTGAATTATTTTGGTACGAATAGAATTAATAAATTTCATTGCATCATCTTCGGATGCACGAGGCGGCAGAGTTACCTTCAGCCCTGAATTTAATATACGAACACGAATGTGTTTCGACCGCTCATTGCGTATAAATTCGATAGTACCTAACGTTGGGTCTGAAAGCATTTTCTACTTATGAAAAAAAAGATTGTAATTGATATTAGTACAAAGGTACATTTTTTCCATCCAAAAAATAACGGTTTATTGTCTGAAACGAATAACTTTGCATAAAATTATAACATTGGATTTTGGGTTACACTTTACCTGACTTTGTCTTCGTAATTTGTATCTCGCAACTCGTAACTAATTTATGATAAAAGCAGTAAATATACACAAGAGTTTTGGTGAACTGGAAGTGCTTAAGGGGGTTGACTTAACAGTGGCTAAAGGTGAAATAGTTTCTATTGTAGGACCCAGTGGTGCCGGAAAAACAACATTACTTCAGATTCTTGGAACGCTTGATAAGCCTAATGCAGGCGAAGTGCTTGTAAATGGTGTTGATTTCAGCAAACTAAATGAAAAGGAGTTGGCAGCATTCAGAAATCGCCATATTGGTTTTATTTTCCAGTTTCATCAGTTGCTTCCGGAGTTTACGGCATTGGAAAATGTAATGATTCCGGCTCTCATTGCCCGAAAGGATAATAAAAAAACCACACAAAAGGCCAAAGAACTATTGGCTTATCTACAGCTGTCCGACCGCATGGAACATAAACCATCGGAGCTTTCCGGAGGTGAAAAACAGCGTGTAGCTGTAGCTCGTGCTTTGATAAATGATCCTTCGTTGATTCTGGCTGATGAACCGTCAGGAAGTTTAGACTCCAAAAACAAAGATGAACTGCATAAACTCTTGTTTGAACTGCGCGATAAATTTGGTCTGACGGTGGTAATTGTTACTCACGATAAGGAACTGGCTGCTCTTTCTGACAGAGTTATTGAGATGAAGGATGGACTTGTTCTGTTGACAGCCATTTAGTAGTCCCGCCGGGAATCGAACCCGGATCTAGTGTTTAGGAAACACTTGTTCTATCCATTGAACTACAGGACCCTTTTTAGAGTGGCGCAAAATTACATTTTTTTAGCGATATATAAAACTCTGCGAAGTTATTTCAACTTAAATGATGGTTTCTTGCATATAAATAAATATTTTATTATATTTGTATTCGCTCTTTGGAGTACTTGTATAAATTTTCGGTAAAGTTATATGATTAATCAATAGTATTTTGGCTATGACTGTAAATGCGTTCTTTCTTTTATTTGCTATAATAGTGGGTGTTTTTCTAACTAATATTTTAATCAGATCAAAATCTGGTCTAAGGGTATTAATGTATCACAAGCTTAGTCTAAATACAAGTGACAATCTGACTGTAAGAGCGGATATACTTGAAAAACAGCTACTATATCTGAAAGAAAAGAATTATCATCCGATAACCGTACAACAACTGATAGAACACCAATATCAGAACACCAAACTTCCTAAAAAACCAATTCTTCTGACATTTGACGATGGATATGAAAATAATTATACTTATTTATATCCCTTGCTGAAGAAACATGCATTAAAAGCCACAATCTTCCTACCGGTAGGCTTCATTGGCAAATCAAATGAATGGGATGAAGGTGATGAAGCAATCATGAACGTCGATAAGTTGAAGCAAATAGATTCCACATTTATTGAATTTGGGCTACATTCATTAATTCATAGAAGCTATAAAGAATTTACTACAGAAGAATTAATTGATGATATTAGTCAATGCATATCCATACTCAAAGAAAACTCTATTCCTTACGTTCCAGCAATTACATATCCTTATGGAGCTTATCCCTGCGAGCAAAAGAGATATGAAAAATTTAAGAAAACGCTCATAAATAACGAAATTCGGTTTGGCCTCAGAATTGGTAACAGAATCAATAAACTTCCGTTGGCAGATCCTTTTTGCATTCAACGGATAGATATAAAAGGAACAGATACATTCTTTAGGTTTAAGCTTAAGCTTTTATTAGGGAGAATCAAGATATTTTGAAAAATAGTGAGTGTAATTATCTGCTCGACCAACTTTCCACTATAGTAATTTTAATATGGGTAAAAACAAATTCTTTGTTGTCTGGGAGGGCAAAGAACCTGGCATATATCGTTCGTGGGAAGAATGTAAACGACAGATTCATGGCTACGGAGGTGCTTTATATAAAGGGTTCGCAACAGAAGCCGAAGCCCGTGAGGCGATGTCTTCTCCATGTTGGGATTATATTGGGAAAAATGCCAAAGAAAAAAAGCCTACAAAAGAGGAAATTGCTAAAGTTGGGACACCTGTTTTCGAAAGCCTTTCGGTAGATGCAGCTTGTAGTGGAAATCCGGGTGCGATGGAATACCGGGGTGTTTATACCAAAACCGGAGAAGAAATCTTTCGTCAGGGACCTTTTAAAGAAGGAACGAATAATATTGGAGAGTTTCTGGCACTGGTTCACGGACTTGCTTTTTTGAAGCAAATGAACAGCTCTCTTCCTATTTACACCGACAGTAAAACTGCTTTAGCGTGGGTAAAAGCCAAAAAGGCAAAAACCAAACTTGAAAAGAGTGGTGTAAACGCTACTCTTTTTGAATTAGTGTCGCGAGCTGAAGTATGGCTCCAGCAAAATGAGTACACAACGGAAATACTGAAATGGGAAACTTCTGTTTGGGGTGAAATACCGGCAGACTTTGGAAGAAAATAAAATTACTCACTTAGTATTTTATCATTCTGCTTTTGAGCAAGGATCAGCAAGAATATAAAGAACACGAAAATTGATAGTGCATTTATAATGATAAATGTATCTTCGAACATGCTGAAAACAATAAATACAGCTGAGAACGAAAACGATAAGAAATATATTTTTCTCCCGAAGTAGATGGGTAACAATATCAATGCGAATATAACAGTTGCCCAAACACCACTTTCCATAGCAAACTGCAAAAACTGATTGTGCGTATTGTGTTTTGCCTGAAGATCCAGTTTTAGCCCTTTTTCCTCATACTTTTTGAATAATGCGGGTTTCACTCCTGAATAACCAACTCCAAACCACGGATGTATATCAATAATTTCTATTGATGATTTCCATATTTGTATGCGAGGATCAATTGTTGATATATCGTTTTCATACTTTACGCCTTTGTCTATTAATCGTGTAGTTTTCAAGGTAGATAGCCCAGCGATGATTAGTCCAACGATCAAAAATGATATGAAGATTATTTTCTTTTTTCTGAACATATAAACAGCACCAGCCAACAGCACAATTATAAATGACATTATTCCCGATCTCGATCCTGAAACATAGATTACCAGTGCAAAAACGGCAAAGATTAGTATTGCCAGGCAAACATTTTTTAAGGAAACCTTTTGTTCGGCCTTGATTAAATATATCAGTGCAGCAACTGAAAGACTGATATTGGCACCTACAGCTGCCCGGTGTTTAAAATATGGAGAGATAAATAGCTGAAATATTTTGATGTCTTCAATAAGGTTGTGTTTGTTTGTGCCTAATGGAATACTCTCAACATCACCAATCAAAAAATTAAAACGGTATAAATAGAAGTAACAAATAACTAAAACACAGGTAATAAAACATCCTACAACGTAAACAAGCAGAATTTGCTTCAGTTTGAAATATCTATTGCTATGAAAAATCAATAGGGCAGGGAGGAATATGAGTGACAGCTGGGTATCGAGTAGTTTAGCTAACAAAGCTGAGAAATCATTGTGTATTAGTGAGACAATAATTCTACCCAAAACCAGAATACTCATCAGGTATAATGGCAGATAATAAGATTTTTTGAAATTGGGTTTTTGCTTATAGTTGATTGAAAAAAGGCAAGATATAAGCCAAATTGCAAGAGAATATCTAACAATTGTTTGTGGAAAGTTTAAACTAAATGCCAGCAGTAGAAAGGCGAAATAATTCACTTTTTCTAAGCCGGATTTTAGCTCTAATCTTGTCATTTATAGAAATTATAAGGTTGAGAAGTCAAGTGTGAGTAAGAATATAAACGCCTGGATTAGCTATTTATTTCTGATTGCGTTTCTTGCCCAGGCATATTTATAAAAAGAAGATTTCGCCAGTGTTTTACTAATTATCAATCCATAGTAGCCATCCAAAATACCTAATTTGATAATATACGTTTTAAAGAATCGGAAAGCCCCTTTTATGTAGGGTGTAATCCACATAATGTTTTTTCCCTTTTTAGCCAGTATATCAGCATTCATTCGGGCATATTTTTTTTCCTTCTCCTGATGTTCTGTGATGGTGGAACATGTAAAATGCAGTAAATCTCCTTTAAGATGTTTAACATCTTTATTTTCGTTAACCGCTATCGACTCATGTACTTCTTTTTGAGTCCAGTTTGTTACGCTACGGTTGAATAATCTAACATGTTTATCAGGGTACCAGCCGCAATATCTGATTGCTTTTCCGCAATAATGATTTCTGATATTGAATGAATAATATGGCTTTGACCATTTATCCTTTTCTTCATAAATTGAGCTTTTCAACTCTGGCGAGAGCGCCTCATCAGCATCAAGCGAAAGTATGTAGTCGAACTTAGCATGTTTAGTTGCAAATCTTTTTTGGTTACCATACCCATCAAACTCCCGTTGAATAAATCTGGCACCATTTTGTTTGCAAATTTCTTCTGTTTTATCAGTAGAGAATGAATCCACCACCAGAATATCATCGGCAATTCCGGTTAAAGATTGTAAACAACGTTCTATATTACGTTCCTCATTAAAGGTTATGATGGTGACTGATAATGTCATGTAGTAAATTTTATAAAAATATGCAGTTTTTTTAATTATTTATTTATGTGAGATATTACATCTTCCCTGAATCTGTTTTATTTATTCCATAAGGAGTATAAGTTATCTCATTAAGATTATTTTCAACTCTTAACAATATGTTTTCTTCAATGTTAGTGTTAAAATGGACATGATAAATATGAAATTGAGTAAGCATGTGTTTTTTTGATATTGGTAAAACGCCAATTCTTCGCAATCTGTCATCTAAATCAGTATCCTCACCAGTTCCAGGATTTACATAACGCTCATCAAACCCATTTACTTTTAGTAAATCACTTTTCCAAATCGAATAATTACAGCCCCAGAATGTTCTGATTTTTTCCTTGACAAAAAATTTACGAATGGTTTTGTTGCGTATTCTTATCATATTTTCCATTTTTGTAACTCTCCCTTTAAATATAGTTTCATACAAAAGCGGAAAGAATACTTTAAGGCTGAAATTACCTTGCAATACCATGTTTACATTCAAGGTTTTCGAGATTTTTTCTGTAAGCAAAACACGGCGCCCTGCAATTACGCGTTCGGGTTTTCGATTCTCAACATGCTCTTGAACAAATTGACGATGTGGAATGCAATCACCATCTATAAAAATCAAATAGTCTGAACTGCTGGCAAGAACTGACTTGTTAAGTATTTTATTTTTTTGCCAGCCATTATCATCGTGCCACACATGTATAATTGGAAATGAATAATTATTTTGGATAGAATTGAGTTCGGTAACAATCTCTTTTTTTGAGCCGTCATCTGCCACAATTACTTCAAAATTTGAATAAGTTTGTCGACTTAAAGCTGCTAAAACAAGTTTAAGTGATTCTATTTTATTGTAAAAAGCTATAATGACACTTACTTTTTCGTTCATGCTTATGTGAGTTTATTTTATGGTAAATACAACATGATAATTAGTTTATATTATTACTTTGAATCTAATTTTTGATATACAATAACTTAGCATATTATCGAAGTATAAACTAATTTCGAGCGCATACTTAGTTACTTTTAAATGATAGCTCAGCTATATGCTTCTTATACCTGAATCAGAATAATTACTCTTCATTTGATTTGATTATACCATAAGGAGTAAATGTTACATTATTTTTGATATTTTCATCACGTAGTTTAAAATTGGGCTCATGTTTAAGATTAAAGTGGACATGATAAAAGTGATATTGTGTGACTAAATGTTTTTTTGAAATTGGTAGTACACCATTATTTCTTAGTCTGTTATCTAAGTCGGTATCTTCTCCAACTCCAGGATATACGAATCGTTCATCAAACCCATTTACGTTCATCAAATCTTTTTTCCATACTGAGAAGTTACAGCCCCAGAAGCCGTTTATTTTATCTTTCAAAAGAAATTTTCTAATGCTTTTATTTCTTATTCTAAGTAAATTTTTGTAGTGAGTTTTTTTATTTTTAAGAAAAGTTTCTATAAATAACGGCAAAAAAATAAATTTTTCCAGATAACCGTTGTTGATTTTTTCTATTGTGATCTTTTTAGAAATTTTTTCCGTTAAAGTAACCCTACGTCCGCTAACAGTCTGATTTTCCTTCCTACTCTCAAAATGTTCTTCGATGAATCTGCGGTGTGGAATGCAGTCGCCATCAATAAAAACAAGATATTCCCCTTCAGAAGCGACGATTGATTTATTTAGAATTTTGTTTTTTTGCCATCCATTATCTTCATGCCAAATATGTTTAATAGGGAAAAAGTAATCTGATTGCGTTTTTTTTACTTCTTCAACAATTTCAGGCCTTGAACCATCATCAGCAATGATTACTTCGAAGTTTTTAAATGTTTGTCGTTCAAGAGCTGCGAGTACAAGCTTTAGAAGATCTATTTTATTGTAAAAAGATATTATTAAGGTAACAGGATATTGCATTGATCAAAAAATTGAATTGACGAATTAAATTATGTGCATGAAGTGTTCTTTATTATCTGTTAAAAGAAATTTCCTAATTTAGTCCAGCTGTTTTATGTGTTTTCTTAAATAAATAGAAATTTGTTCTGTTATGGTTTAAAACTCCATAAATCATTCAAAACCGTTTGGTCATTTTCGCCGAAACCAATATAGGCAGTGCCATTAATAATGAATGAGATCGCATTTTCACGATTACCATTCGGAATATTGCCTCTTTTATACCATACATTACGAATAGCATCGTATTCAAGTATATCCGATTTGACCTGACCCCCAGTCAAATTCCCGGCAAAAAAACGTCCCGTTGCGACAAAAAACCGATCATTAACACTAAGAGCAACTCCATTTACGCGCCCATTGTCGGACATTCCTTTAACTTGAGACCAAGAATCAGATTCGGGAAAAAACTCCCACCAATCGTTTTCGCAAGATGATCTAAATCCACCTCCAAAAAAAACCTTCTTTCCATTTGTACAAACAACTGACCCAAACCTACTTTCTCCCTTAAAGTCTGCAAGTTGAGTCCATGAATCACTCTCTGGATCGTATTTCCAAAAGTCGGCTTTAGCATCATGACCGTCATAACCCGAACCAACGTAAATATTATTTTTATATACAAAGCTAACACATGCATCTGTTGATTTGCTTGGGTAGTCTTTCTTTCTAGTCCAAGAATTCGTTACTGGATCAAACATCCAAAAATCATTTAAATATCCAGTATTTTGATAAACAGCAACTTCTGCAAATCCCAAGCCGACATAAGCCTTTCCATTTACAACTGCAGCTACAGCCTTTACTCTTGCAACTCCGGGGAAATCACTTTTTTTAGTCCATTTATTAGAGTCGGGAGAAAATTCCCAACAATCATTTAAATAGTTGCTATTTGATGTTCTCTTTCCTAATGCAACATAGCCTTTATCAAGGATTGCAAAACCAACAGCCGACGATCTTCCATTGTCAGGCATACTTGCTTCCTGCTGAAATTCAATTGTGGGATATGGTGATTCTGCATAGTTATTACATGATTGCAAGCATAGTCCTAATAATATAAATAATAAGTAATTATATATAAAAAAAACATATAGATTAAAGTGCTGCCTGTACATTAAAATATCTTCTGTTGATTATATAAATTCAGTTTAAAATTATTTTTTATATCAAAATGTAAAATTACTGTTTTTATAGCAGACTGAGAACAATGTGCAAATTAAAAATCTGTAAATTATCTCAGATAAAAGAATTATATACCTTGATATAAACATAAAATAATTCATTTTACACACTTGGTATAGACATTATAAAGATTGGCTGCTATTATGTTATCCGTAAACTTCTCTGAAAATAATAAACCTTCAGTTTTCATTTTTTCTTGAAGAAATGAATCCGTTAATACTTTTCTTATTGCTTCTCCAATTTCTTGCGAATTTTGCGGATTGACATATTGGCTATATTTACCGCCGGTTTCTTCAAAACAGCTTCCGGCAGAAGTAATTACCGGAGTTTCACTGCAGAGAGCTTCCAGAATAGGAATGCCAAAACCTTCGAATATAGAAGGATAAACGAATAATTGTGACATTTGGTAAATAGCAGGTAAATCATTAGTTTCTACCAGATGCAAAAAAAGAATACTGGTTGAGAGATTCAGTTGTGTAGACAGCTGTTGTAATTCAGTGGTATAACTGGTTTTTCGACCAATAACTACTAGTGGTATATCAATTTTTTCCTGATATATGGACTGAATGATTGAAGCAATGTTCTTACGGGGTTCTATTGCTCCTACAAACAGCAGATAATCTGAAGGAAGGTTATATTTATTTCTGATAGCCTGTTTTTCATTTGCAGAAGCTGTTTGCCTGAAAATATTATTACAGCCCTGATATACTACTTCTACTTTTGCAGGGTCAGCATCGAAAAATTCGATGGCATCTTGCTTTGATTGCTCGCTAATAGCAATAATCCTATCGGCAACCCGGCAGCTGTGAAAATTTTTAGCTGTGAAAATTTTGCGATACGAAGCATGATATAATTCCGGATACCGAATAAAAATGGCATCATGGAAGGTGACAATCTTCTTTATCGGTAACTTCTCTATTCCTACTGGTAACTCCTGACTAAGACCGTGGAAAATATCATCGCCACGACGCATTATCTCGGCATTCAATCCATAACTCCTCCAAAGTGATGATGGCAGAAACTTATAAATCCCACTTGGTTGAATAATCGAAGTGTTTTGAGTGTTTATTGGAACTTCTAACTTAATATCAGGGGTGTATAAGTCGTACTGGTTGTCAGGGAAGTGTTGACTCAGTATGCGTATCAAATCGCGACTGTAATTACCCAAACCGCGATGATTACAGAATAATCTTTTGGCATCATATCCTATTCTCATAACTTTGTTTTATCGGATTCAGGGGTTAAAACTCTGTACAATAATAATTTATTCTCTCTACCGATTCAGATTCATTCAGTTGAGCGGCAGCAGCATATAAGGTGGCAATTCTGGTTAATACAGATTTATTTTCAGAAAGACGCTTAAAACTTTTATATCTATCTGTTTTAGAGATAGAATGCGAAAAATGCATTCTGTTGATATCAATGAGTGTAAACAGATAATTGTCGTTTTCTTTTTTGTATAAAATATTACCTGGCGACATATCAAAATGTAAAATACCTTTGCTGTGGAAATGGGCTATGTACTGAGCAAGATGTTGCAGTAAAGTATCGTCTGTTTGAGTCCCGATCATCAATTCGCGGATATCGGAATAATCCTTTTCGTATATTGATATAAAGAAACTATAACTAAGTAATCCAAAGCTATTCTGCTCAATATATGCTATTGGCATTGGTGTATTAATATCCAGTTCCAGCAGCCTGAGTGCATACTCATAGGCCCTTTTTGCTTTTGAAGGTCGGAAAAATGTATATACAATTCTGTTGATTAAATGTGGTCTTTTATAACGCTTTACAATTACGTCAACTCCTTCTACCGTGTAAGATTTAAGTTGATTGCGTGCCGTAAAAACCAATTCTCCTTCTTGATCGAAAGTTGTAGGGATATTTGAGATGAATGAACTTAATACGCTGTATGTAGGATTTATAACGGTTTTCATAAATTAGAAAAGTATATTTTCAATACGTTGGATAATTTGTTCGGGAGCAATCTGATACAGGCAGGCATAATCCTTTCTGAAGCACGGCTTTTGTCCGTAAACCGAGCACGGACGACATGGCAAATCAACCTGAACTGCATTGTCAGTTGATTGATTCCATCCCATGAAACCGGCATATGGATGAGTTGCCCCCCAAAGCGAAACGACCCTGGTATTAACCAGCGATGCCAAATGCATATTGGCAGAATCCATTGAATACATTACATCTAGTTGACTCATCAAAACGAGTTCTTGACTCATATTTAGTTTCCCTACCATAGAGACTATTGCCGGATATTTGTTTGTCCAATCGTTGATAATATTCTTCTCAAACTCACCGCCTCCAAACACAAATACCTTCACACGTTCATCGATGGCAAAGTGCTTAATTACTTTTTCTTGTAATTCCAACGGGTAAATCTTTCCTTTATGCTTGGCAAAAGGAGCAATTCCGAGCCATTTCTCATTAGCTTTTTCACCTGTTAGAGTCGTTATTTCCGATAAGTTGACTTGTTCTTTTTCAAAAATGGAATTGAATTTCAGATCAAACCTGAATCCCAGCCTCTCAAAAACATCATAATAACGTGTAAAACCTGATTTTAGTGAGGTAAAGACTTTATTATTTTTTTTAGTGAGTTGTTTTTTCTCATTCCTGCCCTTTCTGATTGTAGCGGTAGCTGCTCCTTCCAGTTTGAATCGAAGGCACAAGTATCTTGATCTCAGTACCGAATGAAGGTCAGCAATGTAATCATACTTATCCGTTTTTAATTCTTTGTAAAGAACATTCAAACCACTCAACCCAAAATGTTTTGTGGATAAATCTGCTCCAATAAAACGAACATTTGGCGGCAGTTTATCGAATAATGGTTTGAATGATTCGCGACTTAAAACAGTGATTTCGTGTGCAGGAAATGCCTTTGCCAGTGAATATATCACAGGTACAGTCATGGCCACATCGCCCAATGCCGAAAAGCGTATGATTAGAATTCTGGACATTATTTCCCTTTTGCGTAAAGAACAGGATTCAGTGCCGGGTCGTTATACATTTTCATTTGTTTGTATACTTTCATCTTTTTTACTCCTTCACTTATGTCGCTTATTAACTGATCAATAGCAGTAGAAAGATCTACCTTTTGTTCTAAAAGGATGTTAAGCTTGGTTTGGCATTGGGTTAAGTGATCAGCAGATGAATCTTTCCGTTCCACTTCTTGCTGCATGTGGTAAATTTTCAGGTGCAAAATCGATAATCGATCTATTGCCCAAGCAGGACTTTCGGTATTAATAATTGCGCTCGGCTTTATAACTACATCGTTGTATTGATCAAGAAAATAACTGTCAATCAATTCAACCAAATCTGTTCTGTCCTGATTTGATTTATCAATTCTACGTTTTAGCGCAAGAGCTTCAACAGGGTCAATTTCCGGATTGCGAATAATATCTTCCAAATGCCACTGAACTGTATCTATCCAGTTTTTCAGATAGAGGTAGTATTCAATAGTTTTAAAATCGTACGGATTATTAATCGGCGCGTCAACGTTATCGGTCTTGTGATAATCAAGTACAGATTCATTGAAAATTTGGTTGCTTAATTCTATAAATGTCATGTTTTCAAATAAAGAGTTTATTATTTATTAAAAATCTTATCAATAATTTTATTCCAGTAGTACCTGCCAGGTTGTGTTTTTTTTAGGTGCATCCAGGGATATATACTATGTTGTAAATGGATAACGGGCACAGAAGTAACTAAATAGTTTTTATATCCAAGTTCTAAGGTTTTATGTGAGATGAAATAATCATGCCAGGTCCTGTCCGGATTCAGTTGATTAAAATTATACGAATTCAGAAATGAGTGAGATATTAGTGTACAGCAGAAACTAAGTTGTTTCCTACAGCTCACCACTTCGGATTTTATTCTTTTGGCGAACAAATACGGGTAGTTTACTTTCTTACTTAAATCAGTGGTTATTGAAGCTATCAAACCCGGATTTTCTAGTTCAGTAGCATAGTCATACATTTTTTGAATTGTGTTTTTCCCAACTACAACATCCGATTCTACAATTAAAATATGTGCTTCTTCAAAACTAGCTCGTTGTTGAGCCATCTGTAGAATAGTTAAATAATTAGGAGAAGGATGTAAGGTAACGTCCTTCAGATTTATCAAATTAAAATCAAATTTTTTCGACAACTGCTCTAATACGTTAGTGGATTCATCTGAGCTGAAATCATTATAAACCGTATAAATGAAATCAGCCGATATTTCTGAACTCATGATGCTTTCGATGGTTTTTTCAGCTATTTCCATCGAATCTTTTACTGGTGTAACGATGTGTAGTTTGCTCATGATTAGTTAGTTTTATTTAAAAAATCTATTTATTACCGGAATATTCCTTAAGGGGAAATCACGTTTAATCAACAATGTCAGGTATGCAATCATTAATACAGATTTAAGAGCTATATTAACGAAAGTATAGGGCGTTTTTATGAATGCACTGATTATATATAGTACGATTGTTACAATTGTATATAGCCCAATGGTTTTAAAATCATATTTAATCGGCATATGTTTTTGTCCGAAAAAATAGGAAACCACCATGATAACGAAAAAGCAGGCAAAAGCAGCCCAGGCACAGCCCATATAACTATATGTCGGCACCAGAACTATATTCAGTAGTACCATAATAATTGTTCCTAGAATTGAAAACCAAGCTCCATATATGGTTTTATCTGTTAGTTTATACCAAAGCGAAAGATTAAAAAAGATTCCCTGAAAGATAAATGAAAACATAATTATCGGAACAACTTTTAATCCAACCCAGTATTTATATGAGATTAGATGTTTAAAAATATCCATATAAAGCATCATCCCTAAAAATATCAACAAGGCTATCAGAATGTAATATTTCATTGCATCAGCATATGTTTCCAGACTGTTTTTGTCTTTCTTTTGAGCAAAAATAAATGGTTCGTATGAATAGCGGAAGGCTTGGGTAAACATAGTCATAACCAATGCAATTTTAGCAATACCCCCATAAATTCCAAGCTCTGATGCTTCATTATTGCCTTGCATTAAGTATGGGAAAAGAATTTTATCTAATGTTTGATTCATGATACCGGCAATTCCCAAAAGAACCAATGGCAATGAGTATTTGAGCATTTGTTTCAGAAGTATCTTGTCAAACGAAAATTTCACGACAAAAACATCAAATAGCAATGCAATGGTTACTAAAGCTGAAGAAATGAAGTTAGAGATAAATACATATCCCACTCCATAATCAGGATTATAGAACCAATTGATCAGATTTGGAGCTTTCACTACCAACCATGGGCAAACAACTAAAAAGAAAATATTGAAGAAAATATTGACCGCAATGCCAAACAGATTGAGGAAAACAAATCTTATTGGTCTGCTTTTAAAGCGCAAGAAAACATAAGGGATACAACCAAATGCGTCTAAAGCGACTGTAGATCCCATCAGCGCAATGTACTCGGGATGGCTTGAGTAGCCCATCGAACTCTGATTCGAAGCTTCTAATAGATTAGCAATGGATTGAGAGAAAAAGATACAGCATAATGCAAAAAGTAAAGATGTGAATC
>Ga0302286_10001390_pt1 | contig 18074 bp, 9 predicted proteins | sample III_Fen_E2_3_FD_198765 | JGI IMG/M metagenome (GOLD analysis project Ga0302286, IMG submission 198765) | Peat permafrost microbial communities from Stordalen Mire near Abisko, Sweden - III_Fen_E2_3 | ecosystem: Environmental > Terrestrial > Soil > Wetlands > Permafrost | place: Sweden: Abisko...
CTTTCAATGGATTGATACCGAACTGACTGATCCGGCTAATGGAGGCTTGCAAATTAAAAACAAATACCAGTTTATTTCTTTGGATGGTTTTGAAGCCACGTGGAGTTTAACCGAAGACGGACAGGAAATTGACAATGGAAAAATGAATCTTCGCCGAGGCTGGGGAAAAGGAATGTTAGTGGCCAATATTCCTTATAAAATAGAGCATCCAAAAGCCGGGGCTGAATATTTTCTGCGTGTTTCGTACGGGCAAAAGGAAAAAACGCTTTGGGCTGAAAAAGGCTTTGAAGTAGCGGCAACCCAATTTAAACTTCCTGTTAATACGCTACCGGTTTTGGAAACGATTGTCACTCAACCTGTGAATCTGGTTCAGAATGAACAATCAGTAACGGTTTCAGGAAAAGGATTTTCGGTAGTTTTCGATAAGCATACCGGATTCATCAGTCAGTTATCAAAAAATGGAGCCAATCTGTTAACTGCCGATGGCGCTCCTAAATTGCACTTATGGCGTGCTCCGCATAAAAACGACGACAACTGGGCATACAGCCAATGGGAAAAATTTGGGCTTAACGAGCTTCAATATAAGCTTGTAGACATTAAAGTTGAAACAGTTGATCATGCTACGATAAAAGTAGTTACAACAATCCATGTTGATGGGAAGAATGGTTTTGAAGCAGTTCATACAGCAACTTATCTGATAAAAGGCGATGGCTCGTTAAAAGTTGATAACCAGTTTCAGTTTGTTGGTTTCAAAATAAATCTTGCACGTATTGGCGTACGAATGTTACTCGATAAAAAGCTTGACCGTATGACCTGGTTTGGCCGTGGACCAACAGAGAACTATTCAGACCGTAAAAGCGCGTCGGATGTGGGAATCTACCAATTAGGGGTGGATGAACAATACGAATATGAAAAACCAATGGAACGAGGCAACCACGAAGAAGTGCGTTGGGCCTTACTAAGCGGTAAGGATATGCCTACGCTGAGGATTCAATCGGATGAAAAACTGATGCAGGTGGCTGCTCTTCCGCATACCGATGAACAAATGTACCCGGTAGAATATAAAATTGATCTGCCTGAAAGTACAGCAACCGTTCTGTGTATTTCGACCAAAACCCTGGGCGTTGGCTCTGCCAGTTGTGGCCCGCAACCTCTGGAAAAATTCAGGGTTCCTGCTCAAAACACATCCTTCACTTACACTATTCAGTTGCAATAAATCAAATTGTCAGAACTAACCAATTTTAAAAATGAATAAAAAGACGTTCATCATTTTGTTGATTGCATTTTCGTTGTTTTCAAGTACGAATTTTGCACAAAACCCTATTGTACAAACCAACTATACAGCAGATCCGGCACCTATGGTTCACGATGGAGTGGTTTACCTTTATACTTCGCATGACGAAGATCAGACGGTCAGGAACTTTTTTACCATGAATGACTGGAGATGTTATTCGTCAACCGATATGGTAAACTGGACCGATCATGGGGCTGTTTTGTCATACAAGACTTTTGAATGGTCACGTGGCGATGCCTGGGCCGGTCAGTGCATATACCGGAACGGCAAGTACTGGTATTATTTACCAGTAAATCAAAAAAATGGTGGAAATGCCATTGGTGTTGCTGTGTCTGATAGTCCAACCGGACCATTTAAAGATGCCCTGGGCAAACCATTGCTGACAGGCTATGGCTACATTGACCCAACCGTATTCATCGACGACGACGGCCAGGCTTACCTTTACTGGGGGAATCCTAACCTTTGGCATGTTAAGTTGAATGAGGACATGGTTTCGTACGATGAGAAATTTGGCATTGTTAAGGAAGATTTAAAAGATGAAAACTTTGGATACCGTGCAAAAAAAATAGATAACCGGACCGCGGCTTATGAGGAAGGCCCATGGCTTTTTAAGCGAAATAGTCTGTATTATCTCCTTTACCCTGCTGGCGGTGTTCCCGAGCATTTAGCCTATTCAACGGCTAAAAGTGTTACCGGTCCCTGGACATATGGCGACACTATTATGCATGTTATCAAAGAGAAAGGGGCTTTTACTAACCACCCTGGGTACATTGAATATAAAGGAAAATCGTATTTGTTCTACCACAATGGCGCACTGCCCGGTGGTGGAGGTTTTAAACGCTCTGTTTGTATCGAACCCTTTGACTTTAATGCTGATGGAACAATTCCATTGATTAATCCTACCAAAGAAGGTGTGAATGAAAGCGCGGCCAATTTAGATCCATATAAGAGGGTTGAGGCAGAGACCATTGCTCTTTCAGAAGGGCTGAAAACTGCTTCCGACAGCAAATCTGGAATTTATGTAACCAATATTGATAATGGCGATTACATTAAAGTTCAAAGCGTTGATTTTGTCAAAGGTGCTAAGAAGTTTGAAGCAAGCCTTGCTTCAGCTTCGGCTGGTGGAAAGATTGAGATCCATATTGACGGGAAAGATGGAAGTTTGTTAGGAACTTTGGGGGTAACAGCCACAGGTGGTGACCAAATCTGGAAAACGAGTTCGTGTAAAGTTGGCCAAATGAAAGGTGTTCACGATGTGTATTTTGTATTCAAAGGTGGCGATGGAAACTTGTTCAATTTCGACTGGTGGCAATTTAACCAGAAATAATTAAGGAATAAACCAATACATTAACCAGATTTCATGAAAAAGAATTGTTTGTTTTTAATAAGTGTACTTATAACATTTTTTGGTGTACAGGCCCAAACCTATAAAAAAAACGATTCGGGGATTGAAGTCAGCATCAACTCCATAAAGGTCGAAATTGAATTTTACAGTCCTTCAATCGTGCGAATTTTGAAGAGCCCAGAGGGGAAAACCTTTAAAAAGGAAAGTTTATCTGTTGTTAAATCTCCACAAAAAACAGCCTTGGTCATCAGTCAAAAAGGCGATGAATTAGTACTGAAAAGTGAAAAATTAATCACTGCGCTTAACTTGAAAAACGGGCAAGTTTCATTTAAGACAATCAAAGGCAATTTGCTTTTAAATGAATTGCAATCGGGCGCAAAATTTACAGATTTCGACGATGCCGGAGTAAAAACATACAGCGTTGCACAGACCTTTCAACTCGAAAAAGACGAAGCCATTTATGGGCTGGGCATTCAGCAAAAAGGGAAAATGGTTAAGCGGAACCTGCAACTAAATATGGTTCAGAACAATACCGAAGATTTTGTTACATTTTTCCAATCGGCAAAAGGGTATGGACTTTTCTGGGATAATTATTCACCCACCACTTTCTCCGACGATCAGCAAGCAACTTCATTCAGTTCTGAGGTAGGAGATTGTATTGATTACTATTTTATGAATGGCGGAAATGCCGATGGCGTGATTGCCCAGATGCGCGATCTTACCGGACAGGCTCCGATGTTTCCTTTGTGGACATATGGATTCTGGCAGAGCAAGGAACGATATAAAAGTCAGGACGAATTGGTGGGTGTGGTTAAAAAATACAGGGAACTGGGTGTTCCGCTCGATGGAATCATTCAGGACTGGCAATACTGGGGCAACAATTACTTGTGGAATGCCATGGAATTCCTCAATCCTGAATTTTACGATGCTAAAAAAATGGTTACCGATGTCCACAATCTAAATGCGCACATGATTATTTCCATCTGGTCGTCTTTCGGGCCAATGACAAAACCCTATAAGGAACTGGATAAGATGGGAGCTTTGTACAATTTTGATACCTGGCCACAATCTGGTTCGGAGAAATGGCCACCAAATCCCGATTATCCTTCAGGAGTAAGGGTTTACGATGCCTACAACCCCTCTGCTCGCGACATCTACTGGAAATATTTGAATCAAGGTCTTTTATCTACCGGTTTTGATGGCTGGTGGATGGATTCAACTGAACCTGACCATTTCAACCCGAAACCCGAAGATTTCAATACCAAAACATACCTTGGTTCTTTCCGGAAAGTGCGTAATGCCTATCCGCTGATGACTGTGGGCGGAGTTTCCGAGCATCAGCGCTCGGTAACATCCGACAAACGTGTGTTTATCCTGACCCGTTCGGTCTTTGCAGGGCAACAACGTTATGGTGCCAATACCTGGTCGGGCGACATTGTTGCTTCGTGGGAAACGCTCCGGAATCAGATTTCAGGAGGTTTGAACCTTTCGCTTTGCGGCATTCCGTATTGGAACTGTGATATTGGCGGCTTCTTTCTCTGGAATTTCAAGAAAAAGCTGGAAGATGCTGATTATCGCGAACTGTATGCCCGCTGGATTGAGTTTGGGGCTTTCAGCCCGATGATGCGCTCGCACGGAGAAGGTGCTCCACGCGAAATTTACCAGTTCGGTAAAAAAGGAGATAAAGTTTATGATGCAATCGAAAAATTCATCAACCTGCGTTATAGTTTACTTCCTTACATTTATTCGACTTCGTGGGATGTAACTGCAAACCAGTCGAGCATGACACGGGCGCTGGTCATGGATTTTGCAAACGATAAGCAAGCCCTGAATATCAACGATGAATACCTATTTGGAAAATTGATCCTTGTTTGCCCGGTAACCAACTCGATGTATTCAAAAGATACCAAGGAAGACTTCAGCACGATTAAATCGAAGGAACTTTATTTGCCAAAAGGAGCAGATTGGTACGACTTCTGGACAGGAGAAAAGCAATCAGGTGGTCAGAAAATCACTAAAGAAACCCCGCTGGACATTATTCCTATCTATATCAAAGCGGGATCCATATTGCCTTTTGGGCCGAAAGTTCAATATGCGACCGAAAAGAAATGGGATAATTTAGAAATAAGAATATATCCCGGTGCCAATGGCGAATTTACGTTGTACGAAGACGAAAACGATAATTACAATTACGAAAAGGGTGCGTTCTCAACAATTAAATTTACCTGGAACGATGCAAAGAAAGTATTGAGGATTGACGATTGCAAGGGTACTTTCACCAGTATGCTTGCCCAAAGGAAATTCAATTTAGTACTTATCGCCAAAAATAAGGGCACCGGAGTAAATACAGTTGAAACGTTCGACAAAGTGGTCGTGTATGAAAGAAAGAAATCCGTAGTTAAATTCTAAACAATAATTCTATGAAGAAAAATTTTATTTGCCTTATCGTTCTGTTAATTTTCGGGTTAGGTTTCAGTAATTCCTTGTTGGCTCAAGAAGCCAATACATCCAAACTACCGGTTTTCAAGGTTGTTGAAGATGGTGGAACAGGGGCTTATAGCGCTATTATGTACACCGATGGCTCTTTGTTAACCCATACTATTTTCCGGCCAAAAGACCTGAGCGTTTTCGGGGAGAAAAACAAATTGCCAATTATTGCCTGGGGTAATGGAGCTTGTGTCAATTCGCCATCGGGTCATATCAACTTTTTGTCGGAAGTGGCATCGCATGGGTTTCTGGTGATTGCAATTGGCCCTATGCCTCAGGAAGGACAATCTGGCGGTGGACAAACAACATCGTCACAAATGCTTGATGCAATTAACTGGGCAATTGCACAAAACAGCAATAAAGCAAGTGTTTTTTACAATAAAATTGATATTTCGAAAATAGCTGTCAGCGGTATGTCGTGCGGAGGATTACAAACGCTTGAAGTTGCTCCCGATCCGCGTGTTACCACTGCTGTAATTTGTAATAGTGGTATAATCGGAAATCCTGGAGGCGGATTTCCGGGTATGCCTCAATTAACCAAAGACCATTTGCTCAAATTGCATTCACCAACACTCTACCTGCTTGGTGGAGAGAAGGATATTGCCTACAGCAACGGAATGGACGATGTTAATCGAATTAACCATGTTCCGGTTTTTGTCGCCAATATGGATGTTGGACATGGTGGAACTTATGGTCAGCCTCATGGAGGGGAGTTTGCCAAAGTAGCAGCTGCCTGGTTCAAATGGCAATTGAAAGCCGATCAGGAAGCCGGAAAATTGTTTGCCGGAAATCCATGCCAGCTTTCCCAATCAAGTATTTGGAAAGTTGAAAAGAAGAATTTGCCATAAATAAAACGAACGCTAATAGGTCTGATTTATTAAAGATCAGACTAAAACAACCTTTTTATGAAGCTCATAACCGCGGTATTCATTTTACTTTTTTTCATCCAGTCGCTGTTTGCACAGGGGAATGTTGAAAGATGGAAGGTCTTTGAACTTACCCTAAAAGGAACCGCAACAGGAAATCCCTCTAAAGAAATAAAACTGTCAGGCAGTTTTGTTCATGAAAATGATACGCTCATTGTACCGGGATTTTACGATGGTGAAGGAGTTTACAAACTCAGGTTCATGCCGGAAAATGAGGGCAAATGGAGTTTTATAACTAATAGTAATGACAAAAAGCTGAACGGTAAAAAAGGAAGTTTCGTTTGCAGTCCTGCCCTGAAAGATAACCACGGGCCAGTAGCTGTGAGAGATACATTTTATTTTGCCTATTCCGACGGAACTCCTCACCATTCCTTTGGAACAACCTGCTATGGATGGGTTCATCAGGGCGACAGTCTGGCTGAGCTAACCCTGAAAACCTTATCAAATGGCTATTTCAATAAAATGCGGATGTGTATTTTCCCCAAAAGCTACGACTGGAACAACAATGAGCCTAAATTTTATCCTTTTGAAGGAAAACCCTTGAAAGATTGGGATTACAGCCGATTGAATCCTGCATTTTTCAGGAATATTGAAAAACGTATACAACAACTTGATTCTTTGGGAATCGAAGCCGACTTAATTGTTTTTCATCCTTACGATCGATGGGGTTTCAGTTCTTTAAATCGGGAAACCGAAGATCTGTACATCGACTATATCATTGCCCGGTTTGCTGCTTACAAAAATGTTTGGTGGAGTATGGCCAACGAGTGGGATTTTATGAGCGATAAAAAGCCCGGCGACTGGGATTACTTTGTGGAGCAATTTGCCAAAAAAGACAAATTTCATCACCTCATTGGCATTCATAATGGTGTGAAGTTTTACGACCATACCAATAAGTACATTACTCACGCCAGTATTCAAAGCGAAGATACCTGGAAGGCAAAAGAATTCAGAATGAAATACAAAAAACCTGTTGTATTCGACGAATGCCGCTACGAAGGTAATATCCCGTGGTCGTGGGGCGATTTAACCGCCCAATCGCTGGTAGAGAAATTCTGGAGAGGCGTTACCAATGGCGGATATGTTGGGCATGGAGAAACCTATGTTACCGAAAATCCGGTTAAACTGCCAAATGAATCGTCCGATATTTTATGGTGGTCAAAGGGTGGTGTTTTGCGTGGTGAAAGTCCGGAACGGATTAAGTTTCTGCGCCAAATTATCGATGCAGCTCCTGCACAAATGAAGCCAATTCCTTTGTTCACATGGATGCCTTTTTCGTGCATCGGAGTTCCGCATGAATACTATCTCGGTTATTTAAACGATGCCCAGCCACGGAGTATCGTCATTGAATTACCGAAAGATGCGCTTTATCAGGTCGAAATTATTGACACCTGGAACATGACCATTACTCCATTGCAAAAGAAATTTTCGGGACGCAGTTTGATTGAATTACCGGCAAAACCATATATGGCGGTAAGAATTATTAAAATATAGAGAACAATGAAAAAAACAATAAATCTTATCTTTCTAATTGTATTAATGGCAATTAAATTGAATGCCCAAAACCCGATAATACAAACAAAGTATACCGCCGATCCTGCTCCAATGGTATACAACGACACTGTATTTCTCTATACCGGTCATGATGAAGATGATGCTTTTGGATTTAAAATGCAGAATTGGCTGCTGTACACTTCTACCGACATGGTGAATTGGACCGACCATGGCGTTGTATCATCATTAAAAGATTTTAAATGGGTAAATGTTGACAATGGCGCCTGGGCTCCACAGTGCATCCGCCGAAATAATAAGTTTTATCTGTACTGTCCGATGCCTAACGGTGTGGGAATTGGCGTGTTGGTTTCCGATAGCCCTTATGGACCGTTCAAAGATGCTATAGGAAAGGCATTGATTAAGAATGGGCCTCAAGACATTGACCCGACCATATTGATTGACGACGATGGTCAGGCTTATCTTTATTGGGGAAATCCTGAATTGTGGTTTGTGAAATTAAATGATGATATGATTTCTTATTCGGGTGAGCCTAAGAGAATGTCGGAATTTGTCAAGGTAAAAGGGGAGAAAGACCCTTTCCACTATCAGGAAGGTCCATGGGTATGGAAACGCAAGGGACATTATTATATGGCCTATGCTTCAACATGCTGCCCTGAAGGTATTGGCTATGCAATGAGCAATTCTCCAACCGGGCCGTGGGAATACAAAGGTATGATTATGGAAGGTGACCAGCGTTCAAGCGGAAACCATCCGGGAATTATCGATTATAAAGGTAAGTCCTACGTGTTTGGGTTCAATTACACCATCTTGAAACAAACCATGGCAAAGCATTATGAAAGGCGCTCCATTTGTGTCGAACAAATCACCTACGATACCGATGGCTCAATTCAGAAATTACCTTGGTGGTCAACTCTTGGAGTTCAACAAATTGGTACTTTAAACCCATACCTGAAAACCGAAGCCGAAACCATGGCTTTTAGTGAAGGACTTAAAACAGAATTTGCTACTGAATGGGAACACAACATTCCTTGGGATAAGGGAAAGAAAATCGCCGACCGGCTTTATGTTACCGGTATTCACAATGGCGATTACATTAAGATGCAAGGAGCTGATTTTTCAAAAGGAACAAAATCGGTTGACATGAGTGTGGCTTCATTGTATGGAGGGAAAATTGAAATTCATTCAGACAAAATTGATGGGCCTCTATTAGGAACAGTTATTGTCAGTACTTCCGGAGAAGGCGAAGTTTGGAAGACGATCAGTACTCCGGTAAATAACATCAAAGGTGTTCATGATTTGTTCTTCGTCTTCCGGGGAGGGAAAGATTTATTCAATTTTGACTGGTGGAAATTTAACTAATTAATTATGAGAAGATCTATTTTAATAATCACATTAACAGTCATCATTTCTTATACAAATGGAGTGATGGCCCAAAACAAATTGTATCCCAACGAATTCCCATTGAGTGATGTAAAATTACTCGATGGGCCGTTCAAACATGCCCGCGACCTGAATATTGAGGTTCTACTGAAATATGATGTCGACCGTTTACTGGCTCCATATCGCAAAGAAGCCGGATTGCCCGAAAAGGCAAAATGTTATCCCAACTGGGAAGGCCTCGACGGGCACGTGGGTGGTCATTACCTGTCAGCATTGGCAATGAATTATGCTGCTACCGGAAATGCCGAATGTAAAAAGCGCATGGATCACATGATCGCAGAGCTGAAAGCCTGTCAGGAAGCCAATGCACTGAAATATCCGGATTGGGGTCTCGGTTATATCGGTGGTATTCCCAACAGTGCAGGTTTGTGGTCCAGGATTAAAGCCGGAGAGGTAGCAGTTATCTGGAAATATTGGGCACCTTATTACAATATCCATAAGATGTTTGCAGGCCTGAGAGATGCGTGGATCTATACCGGGAATACCGATGCCAGGAATATTTTTCTGAATTTTTGCGAATGGGCAATTACGATCACTTCAGGTTTGACGGATGCTCAAATGGAAGAAATGCTCGGAAACGAACATGGCGGAATGGATGAAGTTTTAGCCGATGCTTACCAAATTACCAGCAATGAAAAATACCTCGCAGGAGCAAAACGATATTCACATAAAGTGTTTCTTGAGCCATTGTCGCAGGGAATTGACAATCTTGATAACAAACACGCCAATACCCAAATACCTAAATTTATAGGGTTTGAACGTATTGCCGAACTCAGTGGTGATGAAAAATACGGAAAGGCTGGCAGCTTTTTCTGGGAAACAGTTACAACTCACCGTTCGCTGGCTTTCGGAGGAAACAGCAGACGGGAACATTTCCCAGCCATAGAATCGTGTATCGATTTTATCAATGTCAACGATGGGCCAGAAACATGCAATTCGTACAATATGCTCAAGTTGACTGAGGACCTTTTCAGGGTACATCCATTGGCCAAATATGCAGATTATTACGAACGAACCATGCTAAACCACATCCTTTCTTCTCAGCATCCCGGGCATGGCGGATATGTTTATTTTACTCCTGCCCGTCCGCGGCATTACAGGGTTTATTCGGCCCCAAACGAGGCTATGTGGTGTTGCGTGGGTACTGGCATGGAAAACCATAGTAAATACAACCAGTTTATTTATGCCCATTCAAAAGATTCCTTGTATGTAAATCTTTTTGTAGCTTCTGAACTCAACTGGAAAGAAAAAGGGGTGAAAATCAAACAGGAAACAACTTTTCCTTATGAAGAACAAACCCGGTTAACTGTAACTGATGGTTCTTCCAGCTTTAAATTACTGATTCGCTATCCCGCATGGGTCAGCAAAGGCGCATTGAAAATTGCGGTGAATGGGGCAGTTGTAGTTTACACTGCACTTCCTTCATCTTATGTTTGCCTCGACAGGAAATGGAAAAAAGGCGACATGGTTCAAATCACCCTGCCAATGCACAATACGATAGAGCATCTACCTAATGTCCCCGAATATATTGCAATCATGCATGGTCCGGTATTATTGGGTGCCAAAACCGGAACCGAGGATTTAAAAGGGCTTATTGCCGATGATGGCCGTTGGGGTCAGAATGCCGCGGGAGAATATTTGCCGGTGGATAAAGCGCCTATTCTGATTGTGGATGATATTCAGAGTATTGCAAATAAGTTGGCGCCGGTGAAGGACAAACCCTTAAATTTCAAGCTCAACGTTAAAATGGGTAACCCGGCAGAGCTAACGTTGGAACCTTTTTATAAAATCCATGATGCCCGTTATATGATGTACTGGCTGGCCCTGACCAACTCGGGTTACAAAGCCTATACCGATTCGTTGGCAAACATCGAAAAAGAAAAACTTGCTCTTGAAAAACGAACCATCGACAAGGTGGCTCCAGGTGAGCAACAACCCGAAACCGATCATGCAATGCAGCTGGAAAAATCAAACAAAGGCAATAATTTAAATGAATTCTTTCGTGAAGCACGTGATGACGGCTATTTCAGTTACGATCTGGCAACAAAATCAGAAACCAATTTATGTTTGCTTCTGCGCTATTGGGGCGCCGAATGGGGAACCCGGAAATTTGAAATCTTCATAAATGATGAAAAATTAGTCACTGTAGATAATACCGGTAAATGGAACCAGTCAATGTTTAAAGATGTGGCTTATCCAATTCCAGATTCAATGGTTAAGGGGAAAACCCATATTCGGGTGAAATTACAGTCACTTCCAGGAAGTACTGCAGGAGCTGTTTATAATATTCGTTTACTTAGAAAATAAAACTAAATCTAAAAATCAAATGAATACATCTTATCTGGGTTATCTGGCAGGACTAATTTTATGCTTTAACACTGTCTTTTCGCAAATAAATCCCGCCCGCCTGTCCCGGTTAAACCGGGGCCAGCGTGGCGGGCAGGCTCACAACCCAATTATTTATGCAGATATGCCCGATATGTCGATGATACGTGTAGGTGATACTTTTTACATGAGCAGTACAACCATGCATATGAGTCCGGGAGTGCCCATCATGAAATCGAAGGATTTGGTGAACTGGGAAATAGTAAGCTATGCCAGCAATACGTTGGGAGATACTGATGAACTCAACCTTGTGAATGGGAAAAGTAATTACGGAAAGGGTTCCTGGGCCAGTAGTATTCGTTATTACAAGGAGATGTATTACGTTGAAACGTATGCTCAGACCACCAACAAGACCTATATTTATAAAACCAAAGACATTGAAAAGGGTCCATGGACGGTTAATGAGTTTAAACCGGGGTTTCACGATTGTACGTTGGTTTTTGACAATGATCATGCTTACCTGATTACAGGTAACGGAAAATTGAATATCATTGAACTGAAAGATGATTTGACTGGTGTGAAAGAAGGTGGTATAAATCAGGTTCTTATAGAAAATGCCAGTAAACCTGCCGGAGATAAAATCATGCTTGGGGCAGAAGGTTCTCAGCTTTTTAAAGTGAAAGATAAGTATTATCTCTTCAACATTGTCTGGCCACGTGGCGGAATGCGCACCGTGGTCATGCATCGTGCCGATAATCTTCTGGGTCCTTGGGAAGGCCGACTCGCACTTCAGGATCAGGGAGTGGCTCAGGGTGGGATCATTGACACACCCGATGGCCGGTGGTTTGCTTATTTATTTCAGGATCACGGATCAGTTGGACGAATTCCATTTCTCGTTCCGATGAGATGGGAAGATGGATGGCCAGTAATCGGAGTTGACGGAAAAGTACCGGAAACACTTGATTTACCGGCAAGCAAAGGGCTGATTCCGGGAATTGTCAACAACGACGAATTTAAACGCAGGAAAGGTGAATCTGCACTGCCTTTGGTTTGGCAGTGGAACCACAATCCCGATAACAAGCTGTGGTCAGTTTCTGACCGTAAAGGCTATCTGCGCCTGAAAACAGGACGCATCGACAGTTTGTTCTTAAAATCAAGAAACACATTGACACAGCGTACATTTGGTCCTCAATGTTCCGGATCAACCTTATTGGATGTTTCGAACATGAAAGAGGGTGATTTTGCAGGTCTATGTGCTTTCCAGCGAAAGTTCGGTCAGGTTGGTGTTAAAATGAAAGATGGCGCTAAGTATGTTTTTATGGTAAGCAACAAAACCGACAAGCCGATAGAAATTCAAAGCATACCCCTTTCGCAAAACACAATCTATCTGAAAATTGAATGTAATTTCAAGGATAAGATTGATATCGCTGATTTCTTCTACAGCTTAGATGGTAAAATCTGGACAGTTATTGGCGGACCTCTTAAGATGGAATATACCCTGATGGAACATTTTATGGGCTATCGTTTTGGATTGTTTAACTATGCCTCAAAAACGCCTGGTGGGTTTGCCGATTTTGATTATTTCCACATCAGCGATCAGATTTCAGCAAAATAGAAACAATAGAAAGTTAAATGTTGTAATGGTTATATTAGTTGTGATAGTTATGATGGTATAATCACTATAAACCTTACAACATAGAACAGTTAACCATTACAACCAGAAAACCATCACAACATTACAGCATCACAACCAAGAAAAACAATAAACATGAAGATCATCCTACACCTTGTCATTTTTGTATTTGTTTCAATCTCAGTTTATGCAGAGGATGGACATAATCTTTGGCTTCGTGTTTCTAATCCTTTACCAGTGAGCGTGGTATGCACAAAAAGCTCGCCAACCCTGGCAATTGCCAAACAGGAACTAAAGAAAGGATGGATGGGAGAATCAGGGGCTTCGGTGACTCTTTTAACCAAGGCGGACAAAGCTATTCATGGGGATGGTTTCAAAATAAGTAAAGATGAAATTCAGGCCAATACTGAATTTGGAATCTTATATGGTGTTTTCGAATTGTTGCGTCGTCAGCAGACCGGAGAATCCATATCCGATGAAATTAGTAATCCCACCAATGACCGCCGGATTTTAAACCATTGGGACAATCTTAACGGCTCTGTTGAGCGCGGTTATGCCGGTCTGTCTATTTTCTGGCGCGAAGGAAAAGATGCCTGGAGGGTCACTGAAAAGGATAAAACCTTGTGGGAAGAATATGCACGGGCCAATGCTTCGATTGGTTTAAATGGATCTGTCGTCAATAACGTGAACGCTTCTCAGCTGATACTGACGAAAGAATGCCTTGAACGGGTAAAAGCCATTGCCGATGTTCTTCGTTCCTATGGGATTAAGACCTATCTTTCTGTAAAATTTTCATCGCCTGCACTGATTGGTGGAATAAAAACCTCCGATCCGTTGAATCCTGAAGTCATCCAATGGTGGAAAGACAAAGTCAAAGAAATATACCAGCTTATTCCTGATTTTGGTGGATTTCTGGTGAAAGCCAACAGTGAGGGCCAACCAGGGCCACAGGATTTTGGACGTACCCATGCCGATGGGGCCAATATGCTGGCCGATGCATTAAAACCCTATGGAGGAATCGTGATGTGGCGTGCTTTTGTATATAGTACCACCAGCGAAGATCGGGCAAAACAGGCCTACCTGGAATTTATGCCACTCGACGGAATGTTTCGCGACAATGTTATTATCCAGGTAAAGAATGGCCCGGTCGATTTTCAGCCACGTGAGCCCTTCAGTCCGCTTTTTGGTGCAATGAAAAAAACAACGGTAATGCCCGAATTGCAGATCACCCAGGAATATCTTGGGCATTCGGTTCATCTGGCCTTTTTGGCGCCTATGTGGGAAGAATTTCTGCAAAGCGATACTTATCAGAAAGGGCCAGGAAGTACCGTGGCCCGTTGTACGGAAGGCAGTCTTTTCCATCAGAAATATTCAGCAATTGCCGGAGTAGCAAACATTGGACTGGACGCCAACTGGTGCGGGCATCCTTTTGCACAGGCCAACTGGTATGCTTTTGGGCGTTTGGCATGGAACAGTTCTTTACGAAGCGAACAGATTGCCGACGAATGGATTAAACTAACTTTTGGATCGACTGCAAAAAATGCGAATGGGACAATATCAGATCCAATTATTGACTGGAACCTGAATTTTCTGTCACCAGTTAAACAAATGATGCTCGATAGTCGGGAGGCAGTTGTTGATTACATGATGCCACTGGGTCTGCACCATATTTTTTCTGCCAATGGACATTATGGCCCTGGTCCTTGGTGGGCGCCAAAAGGAATGCGGAAAGACTGGACACCACCATATTATCATCAGGCAGATACGCTGGGTATTGGGTTTGATCGGACAGGAACTGGAACTAATGCTGTTGGCCAATACCCAGAGCCTCTACGTTCTGAATTAACTAACCTTTCGACTTGTCCCGAGGCATATCTGTTGTGGTTTCATCATTTGCCGTGGGATTATCAGATGAAGAGCGGAAGAAAATTGTGGGATGAGTTGTGCATTCATTATGACGGTGGAGTGCAGCGGGTCAGGCAGTTCCAAAAGATATGGGATCAGGCAGAGCGATTTGTTGATCGTAACCGTTTTCTGGACGTTCAGAAAAGACTACGCGACCAAAGCCTCAATGCACTCGAATGGAAAGATGGCTGTTTGCTTTATTTCCAGCAGTTTAGCAGAAGGCCTTTCCCATATAACCTTGAACGGCCAATGTATAATCTGGAGGATTTAATTGAAAAGGATACAAAGAGAGTAGGGGACTACCACTAACCATCTTAGTGAATAAAACTCGCAAAACATTGGAGAAGACAGGTGAGGATAGAAATAAAATGGCAATTAATAAAGATTAATAAACTAACTAAATGAATATCATGGACAAAAACAAATCTTCAGGCAATCGATTAAAGGTGGCTATAGTTTCACTGATTTGCCTTTTTAATATACATCTAAGTAGTTGCTATGGTCAACAGCTTAAGCTTAACGATCTGGAGTATTTCGAAAAGCAAGGTGTTAATATTATGGTTTTTAGTGATCAGTACAATGGGATGTTTTTCGATGAAAAAACTGCCGGGATTGAAATCATCCATCACGGCGTAAGAACATCTACAGGAGGAGCCGTCAGGTTGCAAAACACACCCGAACAGTGGGATTTAATCCCTACAATGGTTGATCGGAAAGTAGATCAGGCAACCAACACGATCAGCGTTGAATTGACTTATAAAGCCTATAATTTCAACTCCAGAATAAGTGTTTCCCCCAAGGATAATGGAGTGGAGATTAATGTCTTTTTAGACCAGGCACTTCCAAAAGAACTTGAAGGAGTTGCAGGTTTTAACCTTGAATTTTTACCCTCCGCTTACTTTGAGAAGACCTATTTTATGGATGGGAAACCAGGAAATTTTCCAAGGTATCCTGCAAGTAACACGAAAATTGAGCCAATCAGTCAGAAGATACCTCAGTTTGCAGCACATACCACTTTTGATGATCGAGGCAGAGGTGAATTTATTGTACCTTATCCTATTGCAACCGGCAAAACAATCGTATTGGCACCTGAAGATCCTGAGCAAAGGATTAAAGTTCAGTCTCTGGATATTGATATCATGTTGTTTGATGGTCGTAACCTGGCACAGAACGGATGGTATGTAGTTCGCAGTTTACTTCCTTCCAATAAAACAGGAAAAGTATTGACCTGGTATGTAGAACCAAATGCAATCCCAAATTGGATAAGGAAACCTGTGATTGGATTCTCTCAGGTGGGTTATATTCCTGCCCAGAAAAAAGTTGCTGTCATTGAACTGGATAAGAATGATACACCATTAAAATCAGCAACCCTTTTGCAGGTAAACGAAGATGGCAGATTCATAGAGAAATTTAAAGGTGAGGTAAATGTTTGGGGAAAATACCTGAGATACAATTATGCGAAGTTTGACTTTAGCTCAGTAAAAGAACCCGGAATTTATTTTATTCAGTACGGCGATCAAAAAACAAATACATTTTCAATCGGACCAAATGTTTACGACGAAGTGTGGCATCCTACCCTTGATGTGTGGTTCCCGGTTCAGATGGATCACATGGAGGTAAACGAAGCTTACCGTGTATGGCATGGCGCTCCTTTCCTGGATGATTGCCTTCAGGCTCCTGTTAATCATCAGCATTTTGACGGATATGTACAGGGACCAACTACGGATACAAAATACAAATCATTGGAACACATTCCGGGGATGGCTGTTGGTGGTTGGTTCGATGCTGGGGATTTCGATATTCAGACCGGCTCACATAACAGTGTTATTTCAAGCTTTGTAGATACATGGGAAAATTTCAAAACTGACAGGGATGAAACCTACATTGACCAAAAAACCCGTTATGTGGATATTCATCGTCCAGATGGCAAGCCGGATATTTTACAGCAGATTGAGCATGGTACATTAAATCTGGTTGCACAGTGCGAAAACATTGGTCATCCCGTACGCGGAATTGTTGTTCCCAATTTGCACCAATACCATCACCTTGGCGATGCCATCAATGAAACTGATAATCTTCCTTACAATCCAACGCTTAAATCTTACGAAACAGAGGACAAATCAAGCGGAACCCTGGATGACCGCTGGGCTTTCACTAACCGTACAACTTTTCTGGATTATCAGACTGCAGCCTCTCTGGCTGAAGCCAGCAGGACTTTAAGAGGCTTTAACAACGATCTTGCCGACAGAAGTTTAGCCTGCGCAAAACGACTTTTTGAAGAGGCTGATGAAGCAACAAAAATTCCCAAAGAAAATGAAGACTCAAGGCTAAAGATGATGGGCAAAGGTGCGGATATGATTCCTGCACTTCAATTGTATATTACAGCCAAAGAAAAAAAATATGCTGACCGGTTTCTTGAACAGGTTTGGCCGATGCTTGATCGGATGGCAACGCAGAAAGGTCCACGAGGCTCCGGGGGTTATTTCGCCGGATTTGGCGGACGTGGCAATCTGATACAGGTGCTTATGGCTGTTCCTTATATGGATGCTGCTTATAAATCCAAACTCAGGGAATATATTATCAGGTATAAGGAATCCATTGACGGGTACGAAAAGGATAATCCTTATGGTGTTCCTATGTCAATAAGGGGCTGGGGTGGAACATCAAATGTAATCAATTGGGCAATAACCAATTACTATGCGTATAAAGTGTATCCTGATCTTATTGGAAAAGAGTATGTTTATCAGGGGCTCAATTATATTTATGGCTGTCATCCATATTCCAATTTGTCATTTGTAAATGCAGTTGGCGCTCACTCCAAGAAAGCTGCCTATGGAAATAACAGGGCAGATTTCACGACTATTGCCGGAGGTGTTGTTCCCGGTTTGATCCTGTTGAGCCCTGACTTCCTTGAAAATAAAGATGACTGGCCATTCTTGTGGGGAGAGAACGAATGCATCATCGACGGTGGTGCATGGTATATCTTCCTGGCAAATGCTGTTGAAGAATTGGCAAAAGAAACGAAATAAACCTTTAAAGAAAATACAATGAAAATTTACAAAACCTGGCTATTTGGTGTAGCACTTATCGCGATAAATAGTCTGTCAGCTCAAAACCCTATTGTACGGAATCAGTTTAGTGCCGACCCGACAGCCAGGGTATTCAACGGCAAATTATATGTTTTTCCTTCGCACGACATTCCTA
>Ga0302286_10001394_pt1 | contig 18036 bp, 12 predicted proteins | sample III_Fen_E2_3_FD_198765 | JGI IMG/M metagenome (GOLD analysis project Ga0302286, IMG submission 198765) | Peat permafrost microbial communities from Stordalen Mire near Abisko, Sweden - III_Fen_E2_3 | ecosystem: Environmental > Terrestrial > Soil > Wetlands > Permafrost | place: Sweden: Abisko...
ATGCTTTGGCTTCGCAACCGGGCATTTCGCAAATTACTACGGGTGGAGGAATCTCCAAACCTGTAATCAGAGGCCTGGGTTACAATAGGGTAGTGGTGGTTAACGACGGTATTCGTCAGGAGGGACAACAATGGGGCGATGAACATGGTATTGAGATTGACGAACAGGCAGTAAACAAAGCGGAGATTCTGAAAGGACCGGCAAGTCTGATGTATGGTTCGGATGCAATGGCTGGAGTGATTAGTCTTTTTTCGGCACCCACATTGCCCGAAGGAAAAATAGAGGGAAATGTGCTTGCGAACTATCAGACCAATAACGGGTTGATGGCTTATTCTCTCAATCTGGCAGGGAATAAGAAGGGAATTATCTGGGATTTGCGCTATAGCGATAAACGGGCACATGCCTACAGGAATAGTTACGACGGATATGTCTATAATTCAGGATTTCAGGAACATGCCTTTACCGGTCTTGTCGGTCTGAATAAGGAGTGGGGCTATTCTCACCTTACTTTCAGCACCTATCAACTCACCCCGGGCATCATTGAAGGAAACAGAGACAGCATTTCGGGTAAATTTATCAAACCCGTTGCACTGAATGCCACCACCGAAGGTACTGCAATTGCTACCAATGCCGATGCAATGAGTTATAGTCACGGAATGCCCTATCAGCAGGTGACACATTACAAAGCGGTATGGAACAGTAATGTTATACTCGGAGATGGCAGCCTGAAAACCACAATCGGTTATCAGCAAAACCGCCGTCAGGAGTTTGAAGATGTGCTTGACCCCACTCATTACGGACTATACTTTCTGTTGAATACCGTCAACTACGATGTGCACTACATATTGCCTCCCACAAAGGGCTTTACTGCTTCGTTCGGGATAAACGGTATGTATCAGCATTCGCAAAACAAAGGAGAGGCGTTTCTGGTACCCGAGTATAAGCTCTTCGATGCAGGTCTTTTTGCCATAGCAAGCAAAGCCTTAGGTCGATTCGATATTAGCGGAGGCTTACGCGTTGACAACCGTCATGAGCATGGCGATGATTTATATCTTAATGGTGCAAATGTACCTACAAGCGGCTCCAACCCATCGGCAACCCATCGATTTACTGCTTTTACCACCAATTTTAGTGGTGTAACAGGAAGTCTGGGTGCAAGCTGGCGCATTACAAACGATTTACATGCAAAGTTCAATCTCTCAAGAGGTTTCCGTGCTCCGAATATTGGCGAACTGGCTTCAAACGGGGTGCACGACGGGACTGTTCGTTATGAGATAGGCGACCCGAATCTCAAATCGGAACACAGTCTGCAGGTCGATTTTCAGGTAGGTTACTCCTCCCGCTATTTCTCGGCAGAAGTCGATCTGTTTTCCAATCGCATCAATAATTTTATCTTCTCCCGCAAGTTAAACGGTGTTGCCGGAGGCGATTCTATTACTAACTGGTATCAGACTTATAAGTTTGTGTCGGGCAAAGCGCAAATTATGGGTGGCGAAGCCACTGTCGATATTCATCCTATCGACCAACTGCACTTCGAAAACAGTTTTTCGTATGTAAGTTCGGTGCAGCTCAATCAATCCGATTCGACAAAATACCTGCCCATGACACCTGCACCCAAATGGAAATCCGATTTGCGTCTGGATCTGCTTCGTCATGGCAAAGTATTGAAAAACGCGTATATTAATATAGGTTTGGAACACTATTTTGCACAAAATCATTACTATGCAGCCTTCGGTACCGAAACTGCCACACCGGCTTACACTTTGCTCGAAGCCGGAATAGGGGGCGATATTGTGCATAAAGGAAAGACTGTATGTTCTCTTTATATCAATGGCAATAACCTTACCGATGCCGCCTATCAAAGTCACCTCAGCCGTCTGAAGTATGAAGATGTAAACAATGCAACGGGAAGGGAAGGAGTCTATAATATGGGACGTAACTTCAGTATCAAACTCTTGGTGCCAATTGGTTTATGAAATTGACAATTGACAGTTGATAGTTGACAAAGGGTCATCCTGATGCTCTTTTTTGAAGGTTTCAAGAAACAGGGGTTGTGCATGAAGAACCCTGAATTCTGTATTACAAACCGTTTCATATTTTACAGGCTTTTCAATTGCTGTCCCTTGAAAGGGGCGGCATGAAATATCACACTCTATTTGGCTTTAGCCAAACGAATCAAAAAATATTTGGCTAAAGCCCATTCTATCATCATCATTGCTATCCGTCCCTTAAAAGGGACGGCAATTGAACAAACATTATGGATTGTAATTACTTATCCTGAAGTCGTTTAAGAAATATGTCGTACCTGCGGCACTCAAACTTCAAATGGCATATTGATATGTTATATATATGTCATCCCGAAGGGATTTCAATGCCGGAGGCATGATATATTTATAGCAGTAAAGGGGCAAAGCAAGAGAAGTTACGTAGGAACGACATATCTTTGAAAGACATACAATGCACTTCTTTTTTATAGGTGTAATCTATGTCCAACACTCACGAACACTTGTTGATATGAGAAAAATAATGCAACTTTGCATTGAAAATCAATCTCTCATAACCTATTCACTTATTGATAATTATTAATTACTACCATGTTTACTGAATTCAAAAGGCTATCTTTCAGGCACAAAAACAATAAACCGTGGTACTATGCCCTTAATCATATACGGCGGTTTTTGCCCTCTTCATTTTATCAAAAGCAGCTGGCAAAGAAACTGGAATCGCTCAGGGAGTATGATGCCGACTATGTGGCGAAAAGAGTGAATTATTACAATCGCCTTGAGAAACCGTGTAACTTGTCCGGTTCGGCAATTTCATTGTCGCAGTTTAAACTGGGAAAGAAGCAAAAAACCTATTTTTTCGATAGTCACGAATATACCCGGTACTTTAATCAGCAACTCAGGGCTCATTTTCTGTTTGGCGATATTTCGTATGTGCCCGATGTACCTTCTATAGTCAAAAGTCGCCCCATTGAAGGCGATGTAAGCAATTCGGTAGTACTGAATCTTGATAAAATCCGTCATTTCCTTTTTGTAAACGACACCAAACGATTTGAAGATAAAAAGAATATGCTGGTAGGTCGTTCCAAGGCAAGGCAGGCGCACAGGTTACGTTTTCTGGAGATGTATTTTCATCATCCGCTTTGCAATATCGGGCAGGTAAATACCGATGTCAACCTGCAGTTTCTTGCCAATCGCATGACCATCAGCGAACATCTTGGCTATAAGTTTATTCTATGTCTCGAAGGAAACGATGTGGCCAGCAATCTTAAATGGGTAATGTCGTCGAACTCTCTTGCTGTGATGCCCCGTCCGGTGTATGAAACCTGGTTTATGGAAGGAACGCTTATTCCCGACTATCACTATGTGCTGATTAAAGACGACTACTCCGATTTGGAAGAACGCATGCGCTACTACAGCACCCATATTGAGGAGGCATTGCAAATAATTGAACATGCACACCAGTATATCAGTCAATTTAGCAATAAAGCACAGGAAGATTTGATTTCGCTTCTGGTGTTGCAAAAATATTTTCAACACACAGGACAACTCTCGGAATAAAGCATTTCATAGTATTAGCCTAACACTCTTAAATTATGCACCCACAACCGGCTTTTTTCAGATATTCTCTATTGATGCTTTTCATGCTAAGTGTCACTTATTTAAGTATGGCTCAACAACCCAATGAGCCGATGGCAACGGGCAAGTTTGAACCCACATGGCAATCGCTTCAACAGTACAAAGCTCCCGAATGGTTTCGCAATGCCAAGTTTGGTATCTGGGCACATTGGGGTCCGCAATGTCAACCCGAACAAGGTGATTGGTATGCACGTTCCATGTATATAGAAGGCAGTGCTCAGTATAAATGGCAGGTGCAACACAACGGACATCCTTCCGAGTTTGGCTTTAAAGATGTCATTCATCAGTGGAAAGCCGAAAACTGGAATCCCGAAGCATTGGTAAAGTTCTATAAGAAAGCAGGTGCACGCTATTTCTTCGCCATGGGCAATCACCACGACAACTTTGATATGTGGGACAGCAAGTATCAACCCTGGAATTCGGTGAATATAGGCCCTCAAAAGAATATTATAGACGGATGGGCAAAAGCAGCCAGAAAGAACGGATTGTATTTTGGTGTCAGTATACATGCGGCACATGCCTGGTCTTGGTATGAAACCGCTCAAAGAGGAGATAAAGAAGGTGATAAGGCAGGTGTACCCTATGATGGTAAACTAACCAAAGCCGATGGCAAAGGTAAATGGTGGGATGGCCTTGATCCGCAGGATTTGTATGCACAAAATCATGCATTAAGTGCATCAAGCGACAAATCAAACTCCATTCACGGACAATGGGAGTGGGGAAATGGCGCTTCGGTACCTTCTGTGGCTTATTGCAATAAGTTTTATGATCGGACGGTTGATTTAATCAATAAATACAATCCCGATTTGATCTATTTCGATGATACCGCCTTGCCGCTTTGGCCGGTAAGCGATGCAGGACTGCGTATTGCTGCTCATTATTACAACCATAATATGCAGCAACACAATGGTAAACTCGAAGGGGTAATTTTTGGTAAGGTATTGACCGACGAACAAAAACAATGTATGACATGGGATGTGGAACGTGGCTCTCCCGATAAAATTCAACCGCTTCCATGGCAAACATGTACCTGCATTGGTGACTGGCACTATAAACGTTCTATCTATGAAAATGATAAATATAAAACGGCCAAAACGGTTGTCTGTATGCTTGCCGATATTGTAAGCAAAAACGGTAATTTATTACTCAACATTCCCGTGCGCGGCGACGGCACCATTGACGACAAAGAAATGAAAGTGGTAGAAGAGGTTGGTAAATGGATGGCGGTGAATAGTGATGGTATTTATGACACTCGTCCATGGAAGATATTTGGAGAAGGTCCTACGGCAGAGAATGCAAATCCGATTAAAGCTCAGGGATTTAATGAAGGAAAAACAACTTATTCGTCGAAAGATATTCGGTTTACCACTAAAAACGGGGTACTTTATGCCATTGTGCTGGGTTGGCCAGAAGAGGGTAAAGTGGTTATCAAATCGCTTTCGGTCAATAATCCTCTCCATCCCGCAAAGGTAAAACAGGTGGAACTGCTTGGCAGTGGCAAGGTCAAATTTAGCGTTGATAACAATGGATTAACCGTATCTCTTCCTGTAAAAAAGAGCAGCGATATGGCATTTGTGCTGAAGATAAAATAAATAATGGAATGTACAGATAAATTAACGCGATGGATTCTAAAACTGAGTCCAGGTAAGGCATATTTGATATTTGGATTATTATTTATTTTGTTTCCTGTTTGGCTTCGGCAAGTAGGATTATTTGTTATTAAAAAGAGAGGAAAGAGAGGCTTGATTTTTGAGGTGTTTTGCTTGGTTTTTATTATTTCGGCTTTGAGTTCAATTATCATAAGTTGTTTGTTTCAATTACACACACAAGATATACCTCATTTTTTCAATTTAATGATACCAATATTAGTCTTTGGAAGTTGGTTTATTAGTAATGGGATTGCAAGTAAATATATGATTGATTATGAAAAGAGGGATAGTGAATATTTTTTTGGCTTTGCACGCATTATACCAGCTTATATGTTCCGGTTTTTTCATTTGTGTTTTTATCCCATTACTATTTATTGGCTTCAAAAAGAGATAAATAAATATGAAGCATGAGGTATTTTACTGATTTATCGCGTATCTAAATAAAAAGCATTATGATTATATCACCCACATTAAAAACGATAATGAAACGAGCTATGTAAATTATTTACACTCAGATGAATGATTATTTTGGTAAGTGCTATACGTCCTTAGTGTATAAAATAAAAATAAACACATGAATAAAATTTTTAAAATCAAAGCATTAGTTGCTATTTTCTTTTGTTGCTTAAGCCTTACAATGCTACATGCAACTCTCGCATTGCCCAATATTCCGGCTACACAATATCTGATTACTAACTATGGTGCATTGACCTCAAGTCTGGATAATTCAACAGCTATTAATGCAGCTATTACTGCGGCAAGCACCGCCGGAGGTGGCACAGTTGTAATTCCTGCAGGTACATTTCTGAGCGGTCCCATTACAATGAAAAGTAATGTGAATCTCTATATCTCTGCAGGTGCAATTTTACAATTGATGCCTTACGGTACAGGAAATGGAACTCCCGCCGGTTCTTATCCCAACAATGGTACGACCGATTCTTATGCCAATTTTATTTATGGACAGAATTTGAATAACATTGAAATTAGTGGTTCGGGAACAATTGAAGGTAATGGTAACGACTGGTGGGCTGCTTATAAAGCCAACAGTAACGTTTCAAGGCCATGTGTCATTCGTTTCAAAGCGTGTAATACAGTCTTAATTACCGGTATAACAATTCAAAACGCGCCCAATGTGCATATTACTCTTGGACAAAGCGGTAGTGCCCGTGGTTCCAACGGAACGATTTCGTATGTCACAATCTCAGCGCCTTCCAATTCTCCCAATACCGATGCCATTGATACCTGGTATTGGAACGATATTGAAATTCACCATTGCACTCTTTCCGAAGGTGATGACAATGTCGCGATAGATAGTTATACCAAGAATATTAAGATAAGTAATTGTACATTAGGCACCGGCCACGGTATTTCGGTGGGTAGTTATACCACAGATGTGCAGAATGTAAGTGTGGATAGTTGTACTTTCAGTGGAACAACCAATGGAATTCGCCTTAAGTCCAACCGTACACGTGGTGGTCAGGATTCAACCTTTGTATATACAAATATCACGATGAATAATGTGCAGTATCCTTTTTACATTACCAGTTGGTACGACAGTGAACCTTATCCTGCATCATCGCAAACCGCAACTACAGTTACCTCTACCACCCCAATTTGGAAAAACATTACGTTCAAAAACATTACAGTGACAAATGCTACGTATGGAGGCATCATTTACGGACTGCCTGAAGCGTATGTGAAGAATATTGTTTTTGATAATGTAAAGATTAGCGCAACTTCTAAGGGTTTAGTTGCAGATTTTATTGATGGATTGCAATTTATTAATTGTTCGTCGATTACCATTCCGGGCGGCAAAGGCAATGCAATCATGTCAGGCCCATCAACTACTACAGGGACTCCATATAATGCCACTATTTCAGGAATTAATACAACCAGTGGCGTATCCACATCATGTACTTCATCGGGTATTGAAGAGGTGAGTGCAGCACCAAAGTTTTCTTGTTTCCCGAATCCTTTAATTGGAGATAATCTCACCATTAAATCTGATAATAAAATTTCAAAAGTAAGAATTTATTCTTTGACCGGAGTTGAAATTAAAGAAATAGCAGGAAATCACCTGACTCAGCTTCCAATTAATCTGATCGGTGTTCAAGCCGGATATTACCTTATTAATGTGTTGTTAGAAAATGGAACGAGTAGCTCTGTAAAACTGATAAAGGAATAAAACACTCGCGCATTGAAAGGAATTGAATTATCTTGCATGTAAATAAAACGAAGTAATTTATAATATTAAAAGGCCGGATAGGATTGAATTTCTATTCGGTTTTTTTCATAAAATCATTTTTCCATTATCATACTGATTAAAGTCGTAATTTCTATTGCATTTTCATAGGTTTTTATTTTGTTAAATAAAAACCTATTTGTATCTTTGACTCGCTTTTGATTAAAAAAATATTTTTTTAGGTCAACGAAAGTAGGAAGACTCGGAAAATCCTTCAAAGAGTACGGAGCGTTTGTCGAAAAGCTTTACGAGTAGACAAATCTAATATTTAATACGATGAGAAAATTAGTTAGTATTTCGTGCGTAGTAGTTCTTCTGTGTGCTGTAATGCCGTTAAGTGCACAAACTAAAATTGGGGTTAAAGGAGGGATGAATATTTCAAACATGTCCATAACAACTTCAGGTATTACCATGTCTCTTTCATCACTTGTCGGATTTAATGTAGGAGTTGTTGCCGAAATTCCTATTGTAAATGATTTGTTTTTGCAACCGGGTTTGTTGTTCACAACAAAAGGAACTACGGTCAAATTGCAAAGTATTAATATGACGGAAAGACTTGATTATCTTGAAATTCCAATTAATGCAATGTACAAATTTAAATTAGGCTCTTCGTCCAAACTTTTATTATTTGCCGGACCATATATTGCATATGGCATTGGAGGTAAAGATAGTAGTACCGGAGAATCGGTGAAATTCTCAGGAGCTAACAAAGATTTTAATGCATTCGATTGTGGCTTAAACTTTGGCCCGGGTTTGGAAGTAGGCAATTTTCAACTTACTGCACAATATTCTTTAGGATTGGCCAATATGTCTCCTACTTCAGTAGCTACAGCCAAAAATAATGCATTTAATTTCTCAGTCGCTTACTTGTTCAATATAGAAAAATAATCAATTTAATAGTTGAGACGTTTTTTATAACGTTCATGTAAACAATAAAAGACCGGATAGGATTGAATTTCTATTCGGTCTTTTTTATGAATATATTTTCTATTATTGTACAAAAACGGGTTTTTGAATGTGTATAAATGGTTAATAATTGAAGGAGATGATATGCTTTTTATGAGGTAATATAATAAATATTAGTGAGTATTGTATTGATAATTTTGCAATTAACAAATAGTATAAAAGTACAAAAAGTATTATTGTGAAATTAATATTGTGTTTTAATGGTGAGTTATTTTGTTAAATTAAAATATAGTTGTATCTTTGTTAAGCTTTAGATTTAAAAAAGTATTTTTTTAGGTCAACATAAGCAGGAGTATCCGGAAAATCCTACAAAGAGTACGGAGCGTTTGTCGAAAAGCTTTACGAGTAGACAAGTCTAAAATTTAATGCCATGAGAAAATTAATTTTGTTGGCAATTTTTGCCGTAAGCATTGTTTTTACAAGTAATGCACAGTTTAAAATTGGTGCTAATCTGAATGTAGCTTTCCCAACCGGAAACATGAGTAATGGTGTTGGAATTGGTGTTGGTGGTACTATCACTGGTCTTTATGAGTTTTCGAAAAGCTTTTCTGCCGGAGTACAAACCGGATATATCAGCTTTGCGCAAAAAAACAATAGTGGTGTTACTTACTCAATAATCCCTATTACGGCTGTAGGTAAATATTACTTTTCAGAATCGAATTTCAAACCTTATATCGGAACTGATCTTGGATTTTATTTATCAAAAGCTTCTGCATCAGTATTAGGTTACTCAATTTCGGCTTCAACTACTGACTTTGGAGTTGCTCCAACCATCGGATTTGAATATGTTTTATCGGGTAATCTTTCATTGGATGCAAATGTAAAATATACAAATATATTTTCATCGGGTTCTTCAGCCACTTACCTTGGAGTTGGGGTTGGCATAGCATACAAATTCTAAGAATATCATAACTATTAAAAAAATGAGGATATCCAAGACTTCTTGGACATCCTCATTTTTAGTTTAAAGTAAAATGCTACTTATTCGTTATATGTGGGCAGTGCTGAGTTCTTGGCAGAGTAACGTAGCATCTGTTCGGCATATCCTTCAGTGTACGAAATCTTAATGTCTTTGATGTTGCCTTTTGCATCTTTCACCGGAGTCAGCACCGGATTGACAAAGCCTTTGTAAGGTTTCAAATCAAGTTTCTTATAGCGGGCAAGCACTTCCTGATGTAGTTTATGATCTACCTGTACGCCATAGTTTTCGACCAATGATTTTGCTCCTTCAAAATCACCTCCCGATTTCACACGTTGAATTTCGCCTAATAGCGTACCCAGCAATTTGTGCATTTTTTCGTAGTCATTTACCACTACAAAAGTTTTTCCATCGCGCACTTTGAATTCCACCACATTGTCGGCTTTACCGTGCTCATATACCCAACGGGCAATCAACTGGCGGTTGCGCATGTGTGCCTCTTCAATGTTCTTGCCGGGTTCAATGCGGGTGAGTTGTGTCATCAGACCATTCATCATATACTTGTAATATTCGGCTTTATAGGCATCTTTATTGGGAAGAATACCCAGTTCTACCAACTTGGAATCGCCCACGTAGTAGAGCCCGAACAGGTCGGCACGCGCCTCTTCGATAGTAGAACCGTAAGCTTTCAGCGCATCGGGATCTACGCCCGGCAACAGTTTGCCTGATCCGTGACCCAAACATTCGTGCAGGTCGGTATGCAGTACATCGGTCTGGAAGCCGTAACTTCTCATCGACTTCAACTCTTTGTCGCTCCACACAAACTCTTCGTTGAAGCCGCTTTTTTGTGCCGCTTTGTCGTAGGCCTCCATAATGTTTTCGATGGTGACCGATTTAGAACCGTGGTCTTTGCGAATCCAGTTGGCATTAGGCAGGTTAATGCCGATAGGAGTGGAAGGGTAGCAGTCGCCGCCAAGTTGCGTTACCGTAATTGATTTTGCAGTCACCCCTTTGACCTTCTCTTTTCTGAATTTCGGGTCCACCGGCGAATGGTCTTCAAACCATTGTGCATTGGCACTGATAGTCTCGGTGCGTTTGGTAGCCGCAAGGTTTTTGAAGTTCACGGTCGATTCCCAGCTTGCTTTCATGCCCAGCGGATCGCCGTAACTTTCGGTAAAGCCGTTCACAAAGTCCACCAATGATTGTGTGTCGTGAACCCATAGAATGGCATAAGCATCGAACAGTTTCAAATCGCCCGTCTGATAAAACTCAATCAGTTTAGCAATCACGGCCTTTTGCGCGGGAGTGTCGGCTACCGTTTCGGCTTTTTGCAACCAATAGACAATTTTGGTAAGGGCAGGTGAGTAGAGACCACCCACTTTCCATACTTTTTCCACCAATTTGCCGTCTATTTTTGCCAAACGGCTGTTCAACCCGTACGAGATAGGTGTTTCATCCTTGGGATCTTTCATTTTATTGTAAAAATCTTCCACCTCCTGTTGCGAAATGTCGCCTTCGTAATAGTTGTTGGCTGAGGTTTTTATCAGGTCTTCGCCATGAGTCTGATTTACTTTTTTTGCCATGATTGCAGGATCGAACATCACCGGAGTAATTTCAGCCAGAAAGGCTTCTACCGATTGATGTAGGCGCACCGGAACTTTGGCAGAAGGTAATGCTTTCACCTGTTTGGTAAAGAATTCTTTGGAGAATCCCGGCAAAAATTTATCTTCGCCATAATGGTGGTGAATGCCGTTGGAGAACCAGACACGCTTGAGGTAAACCACAAATTGTCGGTAGTCGGCGCTGTTTTTATCGCCTTTGTAATTGAGATAGACAGCTTCCAGTGTGCGGCGGATGGCAAGATTATAGCGACAATTCTGGTCGAAAAAGATGTCGCGACCCTCGTTGGCAGCTTGCGACAGAAAGTAGAGCAACTCTTTTTGTTGCAGCGTTAGTTGCTCGAAACCCGGTACCTGATAACGCAGTATTTGCAAGTCGGCAAACTGATCGACCACGTAGTTGAACTCCTTTGCTTTTGGAGCAGTTTTTGCGGCAGGTTCGCTTGCAAAAGCACCTGCGGCTATCGACATTACAGTCATAGAAATAAGTATTGTTTTCTTCATTTGAAATAAAAACTTAGAATAGTTGTGCAAAGGTAACATGTCCTGTTGAGAATAAAAAACCGATTTCTTAATAATAAACTTTATCATTAGGCTCTTTAATTAAGAGTAATTGTTGATACATAGCTTGCATTTGTTCTATACTCCATCCATTTTTTTTCTTTTCTACAATGCGGGCAACTAATTGTTCGTCTTTATAGAATGACAAAGCTTTCTTAAATTCGGTTTTGCTTATAACTTCTTTGCGATACGTAAAATCAAGCGAACTAAAGGGAATAAAAACGATATGAACTTTGTATCTAAAATATTCCAGTTTTATACTATTTTGGTCGACATCGAATTGAACACTTTTAATTTGTCTGTAATTTTTGTAATCCAAAAATGAAAATAAATAAGGTAGGGGAAAGCATAAGCTTGTGTATAGAGCAATCATCTTGTCAAGAAAACAAATGCCAATAACAAAAAAAATGGTAAAGGTGAGCAAGAGAACTTTAATGTCTCTCCATATTCTGTTAAGCATAGAAGGAATATGATCAATCTGATAGGTTTGAGTGAGCATTTTATTTTTGTTTGTTTCTGTGTTCGATTCTTGCCTTTGTCATTCTCTCGCGTAAGCCGCCGTTTTCAAGAAATTCTTTTTCAAGTGTTTTAATTTGCTGTGCCAATAGGTAGGATGTCACATTAATCAGGCTAATCAGTACATTGGCGGCTACTTCAGGATCAAGGCTTTCTATCCCTTTCTGATAGGTTTGGTAATTAAACTCGGCAAGGTTATGTTTTGCTGTCAGGTGCGGATAATAAGGATGTGATTTGTTCCAGAATTTCAACTGATGGGTGCGCAGATAATCTTTATAGTCGATTAATAACTCTTCGAGTGAAGCACGGGCAACATTGGTCAGTTTTATTTCTGTCTCCTTTGATGTTCCCGATGCCATGCTGGCTTCTGCAATATTCTGTTTTCCGGATCTTGCAGCTTGTACCATTTGATCAACCGTGCGATCGTATCGTGAAAAATATTTTTTACAGAAGAAACAGGTACCATCGTAGATAATTTCGGCTTTCCGGTAAGAGATGAGTCGTTCATATCCACCATGCTTTGGAATAAAACCATCGGGGTTGTATTGTTTGTCCATGATTCTGCTATTTATGATTCTGACGACATTAACGACATTTGTTACAAAGATACGAAGTTTTCACAGTCACCAAAGTCGTCAGGAAACAATATGTGATGAGTTTATTAATTATTCATAGCTACTTATGAATTACCAATTTAGTTCACCCTCGTTATATCCGTCCTTCCTTCAAAGAAGCGGATAATGTTTTGAGAAGCAAGTCGAGCCATGTCATTGCGGGCATCTACGGTGGCAGTACCATTGTGTGGAGCAAGCACTACATTATCTAAAAGAAGCAGTTCGGGTAAAATATTGGGCTCAAACTCATATACATCCAATGCTGCAGCGGCAATGCAGCCTTTCTGCAGAGCATCCACCAAAGCTGCTTCGTCAATTACCGCGCCACGGGCGGTGTTGACAAGAATGGCGGAGGGTTTCATCTGCTTTAGACGATTGCGGTTTATCAGGTGGTGCGTTTCGTCGGTAAGCGGCGTGTGCAGCGAAATCACATCCGAGATTCGGAGCAATTCGTCCAGCTCCACTCGGTGAGTCCGGTAGGTGGCTTCCAGTTCGGGTGCAAGGTGGTGACGGTTGTAATAGATAATGTGCATTCCGCATGCCAATGCTCTGCGAGCCAGTGCCTGTCCGATACGACCCATGCCCACAATACCTAAGGTTTTGCCATAGAGCGATTGACCGAGATTCTCCAACACACCCCATTGCAGCCCATTGGGCGTGCGTAGTTTATGGTCGCACTCTGACACCCTTCGAGCCGCTGCCAGCATCAGTGCCAATGCCATTTCGGCGGTGGGCTCTATCACCGGGTCGGGTGTATTGGTAACCACAATGCCCAGTTGTGCGGCATATTCTACATCAATATTGCTGTAACCTACGCCATAGTTTGCAATTATTTTCACCCGTTTGGCGGCAGCATCAATCATCTCCCTGTCCACTTTATACACAAACGTGGGTACAAATGCATCGAAGTGGGGTAGAAGCCGCATTACCTCTTCTTTGGTAAATACCGGATTGTCGGGAAACACCACTTCATACTGTGACATTAACTCCGAAAAACCTTTGGGCAAGAGACGGGAGGAGATTAAAACACGTTTCATATAGCTATTTTAAATATTTGCAAAGATATTATTTTCGATTGAGAATGGATAATATGAAGTGCCGCGAGTATGTTGCTTGCAGATTTTTCCGTTTCTAGACAAACACCGCTGTGCGACCTTAACCGGAACACCCGGAAAGGACAACCACTCTTGCGTGACCTTAACCGGAACACCCGGAAAGGGCAACCACTCTTGCGTGGCCTTAACCGGAACACCCGGAAAGGGCAATCACTCTTGCGTGGCCTTAAGCGGAACTCCGGGAAAGGAGAAACACCCTTGCGTGGCCTTAACCGGAACACTCGGAAAGGACAACCATCCTTGTGCGAACTTTCTGTAGTACTACATGAAGGCTTACTAGTCAGCATTAATTCATCTCTGTCAATTTCTACAGTAGAAAGCGCAATTATCACATCAAAAAGCGCATTGTTCTTTTACGTCAATGCTGCTGTTTTACTTACCTTTGTCACTCCTTTTTTAATCTACTTATTATGCAAAAATCACTTATTATTGCCTTGTGTATGACTTTGGCCTGTATGGCTCAAGCTCAGAAACCGTGGCAATCGCTCCAAAATGTATCCACTCAACAGGTTGAAAAATCGTTTGTCAATCCACCTGCCGGCTATTGTACTCTTGCTATTTGGGGATGGGAAGGGCCTGTCACAAAAGAGGTCATTCAGCACGATTTGGATGCCATTTACCAAAAAGGATTTCGTACGGTGAATATCGAGGCAGGTTATCATTTACCTTATGCCTATCTATCGCCCAAATGGTTTGAGATGGTGCGCACGGCAGTACTCGAAGCCAAGAAACGGGGAATGAAAGTCTGGATTATCAACGAAGGGAAATATCCGAGCGGATTTGCAGGAGGCAAGTTCAGTCAGGAGCGTCCTGATCTCCGGATGCAGGCGTTGGTGGTGGCAAAGCAGATGGAACTCAAAGCGGGCGATGTGCTCACTCAATGCCCGCTGGACAGTGATGTGATAAGTATCGTGGCCCTGAGTCGCGATGGAAGCAAAACAGTTGCAGTGCCGGTAAAAAATCACGGATTCTCGTTTTCGGCAGGGATGAACGATTGGAGTATCAAGCTTATTGCACACGATTTCAGAACAGGTAAAACACGCTCGGTGAATAATCCGTCGGGCGAAAAAGATACGAAAAACTCACAATGTGACTATCTCAATCCGGTGGCGGTGAAGCAATTTATCGACTGGACTCATGAGCAATATAAGAAATACTTAGGTAAAGAACTCGGTACTACGGTGCTCGGGTTGCGGGGCGATGAACCCGATTTCAGCTATGTGCCGTGGACGGGCAATATGGTGGCTACTTTTATCGAAAAGAAGGGCTACGATCCCACGCCTTATCTTGGTGCGCTGTTTGTGTCGCGCGACGAAACTTTCAAACGCTTCAAAGCCGACTATTGGGACGTGTGGTCGTCGCTCTTTGCCAAAAACTTTTTCAAGCAAGAGGCCGACTGGCATCAGGCCAATGGAATGGAGCATATCACTCATTTGAATAACGATCACCGCATGGATCTTTGTACGCGTGCCGAAGGCAGTTTCTTTCGCGATTTGGCGCAGGTGCAGATTCCCGGTGTGGATGCCATTTGGAATCAGATATGGCCCGATACCATCAATAATTTTCCCAAATATGCCTCTTCGGTAGCACATGTGTATGGCAAGCCCCGTGCATTTAGCGAGAGTTTTGCCGCTTATTACACCTCACCTTCCATTCCTCAGGCCAAATATGTGGTCGATTATCAGGTGGTGAGGGGCATCAACCTTTTTGAGTTTATGTTTTGGCCTTCGTCGGCTTCCAAAAAGGAGTTCAAATCGTGGATGGCACAAGAGGGTGCCAAAGAACTGGTGACCTATACCAACCGTGTAAGCTACCTTATGGCACAGGGAAAACCGGCTGCGAAAGTGGCAGTTTATTATCCTATCTCTTCGATATGGTTAGACGATAATGCAGTTGATAAAACCATTCGCAGCCTCACTCAAACGCTGTTGGAACATCAGGTAGATTTCGATTTTCTGGATGATGATGCGCTGGTTTCAGCCGTAAAGGTGGGACAAAATGTATTGGAAAACAAAAGTGGCCAACGCTACGAAACCCTTATTATACCTTCGGCAGATGTACTGTCTCTGGCTGCATGGAAACAGGTGGAGCATTTTACACAACGTGGCGGCACGGTATTGTTCTGGGGATACAAGCCATCGATGCTTGCCGATAAAAGTTTTATGCAGCCTATTGCTTTCCCCGATTTGCCGCTTGCCAAGCAAGAACCTCAAACCGAATGGACTCCATTGGTGGCTTCGGTCTTGCCTCGTGCCGATTTTTCCGTTTCAGGTCAGGCCAATAAAGCGCTTCGATATACCCGCCGCACACTGAGCAATGCCGATCTCTATTTTATATTTAATGAAAGTAAAGAGGCACAACATGTGACAGTGGAACTTGGGCGTATTGGGGTAGTAAAGCGGTGGGATGCCATGAAAGGCGAAGTGCAGCAGTTGCCTTCGCAGGTCACTGCCGATGGACGCATGTTGCTTACGCTTGATTTTGAACCCTATCAAAGCCTCATATTGACCGTTGAAAAACGAACTCAGGATTACGTCATTACCGATTTTGGTGCCAGAGCCGATAATCTTACGGTAAACACAGTTGCCATTCAAGCGGCTATTGATAAAGCATATTCCGAAGGTGGCGGACGCATTGTGATTCCGCAGGGAACGTTTTTGAGCGGTGCATTGTTCTTCAAACAGGGTGTGAATCTCTATGTGGCAAAAGACGCAACCTTAAAAGGAGTTGTCGATACGCTGGCTTATCCCGTTATTTCGACTCGTTTTGAAGGTGTGGAACGAAAATGGAAGAGTGCGTTACTGAATTTCGACCACTCGCCAAAGGTAACGGTATCGGGCGACGGAACCATTGACGGGAATGGCGTAGCATGGAAAAGTATTCGTTTTGGCAAGACGGGTCGTCCGCGCCTATTGTGTTTTACCGATTGTCCCGATGGACGTATTTCAGGGCTGAAACTCCGCGATCAGGCTTCGTGGTGTATTCATATTCTTTATACTACAGGCTTTACGGTGGATAGTGTCGATATCCGCACCGATCATACTTTGCCCAGTTCCGATGGGGTGGATGTCGATTCGTCCGACAGTGTGCGGATTGCCCACACCAGTTTTGAGGTGAATGATGATTGTATTTCCATCAAGTCGGGCAAAGATGATGATGGTCGCCGGGTGGCGCGTCCTTCAGAGAATATTCTGGTCGAAAATTGTCATTTTGTGTATGGTCATGGTGGTGTAGCCATTGGCAGCGAGGTGTCGGGTGATATTCGCAATGTGTTGGTACGCAATTGTCTGTTTGAAGCAAAAAGTCAGGCGCCTATCCGTTTCAAATCGCAACCCAGCCGTGGGGGTGTGGTCGAAAATATTGAATACCGCGACATTCAACTCAATGGCGTGGACAATGTGATTGATGTGAACATGAAATGGCGAATGGTACCGCCCCTTGCTCCTGCTGCAGAAAAGGAGACCTCATTGCACAATATCCGTGTGGTAAATATGCATGGTACGTGTAAAATAGCCGGGATGATTCGGGGTGATGAAAAGTCGTTGGGCGACAGTTTTCATTTCGAAAATTGCTCGTTACAAGCCGACAAAGGATTAATTATTCAGGGCGTAAAAAGTCTGAATTTGAATGGCTTGAAAATTACCGTGCAAGAAGGAGGTGCGGTAAGTTACAAGGAATAGGGGAATAATTTAAAAAGCAAAAAGCCGAAGAAAACTTACAGTTTTTCTTCGGCTTTTTGCTTTTTTGGAGTAGTCTACAACTTAATATAAATCTTCTTTTTGTCTAAGAAATATCCCACACTCCAGCAAGTGAGCATCCACCATATTGCAAAGAGCAGAGAGCCTATATAACCACCTGCATAACTGAACACATGGAGATAAATCCACGAATATAGCGGTTCGTCGCCTATTGAAATAAGCCACATAAGCGTTACGCCGAGTTCGCTCATCAGATAGATAAAGAGCGGATTTTTACCCGTGACAAGGAAAAAGCGGGTTCCTTTTTTTACCTTCATAAAATCGACTACGTAAATTATCAATGCCAGTATAATGCAGTCGAGACCCACTGTAAGTACCGCATACGAACTGGTCCAGAGCTTTTTGTTTACAGCAAAGAAATTGTTCCAACAATAGGCGATAAAAAGTAATGCCACGCCCGCAAACAAAAGCTTTGCCAATCCTTCGTACGTTTTTC
>Ga0302286_10001397_pt1 | contig 18013 bp, 9 predicted proteins | sample III_Fen_E2_3_FD_198765 | JGI IMG/M metagenome (GOLD analysis project Ga0302286, IMG submission 198765) | Peat permafrost microbial communities from Stordalen Mire near Abisko, Sweden - III_Fen_E2_3 | ecosystem: Environmental > Terrestrial > Soil > Wetlands > Permafrost | place: Sweden: Abisko...
GAACATAATATAGAAGCCTTTGCGGGTAATAGTTTTTGATTAGGAATTAATAATTGTATTGCTGGTTTTGCTAGTGGAATAGATTTACCATTACTAATTACTGTTGCATTTTGAACAGCATCCATCAAAAAATCGGGTAAAAACATTGCTGCACGATAGGTCAAATGTGTATCAGCAGGAGCAGCTATTGGTATTTGAATCGCAGCATTAATCCATGGAAGTTTTGATTGATAGATTAAAATTATATCGCGAAATGTATATTGAGTTTTGGTTCTCCAATAATCATTTATAATTACAGAAAATTGACCTGATTGAGGAGGTTTAATTCGATTTTCGGAATTTGTATTCCATTGTATTTCGGCATTTTTTTCGAGAATATCGCGAATACGAGTTGCACAATTATCGCTAAAAAATTTATACCGATATACTTTGTTTTCGGGCTGTAAGTTCCATTCTAAATAATCAACAATTAATCGTTTACTTGAATCTGTTAGTTGAAACTCGTTTTCATAAACCTCACGATTATCGTCAACATATTCTTGAATAAATGAATCATATGTTGTAATTACAACTTGATAATCGGTTTCACCCTTAACAAAATGGTAAGCAAAATTGTCCATTTGGAGTGAAAACACACCATAATTAAAAATGTAGTCATACCCCAATTTTGTATCTTTAACACGCAAAGCCGTATGCCCATACATGGAATATACTTCATATCCAGCACCACAAGTTATAAGGCTAACCTTAGTATCAGTGGTTATAGGAATAAATGCGTTTACTGGTTTAACAGATAAAAAGAAAAGCATTACAATGAGACAAAAGAGATAACGGGAATGCTTTAGTATTAAAGAAATCATACGATTGAGATTATTTGCAAATTATATTTTAAAGGTCGCTAAGTTACATCATTCTTTAAAATTAAGTAATTTAGATTTCATTATTCTTTAAAATTCTATTGTCTTTTCGTTAGTAAAATAAATGGATATCGCACTTAATTACAATCAATAACAGCTCTATTTAAATTATAAATCGAATAAATAATATACGATTATTGAATAGAGAAAAAGATAAGTAAAAATTGTATTTTATAAAAAAACAAGTGACATTTTAATTAAAAATCACAACTGATAGATTGTTGATAAATCGATAAAGTCCCTCCACAAAAGGTATACAACCACTTACGTATGAATAAAATATTTAAAAAAAAAGTAAGAATTATGGAAATTAAATGAATTACTGTATCTTAGCGGACATTTTTTGGATAACATTCAAGAAAGAATAATTAGTGTCAATTTATTTATAAACAGTAATTTAACTATGGCTGATAAAAGAAAATTTTTGACCTGTGAAGGTAATTATGCAGCGGCTCACGTATCGTATGCGTTTACAGAAGCAACGGGAATATACCCTATTACCCCATCTTCTGATATGGCAGAATTTACAGATGCATGGTCTGCAGCAGGCAAAAAGAATATTTTCGGAGAAACCGTTCGTGTTGTTGAAATGCAAAGTGAAGCAGGTGCTGCAGGTGTTGTACACGGTTCGTTACAAGCTGGTGCTCTAACAACTACATACACAGCATCTCAAGGTTTACTCCTTATGATTCCTAACATGTATAAAATTGCAGGTGAGCAATTACCTTGCGTATTTCATGTAAGTGCACGTTGTATAGCGAGTCATGCTCTATCAATTTTTGGTGATCACTCGGACATCAATGCTACAAGAATGACAGGTTTTGCTCTGTTAGCTTCAGCAAGTGTTCAAGAAGTTATGGACTTAGGAGCAGTAGCTCATCTTGCCTCAATTAAAGCAAGTATGCCCTTCCTACATTTCTTCGATGGTTTCCGTACTTCGCATGAAATTCAAAAAATCCAATCATGGGATTATGATGATTTAGCAAAATTAGTTGATCAAGATGCATTGAAACGTTTCCGCGATCGTGCATTAAACCCAGCGAATCCAACCGCCAAGGGAACTGCTCAAAATCCAGACGTATTCTTCCAAGCTCGCGAAGCTTGTAATAAAGCATACGATGCAATTCCAGGTGTTGTTGAACATTACATGAATGAAGTTAACAAACTTATTGGTAGCGACTACAAACCTTTTAATTATTATGGTGCAGCAGATGCTGAATACGTAATTATTGCAATGGGTTCAGTTTGTGAAACAATAAAAGAAACTGTTGACTATTTAACAAAAAAAGGAGAAAAAGTTGGTGTTATCAATGTACATCTTTATCGTCCATTCTCTGCGAAACATTTCTTATCAGTTTTACCAAAAACAGCTAAGAAAATTGCTGTACTTGATCGTACAAAAGAACCAGGTGCAACAGCAGAACCTTTATTCTTAGATGTAAGAAGTGTAATTTCTGATCCAAGTATTACATTAGTTGGTGGTCGTTATGGTTTAGCATCGAAAGATACTTCACCAAAAACAATCATTGCAGTTTATGATAATCTTAAACAAGCTGAGCCTAAAAATGGTTTCACTTGCGGGATTAACGATGATGTTACTTTCCTTAACTTAATTGAAGGACCAGTAGTGAATACAGTACCAGAGGGAACTATTGAATGTAAATTCTTTGGATTAGGCTCTGATGGAACTGTTGGTGCAAATAAAAACTCAATCAAAATTATTGGTGATCATACTACTGATTTTGCACAAGGATACTTTAACTATGATTCTAAAAAATCAGGAGGTATCACAACATCTCACTTACGTTTTGGTAAAAAGCCTATCACATCAACATATTTAGTTACTAGTCCTGATTTCGTATCTTGTAGCGAGCCTTCGTATTTATCAAAATACGACATGCTTAAAGGAATTAAAAAAGGTGGTAAATTCTTATTAAACAGTTACTGGTCAAAAGAAGAAGTGGCAAAACATTTACCAAACTTCATGAAACGTCAGATGGCTGAAAAAGAGGTAAAATTCTATATCATTGATGCAACAAAAGTTGCAACAGAAATTGGTTTAGGAAACCGCACAAACACCATCATGCAAGCAGCTTTCTTCAAAATTACGGAAGTAATTCCTTACGATGAAGCAGTAAAATACATGAAAGAAGCTGTTTACAAATCGTACAGTAAAAAAGGTGAAGAAGTAATTAGAATGAACTCTGCAGCAATTGACCGTGGAGCTGATGATATTGAAGAAGTGATTGTTCCAAAAGAATGGGCACAATTGGCTGGTCAATTAGAAAGCGTTGCATATAAAGGTATTTTGAAAAATGTATCGGCTGATTTACAAAAATTTGTAGATACAATTGCTACTCCAATTAACCAATTAGAAGGTGATGAGCTTCCTGTAAGTGCATTCCTTGACTGGGTTGATGGTACAATGCCGGCAGGTACATCGCAATTCGAAAAACGCGGTATTGCAGTTCATGTTCCAGAATGGCAACCTGATTTGTGTATCCAATGTAACCAATGTGCTTATGTTTGTCCTCACGCTGTAATCCGTCCTTTCTTAATTGATGAGAAAGAAATGGCTGCTGCGCCTGCAGGAATGCAAACATTAAAACCACTTGGTGCTGGATTTGATGGTTTACAATATCGTATTCAAATAAGCGTTTTAGATTGTACTGGTTGTGGAAGCTGTGCTAATGTTTGTCCTGCAAACAAAGGTAAAGCTCTTATCATGAAGGATCTGGAATCACAAAAAGAAAACGAAAAGAACTGGGATTATCTTTCACAAAAAGTGACTTACAAAGATCACCTTGTAAAGAAAAATAGTGTTAAAAACTCACAATTTGCAAAACCATTGTTCGAGTTCTCTGGAGCTTGTGCAGGTTGCGGTGAAACTCCATATTTAAAATTAATAACTCAATTGTATGGCGACCGTTTATCGATTGCTAATGCTACAGGTTGTTCATCAATTTATGGTGGTTCGTTCCCAGCAACTCCTTATGTAAAAAATGATAAAGGTAATGGTCCATCTTGGGGTAACTCATTATTTGAAGATAACGCAGAATTCGGTTTAGGCTTACACTTAGGTATGGGCAAACTTCGCGAACGTGTTCAATTAAAAATGACTGCTAATATTGACAACGTATCTGCTGAATTAAAGACAATTGGCCAAGAATGGTTAGATAATTTTGAAAATGGCGATGCATCTGTTGAAATATCAGAAAGATTAGTTATAGCTCTTGAAAAAGATGGAAGTGCATTTGCAAAAGAATTACTAGAATTAAAAAACCATTTTGTTAAGAAAACGACTTGGATTTTTGGTGGTGACGGATGGGCTTATGACATCGGATTTGGTGGTCTTGACCATGTATTAGCAACTGGCGAAAATGTAAACATTTTTGTTTTAGACACTGAAGTTTATTCAAACACTGGAGGTCAAGCTTCAAAATCGTCAACAACTGCTGCAATTGCTAAGTTTGCTGCTGCAGGAAAACAAGTTCGCAAAAAAGATCTTGGACGTATGGCAATGACTTACGGTTATGTATATGTTGCTCAAGTAGCAATGGGTGCAAACCAAGCTCAATACTTAAAAGTAATTCAAGAAGCCGAAGCTTTCCCTGGACCATCTTTAATTATTGCTTATGCTCCATGTATTGCTCACGGAATTAAAGGTAAAGGTTTAACAGTTTCTCAAACTGAGGAAAAACGTGCTGTTGAATCAGGATACTGGCATTTGTTCCGTTACAATCCGCTTTTAGAAGCTGAAGGTAAAAATCCATTCCAATTAGATTCAAAAGAACCTAATTACGATTTGTTCCTTGACTTTATTAAAGGTGAAGTTCGTTTCTCATCTTTACAACAACAGGATCCAGAACGTGCTACAAAACTGTTCGCTCTTGCAGTTGATGATGCTAAATGGCGTTACAAACAATACAGACTTTTAGCTGAAATGAACTACAATGTATAGTAGTTTAGACAGTATATAATATAAAAAGACCCGATGGAAATTCTATCGGGTCTTTTTTTGTTATAAAAAAAATCAAAAACATTTTTTACACACACAAACAAAGTATATTTTCGCATTTGGCTTAAATGACTAAAAAGTGAATCGAATAATTGTACTTTATATTTTGTTTTTTGCATGTATTGGCAAAATTACAGCGCAGGAAAGCGATTCTGTTGTAATTGTTTACGATACGGTTTACACTTCCGATACAATTCATCAAAAAGAAGAAATTACTATTATTGAAAAACAAGAATATATACTTGATCTTTCAACAGGATTGTCTTTGGGATTTGGAATTCCATTTTTTAAGACAATGGGTGATAGTTGTGTTTCAGCTCGAAATGCTAATTCTATTTCTGCAACAATACCCTTTTCGGCCAATTTTAAACCATTTGTTATTCAATCGGGAATAATGCTTGAACGATTTAATGCGAATTTAAATATACAATACAGAAAACCACAATGGGACACATTACATATTAGTGTTACCGATACTCTGGACAAATACTATGTTGTTAAAAATGGAGATACCGTTTTACGAGTATTAACAGAAACACACGATTCTGTTTCAATAAAAAAAACATTTAGCACCATTCATTCAAAAACTCAAAATAACTATACATTCATAAGCATTCCTTTATTATTAGGCTATCAGCTTGACAAAAAAAGCTACAGTTTTTCGGTAAGTGCAGGTGTATATTTTACATATCTAGCAATAGTAGGTAAACAGAATGAATTGAGTAAGGTTGACGGTAAATTTAAAGAAGCCGAAATTTCTTATCATCGATTCTTTATTTCACCTGCTGTAAATGCACGATTAATTATTCCAATTTCCAAAGTATTTGATATTTCGGGAGGAATAAATTATTGCCTTTCGCCAAAAAGTCTATACAACAGCAAGACTTATAACACTCATTTCCAAAGCATTTCACTACAATTGTCATTATTTTATCATTTTTAATACTTTTTTCATGCAACGAAACAGATGTGTCGTTGTTTATTGATAAAACGAAGTATTAATTAAAAACTAGCAAACATGAAAAAGTATACTATTATCAAAGCAATGCTGATAGCATCACTTCTCTCGTTTTCGGCGATGGCAGGTGCTGCAATTGACATTCTTGCAAAAATCCCAACACCCGCCAATGGACTAACAAATACAGGAGGAGCTATTGACATTACGGTATCGGGAGGATCTGGTTCGTACCAATATCAATGGAGTAACCAAATTACTACTGAAGACATTACAAATGTAGCAGCAGGGACATATTCCATAACTGTTTACGATAGTCAACAACAATCGGCAACAGCAACATTTACGGTTGACTTTACCCAAGAGACGTTTGATGTAATAATGAAAACGAGCGTTACAAAATGCAAAGAATATTCGATGGATGTGATGACAAATGCAAACAGCAACATTGCATCATACCTATGGAGCGATGGTTCAACGAAAAAATATCTTTTAGCTAAAACTGCAGGTAAATATTACTGTACTGCAACATTTTCTTCGGGAATGAAAGCAGTAGATAGTATAGAAGTTTCGGACATTGTTGTTACTAAACCTATAATTTATGGAAATTCATCAGTTCTTATGTTTACAAACAATAGTAACTACTCTATTCAAAATCCAATTAATGGTTATTCATATTCATTCTCACTTAAAAACAATTTGGGTATAATATCAGCAACACCAGGGAGTATTACGAGTGCAAATGTAAATTGGGGTTCAACATATGGTACAGACTATATTTTAGTAAAAACATACACTGCAGAACAATGTTCAGATACAGCTTCATTGAAAATAAATGTACAAAACTTAGTATCTACAATGTTAGCAGTTACTGGAACAACAACACCAGCAAATGGAATAACAAACACTGGTGGAACTGTTAATATCACAACAGTAGATGGATCTGGTTCAAATACATTTATGTGGAATAATAATAAAACTACCGAAGATTTAACAAATGTATCTGCAGGCACCTATAGTGTAACGGTGACAGATATACAGAATTATACGGCATTAGGCACTTTTACTGTTGGATTTACTCAAGAGCCTTATGACGTAATTACAAAAACAGCAATATCAAAATGTAAAGAATATTCTGTTGATGTCATGACAAATGCAAACAGTAATATTGCGTCTTTTTTATGGAGTGATGGTTCAACGAAACAATATCTTTTAGCAAAAACTGAAGGTAAATATTACTGTACGGCAACTTTTACATCGGGAATGAAAGCAGTAGATAGCATAGTAGTTTCGGACATTGTTGTTACTATACCTACAATAATTGGAAATACAATGCCATATGTAAATTCAACAAGTACGTATTCTATTTATAATTATGTTACTGATTATTCTTATAAATATTCATTACAAGGAACAAAAGGAATAATTACTACAGCCCCAAACCCAACAGTATCAATAAATGATGGTACTGCAAATTGGGGATCTGCTTCAGGTACAGAATATGTTATTTGTATAGCTACTACGAAAGAACAATGTAGCGATACTGCTAAGTTAGAAGTTACTTTGCAAGATCATATAGTTGTAGAACCACCTTATATGCATGTAACAGGAATAGTTACTGATGCATCAAATGCGTCAAGTAATAACGGTGCAATTGACATTACAGTAGTTAACGGAACAGCTCCATATAAATATTCTTGGTCAAACCAAGCAACTAGCGAAGATATCTCAAATCTTAAACCTGGTTATTATGCTGTTTTTATTTCCGATAATGCAAATGCTTATACAACAGCAACATTTAACGTTGAAGATAAAAGTGATTTTATTACAGAAACATCAATTACAAAATGTAAAGGAAGTTCAATAGATGTATTAACGAAGGCAAACAGCAATATAGTTTCATATTTATGGAGTGATGGTACAACAAAAAATTACTTATTAGCAAAAACTGTAGGTAAATATTTTTGTACTGCAACATTACAATCGGGAACTAAACTTATTGATAGTGTAGAAGTAAAAGATCAAGTAATTGTATTGCCAAATGCAATTATCGGTGATAAAGTTGTATATACTAATTCAAACAATTCGTACTATTGTCAAAGTGCAGAATACAATTCAGAATTATTTACTTGGTCATTAGGCTATGGGAAAGGAGTATTATCAAATCCAAATAATTATAATCAAACTGCAACTCCAACTGCAAATGTGGCTTGGGGTTCAAATACAGGTACTGAATATCTTATTCTAGAAGCTAAATCTGGCAATTGTAGCGATACTCTGACATTCCCAATTACAATTATAGATGGAAAAGCATTATCAGTAATTGGAACAGTTACTCCTGCAAATGGAATAACAAATACAGGAGGAGCAATCGATATTACAATTTCTGGTGGAACAGCACCTTATCAAATTGTTTGGAATACATCGGCAAGCTCTGAAGATTTAACTAAGTTATCTAGTGGGACATATTCAGTTACGGTTTACGACAGCAAACAAAATCAAACTACTGAAAGCTTTACCGTTGGTTTCACCAAAGAAACAATTGATATTATAGCGAATAAAACGCAACATACTTGCGAGGGATATTCAACCGACATTATGACTACTCAAAATATAAATATTGCGTCGTACAAATGGAACGATGGTTCTAATAAGAACTTTGTATTGGCTAAAAAACCAGGTATGTATTATGTAACCGCAACATTCAAATCGGGAATGTTAGTTACAGATTCAATTGAATTAATTGTTGACAAAATAACGGCAGCACAAATTGATGGAATTACAACAATTGAAATTGACAACAAACAACAATATGAAATTGGTAATGTCAATTCAAACTATAACTACAGTTGGGCAATTCAAAACAAAAATATTGCCGAATTGAATCTTAGCAATACTAGTTCTATCGTTTCATTGAAAGGAATTGTTGCCGGTAAAACAGAATTATATGTTACATCATATTTAAATCAATGTAGTCGTGTTGACACAGCCTTTATTACTGTAATTCCAAAATCAGCCGATTCACTTTCAGTAAGCGGAACAGTTAAAGGTGGTACAACAGCAAACAATGAAGGAACGGTTGAATTATATATTTCAAACGATACAATTAATGCTGTAAAAACAGTAGTAATAAATCCTAATGGTTATTTCGAATTTAAAAATTTGAAAGCAGGCGATTACTACTTAAAAGCAAAACCAAACACAACGTTGTCGAAAGATTATAAAAACACAGTATATGTTAAGAGTAGTTTCTTTTCAACAGCAAATGCATTAACAGTTGATGGTGATATTTTTGGAATAGACATTGCCCTACTCGCTGGATCAGTTACGGTTGTAGATATTGTAGAAAATGAAATTTCACTTTATCCAAATCCAGAAACAAGCACTATTCACATTGATTCAGGTACAGATATGATTGATAGAATAATAATCTATACTATTGATGGAACTAAAATACTGCAAAGCACAGAACAAACAACAAACATTAGCCAATTGAGTATTGGAGTTTATAAAGTAGTGGTTATCTCAAAATCAGCAACGAAAGCATATTTATTTATAAAACAATAAACGTTTTCACTCTAAATAGAAAGCTCCGAAGTCACTATGCTTCGGAGCTTTTTTATTTAGTAACAATTGAACTAGATCTTAGATATTATTTCAATGCATCAATATAGCATTGAAGTTTCTCTATAAATTTCCCAATATGTATGCCATCCATTAATGCATGATTTACTTGAACTGAAAATGGCAGAATAACTTTATTGCCTTCGTTAAAATATTTACCCCAAGAAATACGAGGAACAGAATCGTTTTTTTGTAATGATATTGTATGTGAGATGTGGGTAAATGAAATCCAAGGCACACAGGTTATATAAATCAAATCGTCGCGACCAATTAACTTATCTAAGCCGAAATAATCTTTTTGATTTTTGTTAGCCTCTTTTGCCGATTTTACAAAACCAAACAAATCGTCTTGCATATCGATGGTTACTAGTTTAAATAAATCATCTTGTTTGTCAGTATCCATATCGGTAAACGATGGATGAATTGTATCGTGCAAAACCACTTTACCATCTCTTATGCGATACTTAAAATCTTCGGAGTCATTTACAACCGTGGTTACAGCATAAATCATTGCATAATAAAACGACACATTCTTTTCTTTCACATAATTCAGAAAATGAGTTACATCCAAATTCATACAAATATTAAATTGAGGATAATCCATTCTATAAAAGAATTGAAAATGTTCTCTTCGTTTCCAAGTATTTAGGTCGATGTATTGCATGATTTACTTATTCTTTTAAATTATTTCTACCGAATTTACATACTTTAATACACAGTCCACAACTATGTTTACGACCAATTATTGATTTGAATTTTAACCGATAATCATTACAATTATAAACATTTATCAATTCATCTCTATTAACTCCAATATTCCATGACACATTTTTAATAGCAGAGCATGGACAAATATTTACGCATAAATTACAATTACCACATTTATTATCATTTATTGGAATTGCTTTAATAAAGTCGGCATTTGTTAAAATAGTACATAGTTTAACTCGTGGACCAAATTCTGGTGTAATTAATAAAGCTGATTTTCCAATCCAACCCAATCCAGATCTTGTTGCTGCTGTTTTATGTGGGAATTGATTTAAATTATCTAATTGATTATTATTTTCTATTGGAATTGAGATAGGGATACTCTTGAATTGAAATCCCCATTTAAATAAGGCACTTTCAGCTAAACCAATTATCCTCATCATTGGTTCATTTAATGAAGCTAAATGTGTGTTAAACAATTCTTCATTACTATCTAGAACATTTGTAATTTCACTATCATAATGAATTGCGATAGATATTGCAGTATCGAAACCAGAGGTATAACTATTATCTAACTCAGAAATATCTCCAAAACCGATTAATGAAGCACCATTTGCTTTTAGTAATTCTATTAATTCTGTTTGTTGACTTCTAAGCATCTCAAATTTATTGAATTATATCAAAGACAGTAAAATTCTACCACTTAATTTTACTCCCCTTCAAACTATAGAACAGAATAAATAAATAGCAAGGAACCATTATCCAATATGCTTGTTGATGACCGATAAAAGTAATGTCGGCAAGTCGGCCATAGATTAAAGGTAAAAGTGCACCACCAGCTATTGCCATTATCAACATTGCAGAACCAGTTTTTGTGAAACGACCCAAGCCGTGAATTGCTAAAGGCCAAATAGCTGGCCACATAAGTGCATTTGCCAATCCAAGTAATGCTATAAATAATACAGAAATATAACCATGAGTAAGAATCGCTAAAACGCTAAACACAACTCCAACAATTGCCGAAACGGCTAATGCTTTTGACTGACTTATATATTTAGGCATTGCTATAATTCCTAGAATATAACCCACAATCATAGCAGCTAGAGTAAAAGAAGTAAATATTTTTGCTTCGGAAAGTGCAATTCCTTGCGATTGACCATACATTCCAATGGTATCGCCAGCCATTACCTCAACACCAACATATAAAAACAAAGAAATAACTCCAAGAACGAGATTTGGAAATTGAAGAATATTTGTTTTTTCTGATGATGATTTTTCAACGGTTTCGTCTTGTTCCATTTCAATTTCGGGAAGAGGTGAAAACGAAACAAGCACAGCAAGGACAAGTAATATGCCCGACATAATTGCATAAGGCATTATAACTCGTGAAGCTAATTCGTTAAGTTGAACAGCTTTTTCTGCAACATTCATTTTCGTTAGTTTTGCTACAAGTGTATCGGCATCGGACAATACAACAGCACCAAGAATTACGGGAGCTATCATTCCAGCAATTTTATTACAAATTCCCATTATACTTATACGTTTTGCAGCACTTTCGATAGGTCCAACGATAGTTATATATGGATTTGATGCTGTTTGTAATATCGACAATCCGGTTCCGATGATAAATAATCCAGCTAAGAATAATACGTATGTGCGAGTGTTTGCAGCAGGAATAAATAATAATGCACCACAAGCCATTATAACTAAACCTAATGACATTCCTTTTTTAAATCCCGTTTTCTTTAAAATCCACGACGATGGCAATGCCATTACAAAATATGAAATATAAAAAGCAAATGCGACAAGCAATGACTGAAAAGTATTGAGTTCGCAAGCTATTTTAAGATATTGAATAAGTGTACCATTAAGCCAAGTTATAAACCCAAAAATAAAGAACAGAACACCAATAATGAGTGTAGGAATGAAATTCGATTTTGTTTGATTTGTCATATTGAATCGCTTTTAGATTAATCAAAACAAACCTACATAAAAAAACAGAATGGAGCAAAAGAATAGTGATGTTTGAGAAATTAGAAGAGACACAAAAAATTGTGCCTCTTCTGTTGAATTAATTTATTCTTAAAAAGTTATTCTATACGTCATCATAGGATTAAATCCTAACTGATAAGCATTTGAAATTTTCGATGCACTTGGTGTTGTTTCGTTATAATTAAATTGCTCCATATATATGTTTTTTCTATTGGTTACATTTTGCAAGTCAAGAGCATATTCTTGTGAGAAACGACGTTTGTTTTGTTTAAATGAAATCTTTAAATCAAAACGTAAATAATCGGGATAGCGATTAGTGTATACATTATCATATTTGTATACTGTTTTTTTCTCTTCAATCGATTTGTCCATATCAATATCCATCTTACGTTTTCCTCCAGCCCACACAGCTTTAAGGTCGAATGCTAATATTTTATCTTTTCCTATATTAAATTCATAACCACCTAAAGCATTTACCACAAAATTGCCATTAAACACAGTGTTTCGTTCTGCCGCATAAGGTGTTTTGTATTTTGAATCGAACAACGATATGGTGGTTAAGAAATAGTAATTATTGGCAAAGAATTTTTCAAGTGTAAGTTCTATTCCGTAGTTGCGACCTGTACCTTTGTTTATGAGCGAATCGTTACGTTCCATATAAAAATCGGCACCATAATTCAACATCGAAACTGCTGCTCTTTGTTTGTATGCATAACTCTCGGGGTGTGCTAACAATGACGAATCCATTGAAATAACTGGAACATCGTATAAATATTGATAATATGCTTCAAGTTTTAGTCGAAAATTGGTGCTTATCAAATAATCGTAGCCTGCCACAAAGTGATTGCTTTTGGTCATTTTAAGATTAGTATTTGTTTCAAAATAATTTTGATAATCGTTAGTTGAGCGAGTTGTGTACACAAATAATGGTTGTAACTGACTATGATGTCCGTAACCAATATTAAACGATTGTTTTTCGGTTGCCTGATATTTAATACTAGCTCTTGGGTCGACTGAATATGTGTTATTTAAGTTAAATAATACACCATTTACACCCGAGTAAAGTGTTAAAAATTCATTGAAACGATATTGATATTGCAAATATGCTTGATAGAATAAAATGTTGTTTTGTTTTGTGTTTAAAGATGTTTCAAAAGTATCGATAGCATTTACTGTTTCACCAGTTTTAATTATATTTTGACTGTTTTTAAGAAACTTGTCGAAATAATTTATGTTGTATGAAGTTGCCATTCCGCCCAATGTAATATTATTTTGAGCATTTATCTTTTTATTGATTCTCACTCCTCCAAGATATCGAACTTCGCTACTTTGTTCTTTGTAGAATAATTTTTTATTAAATTCTTCGTAAGTGTTCGTTCCAATTTGTCGATAAAGAATATTATCGAGTTGCATGCGAGTTTTTGTTCCCGAAGCCGAAACGTACGTTTTAACAGTCCAATTATTTTTAATTAACGTATTTGATAATATTGCAGTTGCCATATCGGAACCTGTGATAATATCGTGTAAGCTATCGCTACTATACGACGATTTTTGAATATGAGGAAGCGTTATTGAACTAGTTCCAGCTAAGCCAGTAAGATTAAAAGTACCAAGCGATTTTGTTGGAAAATTAAACTTCATCGATAAATCTTGATATTGTGGTGTAACACCCATGGCGTTAAATCCAATTTTTTCGGCTAAAGCCATGGTTGAATAGCGGTAGTTAATTAAGAATGAAGCACGTTTCCCTTTTACAAAAGGACCTTCGGCACCAGCTTCAAAACCATTGTAACCAACTTGACCAAGATATTCTCGTTTTTCGGTATTTCCATTTCTCATTTTTAAGTCGAATACACCCGACACCGAATTATTATATTCTGCAGGCCATGCACCAGTAAAAAAATCGGAGTTGGTAAGTAAGTTGTTATTAAGCATACTTATAGGCCCGCCAGAACTTCCTTGTGAACTAAAATGGTTTGGATTTGGAATTGGAACACCATCAAGTTTCCACAATAAACCTGTTGGTGAGTTTCCACGAATCACAATATCGTTACGTTGATCGCCAGCCGAAATAACACCAGCAAAATTTTGTGCCATCCGCGATGGGTCGCCAAGGCTTCCAGCATATCGTTCTGTTTCCTCAACACTAAATGAACGCACGCTAACACTAGCCATTTTATTCATTGGTTGATCTTTTTGTGTATTGGCAGTTACTTGAACTTCTTGAATTTCTTGTACACTTTCTTCCATCTTGGGATTAAGAACCAATTCTTTGCCCGATGTCAGAACTAAACCATTCATAGTAACTGGTTTATAGCCAACAAAACTGAAACTAATATTTACTCTACCAATAGGCACGTTGCTTAGTTTATAATAACCATCCACGTCGGTACTCGTTGCTATTTGTGGATTACTCCCAAGTACTATTACATTTACACCTGGTAATGGCGATTCGGCATCTTTATCAACGACCCTACCAACAATTGACTGTGTGTAGGCTTGATCTTTGGTTTGAGCTAAAAGCGAAATGCTCCAAAAGCTTAAGAGAAGAATTGTTAATTGTTTCATTGTATTATTTTTTAGGTTAAAATTCCTTTTCACAGTCAGAGACAACAAAGATGTTAAATAGTTGGAACGAATTTTAAAAAATTTAAACAAATCGTAATCACTTATTCTGTTAATGCAAAAGTATGGCTATAAGACCTCGAAAAAATAATGAACAAAACCTTTGTGATGAAATGAAATGCTTTTGAGACGAAATGTAATGGAAATTAAACTAAATGTGAGTGTATTTGATTGGTATTTAGTTGAATATAATATAACTTGAAATTATTATTTGGGATGAAGTTACCGTTTAAAGTGATGAAAATATGATGATTTTCTGCTATATCTATACGATACTTGCTTTTAAATCGGCAATATTTTGACGAGAAGCAGGAAGAGGTTCTTGTAAACCATTTACCCAAATTTGATAACTGCCACCAACAGCATCAATTTTTACAATTTTGTTAATGTTTACAATATACGATCGGTGACTTCTTGAGAAATTTGAAGATGTTTCGATAATCGATTCTGTGTTTTTAAGGCTTAATCGGAGTAGCTTACTTGTTACTTTATCGCCAGTCGAATAGTAAAAAGAACTGTAGTTTCCCTCTGCTTTTATACAAATTAAATCGTCAGATTGTAATACAAGCTTTTCGTTGCGAGTTTCCGATTCAAATACAAAAGTTTTATTAATCGATGCTTCTTTTAATTGATTATGCAATGATGCATTTATCGATTCAATTTCTTTTATTTGGGTTTTTAATATTACATTTTTGCCTATAAAATATAATATTAAAGAAATAATTACACCAATTGTAAATGTGTAAAATTGATACTTCCAAAACCACTCCCAATTAAGAACAGAACATTTTTCAACTGTGCTCGAATATATAAAGTTGCAGGTTCCAATTGTTAAAATATTAGCAAGATCAAAGGCAAAATGTTTTAAAGTGTATTTATCGCCAAAATCAAATGGGAAACCCAGTAATTTGGGTAAACCAACAAAAAAGAATAAACAACTTCCTATTGTTATTAATCCGTAATTAACTAAATTCCAAACACTAGAAACTACAGTATCGAAAGGGCGAAAAATGCCTAGAAAAAGAGCAACAAAAACACCAGTTCCAAGAATAGTTAGGTATTTATATTTTTTATTGATATCTGAAATCATTAGACCCTTGCATTGTTATGAGTACAAAACTACAAAAAACAATGTACAGTTTACATCAGAATTATAAAGCTTTATTTAGAAAAATATTATAATCTCTCATAATTCGGAATCGTTCCAATGCAATAGCAATTACATCATCGTTTTCAATGCTTTCATCCGATATCTTTGACATTACAGTATAGCTTTTATATTTTAACAAATCGATATGCTCAAACGTTTTAGAAAAGCCTCGTGGTGCTGCAATTAATTTTTCTCCATCAATTTCTCCAAACAAACGTACAAATTCTGGTTTTTCTATGATAGATATAAATTCTTTGGGATTTTCATAAATCATCGTTCTTAGTTTTAATAAAACATCAGAAGGTGGCATATAAATTCCTCCAGCTATTAATGAACTATCGGGTTCAATATGAAAATAGTAGCCTCCAGTACAAGCTTTTTTCCCTCCTGGAGCTATAAATGCTCCAAAATGATTTTTATAAGGAGTTTTGTCATTCGAAAAACGTGTATCACGATTAATTCTATACGTACAATCTTTAACTTCAAGATGTGCTATTGAAGGGTCAAATTCCGCTATTTTAGAGATTAACCCAGCTATAATAATTTCAAACTCATCTTTTCTTTTTTTGTAAATTGACCTATTGGCATCAAACCACTCGCGATTATTGTTTACACACAATTGGCGAAGAAAATATAAAATATCTTTCATATCGTTTTTATGTTATTAGACATAGTCATTATCTATACCTTTCAACTATTAAAAACATTAATAGTCGAAAAACATATTATCTAAAGATGTTCTTAATGCGAAATAAATGTATGTTTGGTTTGTCACTTTTGAATCGACAGATAAACTTCTTCTCGTAACACCAGCACTTACATTTAAATTATATAATGGATTGATTAAATAACTTGCTGAAACATCAAATTGTTTTAACACATTGGGAATTCCTTGGCCAACAGTATTTTCATATTCTTTGCGATTTTTCGAATAATCAGCAAAGATATTATCACCAGCGTTAAGCGTTTTTGTACTTGTACCAAATTTTGCATAAATAAGCTTACAATCGACAAAAACACGATGCCAATTATAACGAGCAATTCCAATCATTTCTTGAAAATTTGCTCCAAGAGGATGTGCTAATGGTTGATTGTAGTTTCCATAACATTGTAAGGTTGACCAATGTGAATAGGTAAATGGTCTTACACGATTATATTCAGCTTGTAAATCAAGATGTTTAAATCCAAACAAATCAAATGTCTTTGCTCCCAATTGATAGCCATATTTATTTGACCAATAACCAGAATTTGCTTTCATTTCATGAAGATTAAACTCATCAATCAAAGCTTGACTATATAATATGTATTTCTTTTTAATAGTAATTTTAAAGTTTCCACCCATCATAACATTGTCGGGGGAACCATTTTCAAATTCAATAGGACGCATAAATATAACAGGGTTGGCATAACTAAAATCAAATCCTCTATAACCTGTCGAATCTTGATTTGCCCACATAACCGATTCAAATAGTGAAATATTTAACCATTTTGTTGTATTCCAAGATAGATACTGAATAGAAGCCCATTTTCGTGCATTCCCCATATCACGAGTTGATGGATACATTCTATCCGTAAATTGTCCCCAAATATTTACATATTTAATTTTCCAAAAATCGGTAGTTAGTTTTAAGAAAGGATAAGAATTAGAATTGTCTGACAATAATAACGAACGATACCCATCACCTAAGAAATTTTTATCGGTTCCTAATTGAATATTAAAATGACTCGATGGTGAATAAGAGACTAATCCCGTTGCATAACCCCAATCGTAACCTCCATTTTTAAAGGGCTTTACACTTCCTTGGCCTGGCATAACATCTAAACTTTGCACAATTTCATATCTATAATCATTGAACATTGCTTGATTTTCACGAAAAGTAGAAACAAATGCTAGTTTCTTATCAATTGCTCCTTGTAGAATAAAACCACGGGTATTTACATACGATTTGTCTGGATGCCCCGACGCTTTACCAGATTCGAAAGCTATGTAAGGATTGATTGTAAACCAAACATCTTTTGCTTTT
>Ga0302286_10001398_pt1 | contig 18013 bp, 17 predicted proteins | sample III_Fen_E2_3_FD_198765 | JGI IMG/M metagenome (GOLD analysis project Ga0302286, IMG submission 198765) | Peat permafrost microbial communities from Stordalen Mire near Abisko, Sweden - III_Fen_E2_3 | ecosystem: Environmental > Terrestrial > Soil > Wetlands > Permafrost | place: Sweden: Abisko...
ACTTTTCTGCCCTGACTTCTAAACGATGATCAGGAAGTGTTCCCGTGTAATCAGGAATAAAATACTTCAGATTTGTTTCATGTGTCATGCAATAAAAGTAATAGATTTGTGGGTACACGGTAGCTGCCAAGCGAGCGGGCAGGAAGTTCGGCATGACGCTCCGTTAAAAGATCATTAACACAACACTAGTTCGTTTTCCACACCAGCACATCGGCTGTTTTCAGAGCCTTAGTTCCAATCAGAATTTCGGCATTGGCCGGAAGGTGCATTTCGTAAACCTTGTCGGAATAATTCACTGCAATACCAAATCCATCGCGGTATTCGACCATAATTCCTTCCGGATAATTTTCGATCGGGATATTTTGCTGACGGTATAATTTGGTGAGTACTTGTTTTTCCAGATCTCCAGTTTTCGAGTCCACCCCAAGGTAGGTAACCGTTCCTTTTCCCAATTTATGCGAGACCACGGCCGGCGTTCCAGCATAGAAATCGCCCTGATAAGTAGCCCAGGTTTCGGTACCGGCAAAAGGTTTGAGTAAATCGCCCCAGCTGGTCCAGGTATATTCCTGATTGTTAAAGCTGATTTTATCGGGAGATTGGGGCATCAGCAAATCGTACGACTCTACTTCTGCACCAATTAGTTTCCACATTGGCTCGTAAAACTTAGCTTCCCACAAATGTCCGTTGCGGTCCTGCAAACCGGTACGACAGCTGAGTACCAGATTTCCGCCATTTTCGGCATATCGGGTCAATTTATCAATCATGGGCTGATCAATCATCTGGTAAGCCGGAACCAGCAAAACCGGATAATTGGCAAAGTTGGTGGTGTCGCGCACAAAATCGACCGGTGCGCCAAACGATTTCACGGCTTTGTAGTACTTCAAAAAATGACCTTCCGTATTCCATTCGGTCGTTTGTTTGTTCAGGTTAATTCCCTGAACGTTGTCGGTATTAATCAGGATTCCGGTTTTACGGCGTAAATAGTCTTTCGGAATGCTTGCTTTGGCATTGTAATGTTTCCGCAAGCCCTGAATTTCCTGAATAAACCTGGCAAATTCCAAGCCTCCGGGCGTTGGAGTCACCCCATCGGTTCCCACAATTCCGTAGTGATATTGCTCGTAACCATACAAAGGAGCACGGTAGCGGTAGGTACAGGTAAACTTACTTCCACCGGCAAACACGTGCCATAACCACATCCGAATAGCACCCGGAAGCGGCTGTGGATTAATACTTCCCCAGTTCACCTGTCCGGGTTGAAGTTCCATCACCCCATAAACACCTTTAATCGGACGAAAAAAATCGTTGGCCATGGCAATCCGCGAATACTCGCCTACCCTGTAACCTTTGGGACCTATGCCTTTATCGCTGCCATACACCATGTAACGGGTATAGGAAGCAAAATCCAGTTCCTGGCTCATGCCCACATAACCAACGTCGTACATCGGAATATAATTCGAAGTGATCCACTGATCTTTTGAAGCAAACCGACGGATCACGCGAGCCTGTTCATCCAGAAAAGTAGCCGTTTCGGTATCGGCAAAACGATAATGATCGAGTTGCTGGTGCAGGTTCATTCCCCATTGTTTATGCAGTGGCAGGTTTATTTCCTGAAAATCGCTGTATGTTCCACTCCAGAAATTGGTTCCCCAGGCCTTATTCACTGCATCAATGGTTTGGTATTTCTGTTTCAGCCAATCGCGAAAACGTTGCGGAGCATCCACCCCGTAATCCAGAAACCGGCGAGGTTCATTATCGAGTTGCCAGCCAATAACCCGGGAATCGTTTCCATATCGTTTGGCCAGTTGTTCAATCATTTTCATCGAATACATGCGGTAATACGTACTCGAAAACGTTGCATGCTGACGTGCTCCATGATCCATTTGCTTCCCGCTTTCGTCGGTTGCCAGCACTTCGGGATGCTTACGAACCAGCCAAACCGGAGGCGTGGCAGTTGATGTACACAGGATTACTTTCAAATGGTATTTGTCGGCCAGTTGCAACGAACGATCGAGCCATTTGAAATCATATTTTCCTTCCGCAGGTTCGAGTTGTGCCCAGGCGAACTCAGCAAAATGGGTAAACTCAAATCCGAGTTTGGCCATGTTCTGAAAATCGCGCTCCCATTGGGTCGAATCCCAGTGCTCGGGGTAATAATACACCCCCACCGAAGTCAGATCTTTAGCCGGAAAAAATTTTGCAGCGGGTTGTGCCGACACAAAAACGACCGAAAAAAATAGCGGTAAGCACAGCAAAAAAAGTTGTTTGCAAAAAGATGGAAGAATCATTGTTTCATCGATTTAGTTATGCACTTACAAGTATAATGTATTTGAATAATATTTCAAGTATCGACCCAACCAAATATCAACTTCATAATTTATACAGACAGCTAACCATTACTATAATTCCAGTTTCTTTTCTTTGGGTGATACTCCGATTTTAAGTACTCCGGAAGCATGACGGTAAAAATGTCCGCGAAGATCCTTGCTATAGTCATTTAAAATTTGATTTCCGAGTCCATTGTAGTCACCACACTTGTATAAAGCACGGCCTAAAAATATTTCGCGCAGGGCATTGTTTCGGGTACTATTGTCAGTTTCACTGGCCGGCGTATCCTGAATTGCTTTCTGAATCGAGGTCATCGCATGTCCGGTAACACCCTTCAGTTGAAGTAAGTCGAATAGTGTTTTAGCAGCTTCTGGATTACCAAGAGATTCAAAAGCCATTGCCACAGCCCTGAAATGAGAAAATTCACTTTCGGTAGTCAATAGTTTAGCCATTCGAATAACCGACGAAACCACTTCCTGACGGCGACTTTTTCCCAATGCAATAACCAGACTATCCACGTAGCTCATACTCATTCCAAACTGACCCATTCCGGTATAGTTCCAGCCGTTATCCCAGGCCTCCACTCCATCCAATGCTTTTTGCAAAACCTCCCATCCGGTACTGTTATCCAGCATTCCCAAAATACGGGCATACACCAGTTTTTCCTCCTGTGTTGTGGCCTGATTCAGCTGATCAATTAACACCGGAATACCTTTGGCGGTATCCCACATCACCATTTCCAGTCCTTCGAGCTTATTAGGTAATGTTTTTGCCGCCTGCTGTACGGTTTCCAATTTCGGTGGATAATTATCCTGATCGGTCAATACCCTCGGAGCCAGACTTTCGATCTGAACCAGACGTTTTTGAAGTGCCTTAATATCAATATATCGAATCCGTTGATTATTAGCCGCAGCCATTGCGGCACCCATTCCAACCGCATAGCCCTGATTCTGTAAACAAGGCTGCATCCGAATTACCGGCATGGCATCGCGATGAGCCGAAGCCCCCAGACCTGTCACCACAATTCCTTCCAGTCCTTTGGGCAATAACGCGCGAAATGGCACATTGGCAAGTACTTTTTCGCCACTGTGGGCAGGCGGTTTCAAGGCAAAAAACGGATCGATGGTAAAACCATGAGTATCGAACGAACTTTCGTGAATTGAAATGGTATCCGGATAAATACGTCCATTATATACATCAAGAACCGAAATAGTAAAATCACCATTCATCCTGCGGCGTTCGCGTGTTTGAGGCAATTTTCCCAAATCGAACTGATCTTTAAACTTTTCTTTCCCGACGATAAAGGTCATCCAAATATCCATCATATCGGTATCGTCGGTAAATGTCCAGTCGGTATTGTTATAAAAATCATTTGGATTCTTAGGCGGCATCCCTGCCCCCTGAACCGCTACATTATAGGCATCGGTATAAGTATATCCGGCTCCGGCAGCAATAGCAATATCTGCACTTCCGGTCGAATCGATTACCGTATTGGCCAACACGACTCCCCGTCCATAAGGTGTTGATACCACCACTCCTTTTACCTGTTTATTTTCGACATACGCACCAATGCCAATTACACCAAACCAGATTTCGCCACCGACTTTGCGAATTTCTGTACGGAACCATTCTGTTTTCCAATCGAAAACCCATTCATCCAGGCGTTTTCTCATCCTCGGGTTATCGCCGCCTAAGGCTCTTACCCCGGCATCCACTTCATTGGTAAAACCATGGCGGTATCCGAAGAAATAGCGACCAATCATTCCAAGGGTTCCAATACCTCCCATCCCGTGTAAGTATTCGATCACCAGCGTTGATGCTCCATTACGGGCTGCCCCCAAACCAGCAGGAGCACCGGCAGTTCCACCACCCATAACTACGACATCGTAGGTTCCCAGAATCGGTAAATGAGTTGCTCCGGCCTTGACCTCTCCTATATTTAAACTCGGACGTAAACCATCGAGTAACTCACCAACATCTCCCATCTTTGGTTCCTGAAGAACTTTCCCCTGAACGCTTAGCTTTGCAGCATCACGAATTCCAACAATCAGATCGGCAGCTTCCTGCCCAATTCGCTCTCCAATGCGAATTAACGCACCCGGCATCAGCAATTGCTCTGCAGCCTTTCGTGAAATATCAGCACATCCGCCCAGCACATATAAGCGTTCTACCATTTTAGGCTGAAACACTTTTAAGCTGATTTGCTCCGGATCAATCGTTTCTTCATCCGATTTTTTCTGTCCGAACACCACATCCGGCGGAATCTGAAACAATAAATCAGCAGATTCAACCTGATTGGGATCCCAGGTCAAATCACGTGCTTTCTGCTCAGCCCGGGCAAACGAAGCCATGGTGGCATCAGGCATATCTACCTGAACCTTATATTCATAGACTTTATAGGTATCTTTTGAGATTTCAATGGTTTGCGAGTTATCAAGTAAAGTTAACTCAGTAGCATTCTTTGCATCATTACCCACGACAACAAACCGGAAATCCTGTTTTCCTGAAGGATAAGCAGTAAAACGAGCCTGAGACATCCGGGCAACTATTGCGCGAGGAGTGGCATCAATTACCGTTTTCCCCAACACCACCTGACGTCCCGAACGGTTCGCGATAACAACCCCTGCTATTTTTTGATTTTCGTCATATACCAGATCGGTAACATAAGTCGAAAACAAAAAGCTAACTTTATTGGTGATCAGTTCTTCATCAAGCGTTCGTTTTACGGTCATTGGCGTCGGACGACCTGCACCAAACAGTTTTTTTCCTAAAGTCGAATTAACCGCACCATTGGCAAACCGGAATGTTCCGCAAATATCTTCGCCTAAATAGGGTTCCTGCGCAGCCAAAAACACCGAAGCACCCTTTTGCGATGCAGCAACAGCCGCAGCAACTCCGGCAGTTGAACCTCCAACAACAATAACATCAACCTTATAAGCTACCGGAATATTTCGCTCCGACTGGAAACAGTATTTTAAATTTTGAAGGTTTATGGCCTGAGCCTGACGAATTCCCCAAAGTCCGGAAGTAGCGACAAAAGCAGTTCCGGCTGCAGTGGTTCGAAGAAAATCACGACGTTTCATTCGGTTTTGTTTCTATTAGGTTTATGCGATAAAATTAATAGAAAATGTGAAAGATTCAGGAAATATATAAACCTTGAAAATTAGGGGAAGAACATCCAAAGTCTCTTGACATCATTCATAGGATCACTCGTCTTCTCTGGATTCACCGCGAATTTTCGGGTCACAATAATCAAACCTTCCGGATTTAATCTTTATGATCTTGCCAGTATTATCAATTGCAGTAAAGCCAAACGTTCCGGAAATTATTTTTCTGGTTATATCCACGTGCTTCAAGTAAAATTGTCCGGATTGACTCCGGAATACCGATGATGTTTCATCATCGTTATAAATGCCACATCCGGAGATCCCATTCAGCAGAATCTTCTTCCCTTCCCAGGCAGCTAAATCGCTAAACTGAGTAACTTTTGAACCTTTGAGATAAAACTCAATGGAGGCTGATTTATCCAGAGTACTACCATAAAATCGCAGAATAAGGCTGTCTTTCTGAGGGAGTAGCATCAGTTGTGGTTCGTCTGTTACTGAAAAATGACATTCTACAACGGACTTCCAAAACAGATCATCAACGAATGCACCGGCCACATCATTTCCTTCCTCCGTATATTTAGGAAGTCTGGGGTCAATCGGATCCGGAACAAATATTCCTTCACAAGAAGAGAGACCAAACATTAACAGCAGACTAACGATATAAGTGTATTTTTTCATGGCAGAACTTAAATTTAACCCCAACCGATATACAAACATTTTTCAGGTCATGTATTTCACCCGCGAAATTTCCTAAATCATCAATTCTATAGTAATCGAGCATTGGTGTTATTCCATAGGTAATCCGTGAATAAAAACTAACCCTTCTGGTATCATAACAACTCATACCGAAAACCAGCCCCATATCAAAATTATTGTAGGTTCGTCGACCCTGTGTGACATTGGTCGATGACAATTTACTTAACTCGACACCCGATTGAATTGATAAATCACTGAACAACGAATAATTTATCAGAATAGGAAAGGACAGATAGTTAAACCGAAAATGATAATCGGTTTCAAAATCCTGCATATATCCCTTGTGATTGAAAAGAAACTCATTAATAACCGACACATTTTCTAATCGTTTAAATGGGAAATACTGAAATGACAATCCCCACTGATAAGAAGCTATTGCATTTTTATTTTGTAGCAAGACCGTACTCCTGACATCACTAATATTTACTCCGCCCACAAAAGCCATCTGAGCTTTTGACCGAACAGAAAACATTAAGAAGCAAATGAGAGTGATAGCGATTACTGTTATTCGATGATCGAAAATGTTTCTTTTCATTTCTTATTTTTTTTTCAATGCAGGATTTTTGAAGGTTATCTTATTTAATTTGAAAATTCTGTTAACAAAATTCGCACCAAAGTAACTCCTTGATTTTACAATTAATCAGTTTCGAATCCATCCTACATCATTTCGTTTATAATTGAGCCCGAACAACAGAAAACAATGGGTTCTTTTCGAGGAGCGGCAAAACACATCAGAAATCCGCTGACACAAAAAGACAAGCCGGCCTAAAAAAGAATTTATATTACAGGCCATTAGGCAGAAAAAGCAAGTCAAAACACAAAAAAAATTAAATCTGTAATCTTTTCCAATGTCCCCTTTTTGTCTCATTACATTCGGCATGAAATCCTCTGAGTTGGTTATAAATTTGTACTGGCGGTTTTAGTTATACTTTCGGATAAACAAAATCGAAATAAGCTAGACAAAAACCAATTTGTTTTCATAAATTCATTCAATGAAAATGATAAAAATAACTTATTAATTTTTTAAAATTATCCCATGAAAAAAATCACAACTGTTGTTGCTGTAATCCTGATTGCAGCTATGAGTGTGTCCTTAACTGGATGTTACGGATCATTTTCTTTAACAAAAAAACTTTACACATGGAACGGTGAGGTCGGTGATAAATACACCAATGAAGCTGTATTTTTGGCCTTAACAATTATCCCGGTTTACAGCGTTTGCACGTTCATTGATGCTGTTATACTGAATTCAATTGAATTCTGGACAGGAAAAAGTCCAATGGCTTTACATGAAGGAATGAACAAAGTAAATATCAAAGGAAAAGAAGTTAAGGTTTTGCTCGAAAAAGACAATGCAACCATTTATGACGACAACAACAATGCCGTTGCAACTGTGAAATACAATGCTGAAAACAAAACCTGGTCAACAACCATTAAAGGTGTTACCCGTAAGTTAATGACTGTTGGCGAAAAGAATGTTGAGTTATATACTCCAGCAGGCCAAACGATCTCTGTTGACAAAGCTAATTTCAATTCAGAAAGTACATTCATGAAATTCACTGAATGCACTGCAATGAACTAATAGCTATTGAATAGCTACAATCTTAGTATGGGAAAGGTTGTCCTGAGAATTTCTGGGCAGCCTTTTTTATTTCCTTTATTCGTTTGTGATTGAACAAAAACTGATATTCCATCTTCCCGGGATTCAACGGCAGACCGTAGACTAATGATTAACGTTTGGGTTTATTTCCGTTGCCGACATCCCATTGATCACCAAATCTTTCAACACCGCTTCGCCGTCGATTACACGCACCTTAACATAGCTTATCGAATTCGTATCACGCTGAGCTTTGCTATATAATTTTTCGATTTGCGGAGCTGTCCATTCATCGAGGTAATATCGATCAAAAGGAAATTCGATGAAAGCTCTTTTCTGCTGAACATACCCTAATTTCACTTCAATGAAGTCGTTGGTATCCTGCGGCTTTTCGCGTACAATGCTTTTTATTTTTGACATTCCCGTGGCTGCATCAGTAGTCAGTTTTACGTACACCGATTCGTTGTTTTTCCAGTCATTCAGACTATCCACAGCAAATTCCCGCTCTTCAGGATTAATCCGGATAAACTTTCCCCTCAATGGGTCATTGGGATCAACCGGTGCAATTTTAAACCGATACTCTTTCCCGGAATCCAGAATCCGCTCGTAAGTTGTGATCATCCGGGCTGGAACCATCAACTGAATAAATACGACAGTCACAAAAGCGATCAATATAATATGCTTAGTTTTCATGTAAAGAATAGTTTAATTATTAACATGATCGGCATTCGTTGAACTGTTTTCGGAAAGCTGGTTCTGTTCCCGATTTCTCCGGGATCTCAGCATGCGGTAATTGGCAAAAAAGAATCCCAGTCCAACAGCTACAAATAAAAGTCCACGGGTAATAAAACTAAGTTCTGAATCAAAAAATCGGCATACAATCAGCACCGCGATTAGCAAAAAACCCAGATTTAAGATGCCTATGTGATTCTTTTTTAATCCATCCAGCAGAGTCCATACGCCAATAAACAAAACAAGACTATTTGCCAGCAACTGTCCGACTCCTGGAATGCTACTTCCAATCAGAAAGATGGGTACAAACAACGCAAAAACGGCATCCACCGGCTCAATTGCCCGAAGGTTTCGATCCTTGTATTTTCGAATAAAAAGCAATAGTGCCAAAATCAAAAGCAGCATTAGCGGAATCATTTCAATGCTGGTAATTGGGTTATTAATTTCCAGCAACCGCTTCCAAAACCAGTGTGAACTCAGCATAAAAAGCATCAGCATGGTTCCTGCAAAGCCTAGATATCCAAGCCATTTATCCTGAAGCTGATTTTTTACAATAAAAGGAAGCTGATCGTGCATCAGAAAACTTCCAAATAAACCAAAGTAGGCCAGATACATCAGGGTATAATGTCCGTGAGATAAGGTTTCCAGCACAATCGTCAACGAAAGAGCAAAGGTCAGCAAGTGTAACCGAATCAGATTTTTGTGTTGTGTCGCTTTTACCAGTTGCAAATAAAAAGGGACCCCAGCAACAGCAAGTAACCAGAACCAATAAGGTTCCGTAGCTGAAGTCCACCAGTATCCTCCAACACATGCGTAACAGGTAATTCCAACCCAATACAACAGCGAAGCAAATGCCGACCGCATCAGGTAAACAACCGGAAGGCTCAGACAAACCCACAACAGCAGAAATTGACTCAAGTCGCCCGAAATATGGTAAATCTGGCTAACCAACGAAATCACCGAACCTATCGACAGTATCCAGAATATCGCCGAACTCTCACGCCAGATTGTATTCTCCGGCTTTCTTACCAAAGTAATCCCTCCCATCGTTTGAGCAATCACCAACGGAAGAAACGCCAGAACAAGTTTAACCGTTCGTGACAAATCATCCCAGTTGTGCGCAATAATTAAAATCAAACCAAGGCCAACCAACAGCGCCCCCAATACTCCAAAAACTACAAAAAGCGTGTTCTGCCCCTGCTTTTTCTTTTGCTGGTAATACACCAAAATACGGTCGGCAATCTCCTGCGAAATCACCTGATTCTCGATTAGCTCCGGTAAGTCTTTAATCATGGTAGTTATTATACGGTTGTACTATTTGCATCAATGTCCACTCTCGCCTCACCCAACTAACACTCTATATTTTAACGTCCTAACTAGGCCTGCGCATTCCTTTAATCCATTTCCGACTTGCTTCTATCAAAATAAGGGTTACACAAATCAAAATAATCCCCGTTAAAAGTGTATTAATCGTTCCCTGAACTCTGGTTTTTGCTTCCATCATTTGCGGATAATAAATATTAATCATATTCATTATACCGCCGGTAACCGTTGTAACTCCTACAAAAATCATTGGAGCAATGGTTATCCAGATATATTTTCGTTTCCCACTGTTAATCAAAAACGAGGTGCCGATTGCAAGGGCAAGCGTAGCCAACAACTGATTTGCAACCCCAAACATTGGCCAAATAGTTGAAACACTTCCGGTATAAATAAAATATCCCCAGGCAAAAACAATCAGGAAACTGGTGATTAACGTTCCCGGCAACCAATTCGTCCTGGCAAAAGGAGCATAAACCTTCCCCATTGCTTCCTGCAAAATAAACCGGGCAATACGAGTTCCGGCATCAACCGTTGTGAGGATAAATAAAGCCTCAAACATAATGGCAAAATGGTACCAGTACGACATTAATCCGGCTAATCCGGGTATTGCCGAAAAAATCTGAGCCATACCTACCGCCAGCGAAACAGCACCTCCCGGACGACCAGCAATCGTCTCTCCTACTTCTGAAGATAACTGAGCTAAATTCGTATTGGTAAAGCCTAAAGCCTGCAATTGTGGAAGTATCTGGGTGAATTTTTCAGGAGAAACATTGATCTGAAAATAATCGAGCGGGAAAAGACTGGTTGCAGCAACTAATGCCAGAATACTAACCATTGTTTCGGAAAGCATGGCTCCAACAGCAATCTGTTTAATATGCGATTCCTTCATGATCATTTTTGGGGTCGTTCCGGAACTAACCAAAGCATGAAATCCGGAAATTGCACCACACGCAATGGTAATAAACAGATAAGGGAAAAGAGGTCCCGAAATAATTGGTCCACCACCATGAATAAACGGCGTGAACGAAGGCATCTGGATCGTAGGGCAAACAGCAATTATTCCGATCGCCAACATCCCAATTACAGTTAGCTTCATGATCGAACTTAAGTAATCACGCGGAGAAAGTAATAACCATACGGGCAAAACGGAAGCAAAAAAACCATAGGCTGCCAATAAAATCGTCAGGGTTTTCCGGTCGAACGTAAACCATGATTCGAAGGGTGAACCGGGAATGTATTTCCCGAAGATGACAGCCAACGAAAGCAATATCACTCCAATAACAGTAGCTTCAACAGTCTTACCTTTTCTGAATTTAAACATCCATAATCCCATAAAAATGGCAATAGGAATCGTTGAAGCGATGGTAAAAGTTCCCCACGAACTCTCGGCCAGAGCATTTACTACTACCACCCCCAATCCAGCCAGCGCAATAACCAGAATGATTAGAACTGCAATGGAAGTAATTGATCCACTAAAAGAACTGATCTCAGTTTTGGCAATCTCAGCCAATGATTTTCCATCGTGCCGAACAGAAGCTGTAAGAATAACCACATCGTGAACTGCTCCTGCCATTACTGCACCAACCAACATCCAGATAAATCCGGGCATAAAACCAAACTGAGCGGCTAAAACTGGTCCAACAAGTGGTCCGGCACCGGCAATTGCAGCAAAATGATGCCCAAAAACAACCCATTTGGGCATGGGATAATAATTGTGCTTATCGAATAAGCGAATAGAAGGAGCTTCCACATTATCACTCAAGGTCAGCACCTTTGCCGTAATAAAACTGTAATAAAATCGGTAAGCTAAAGCTAAAATGGCCAGCGCACCAATAACAAAAGGCATTGCATTCATAGGTTAGATTAATTATGTCATTGTATTCCAACAAGATGTTTAGCGATCAAGGGGCAACAGTTACTACATTATAATCAAAAGCCTTGTTGAAAGCTTTTTCATCGCCTTTTTGGATAGACTCAAATAACATTTTGTTGCCCGACTGCATCATGCCGGTAAAAGTAATAACATTTTTAGGAAGAAAAATATCCGATTCTGAATGAATTTTATTGATAAATGTTTGTAACCTTTACTAAAAATCAGGATCAAAAGGGCAAAACCTAAAAAACATCATCATGGAAGAGTTTTCTTATGCATTAATCTGGTTGGGCTTTTTTGCCAGCATTATTTTGGGACTGTATTTCTACCTAAGTGCCCGCCATAAAGAACGAATGGCTCTAATTGAAAAAAACGCTAACGTAACAGAGATATTTAAAGCCCGGGACATCCGTTTCCCCTGGCTGAAACTGGGAATGATAATCACAGGAGTTGGAGTTGGAGTCTTTTTTTCCTTATTTGCTATTTCTTCGATGACAATAGGATTACCCAATGATGTTGTAGTTATTGGAAACATGCTGTTATTTGGCGGCATTGGATTGGTAATTGCCTACTATATAGAAAAGCCCAAAGAAAAATAAATAAAAGCGAATGGATTCGGCATATATCAAGAAAGTAGTTATAGACGGCAACACCGAAGATTTCAGGTATTTTATACAGAAGTATAAAAACATGGCATTTTCGGTAGCTGTTTCTGTGGTTAAAAATGAATTTGATGCCGAAGAAGTTGTTCAGGAAGCATTTATTAAAGCATTCAAAAACCTGAAATCGTTCCGCGGAAAGTCGGAGTTTAAAACATGGCTTTACCGTATTGTGATTAATGAATCATTCAAACACATTCAAAAAACAAAAAATGAAATCATTTTATCTACAAATAACAGTTTGCCTGAATTTGAAGATTTTACAGAGACATTCAGAGGAATGAATGCAGAAGAACAACGAGTTTTAGTTACCGAATCATTAAGACGAATACCACCTAAAGAAAGCCTTTCATTGCAATTATTTTATTTGGAAGATAATAGCATTGATGAAATATCAAACATTACCGGATGGTCTGAAGCTAATGTTAAAGTAATTTTGCACCGTGCCCGTAAGCACCTTTTGTCTGTGGTAAATACCATCATAAGGAAAGAAACTTTAATCAGAACATGATGAACTCAGAAAAGGAAGAAAAACTAATCCGCGAATTGATGGAAAAATCGGGAAGAGAAATGCCCTTTGTCGATTTCGAGGAAAAACTGATGGAAAAAATCTACAACGAAGAAAAAATTTCTCGTTCATTTCTTAAGGATGTCAAATTATCTTGGTTTTTTTTTATCGTAGGCTCCGGCTTTGGTTTGTTTCTGAGTGTAATTTCCTCTCAGATCAACAATACAATTTGGGGAATTCCTGCACAACAAATAACTATGCTTATCCAAGTCGTTTTTGTTGTTTTGTTACTCAGTCAGTTCGACAACCTAATCAAGCTAACCCGGAAACAAGACTGAAAGTAACAATGCCCAAATAAGTCCCGGATTATTAATGAATTCGGGACTTATTTCGGTATTGTTTATGGACAACTTCAGCGTTTTCTATTTGGTCTTAATATCCAAATTAAGCGATCCTGTAATTTTCCCGATATCGTCCGGATCAATTACTCCACGAATGCTGATCAGAGTATTATCTGAACCTCCAACCACCAGAAGCAATTCCGAAAGTTTTCCTTTTTCGCCGGTACGTCCATAAAAGCGAACAACTTGATCTTTTTCAGTCACTTCCATCAATGATTCGTATTTGTTATTCTTAAAGAATCCATCGGCTTCCAGTTCCTTGTAAAAATTCAGATTTTTGTTCAACTCTTTGTCTTCAACCGATAGTATCCGAATTCCACTCAGCTTTTCAAGGATAGAAGCTTCCGCACTTTTTGAATCATTGAATTTGCTAGCTAAACTCAGTAGTTTCCCACTGATATTCACCGTTGTAAATCCTTCCTTATTGACATACTTGTTAAACAGCTTATCAATAGGACTGGTATCCTGTGCAACGCTCCACAACGGGAGAATAAAAAGGATTAAAATGATTATTCGTTTCATGATTATTCGTTTTTAATTTTTTCGTTCATTCGTTTTTGTTCTAAAAAGTCCTAAGCCTTTATTCAGCTTACTCATCCCAGAGTGTAGCGGATCGGTTGCTTCCGCGATCTTTCCAATTGGTTTTAGCTGAGCTAATCCCTGATGATATTTACCAGCAACAAATTCAAGTGTTCTGGTAGCCTCGGCACAAGCCTGTTTGGGATCAGTATAGGTATCAGTCCACTGACTACGCCCCGAATAAAAATTCACGGCCAGCAACGCGACTATTACCGATGCCGCAATACCTGTAACCACTTGCCACATCCAGCGGTACTTCAGCTTTTCCTTGTGTTCCGATTCGAGAATATGATTCATCAACTCTTCGCCAAGTTCAGAATCTTCGTCAACCGAAAGTTCCTGTAATCCTGAAAACATAGGAACATACATTTTCAGGCTTTCCTCAACCTCTCCGGAAGTAAAATAAATGATCAATTCATTTCCCTCTTCAAGGCTGGTTTCGGCATCAAAGTATTTCTGAAGCAACAGTTGTATTCGCTGTAATTCCATAGTTTTGAAATTTTAAAATTTCATCCCGCACTTTTTTACGTGCTCTCGATAAATTTACCCTGATCGCATTTTCATTCAACTGAGTAGCTTCTGCAATTTCTTCATACTCGAGTTGTTCTATATCGCGTAACTGAATAACGATTCGCTGCATTTCGGGCAAGCCTGCTATAATCTGTTTCACCAAAACAACCGAATCGGCATCTTCCAAATGATTAGACTCACTCTCTCCTTCTTCCGGAAGATTAGCTTTATTAATCGTTTCTACTGAAACAGTCCTTCGCCCACGAATAACATCCAGACAACGATTTCGGATCATCCGCATTGCAAAAGCATCCAGATTCTCAACTGCAGAAAGCTCTTCCCGTTTTTGCCAAAGCTTTAGAAATGTATCCTGAAGTACGTCTTTTGCCTCTTCTTCGTTCTGAAGAATATGAAGCGCGTATCGCAACAACTTGTTGCTGATCGGAAGGACATCTCTCTTAAAATCTTTAGCTAACATGCAAACGCTTTGAGCTTGTTTCAAAGGTAAGACGAACTTGTTGGAAATTCATTACATGGAAAGAAAAAATAAATACGTCTGATTGCTGACAGAACTATTCGAACCGCACAAACACCTTTTCATTTTTTGGGACATCCTGATGCTTGTGTCCTTTCACTTTTGACTTTGTACTTTTTACTTTTGCCTTGTCCCCTGAACCTATCTAAAAGAGCTCTGCTTCCAGTGCATCCTTAATTTCCATCAGGTTGTTTTCAAGAATAAGCATGTTGTCTATGAAAAAGTTGAAGATGTCGGGCCACTGGTTCTTTCGGTGAAAGTCAACCCCCGGAAGTGATTTGTAAATACGGCAGACTTGCTGACCACTCTCCCGCTCACAGCAATAATCCCAGACTAACGATTCGGAGAAGCCTTCTTCAATGAGCAACCGATATTTCTGCATGGTTTCAAAAATTTCCAACCGACGGTCTTCCTGACGACTGTTAATCTCAATCATCACCAATGCCTCATTTCTGGTCACATCAAATTTCAGATCAATACCACTAAGACCGGTATCATAAAGCACCCATTTTTTCTTTTTGTACTTTAAGTCCGGCACCAGCTCACACCTCCGGGCAAATACAATCCAAAATTCTTTTCGCAGTAGCTTTGCTTCGTCTTTGCTGTACATTCAGTCAATTGAGAATTAGATTTTTCGAAACATTCAGAAATGAGGCTGCAAAGATAAAAATCTATGAGAAATGCACCGCATTCTACTAAAAGGTTCCATCCCGAAACTATTTTACATCAATAAAAAAAGGCCGGAATCTTACGAAACCGGCCGGTATCCCATCAGCTTATTAAGCTTATTTCTTAACTACTTTTTTATAGCCATAAATAGCAGAAGCACCCAATTCTTCTTCGATACGAAGCAACTGGTTGTATTTAGCCATACGGTCTGAACGGCTTAACGAACCGGTTTTGATTTGTCCGGCATTGGTAGCCACTGCAATATCAGCAATCGTTGAATCTTCGGTTTCGCCCGAACGATGTGAAGTTACAGAAGTATAACCAGCACGGTGAGCCATTTCAATAGCATCCAAAGTTTCAGTTAAGGTACCAATCTGGTTTACTTTGATTAGAATAGAATTGGCAGCTCCCAGTTCAATACCTTTCGCAAGATATTCCACATTGGTTACAAACAAATCGTCGCCAACCAACTGACATTTATCGCCAAGTTTCTTTGTTAAATCAACCCAGCCATTCCAGTCATTTTCGCACATTCCATCTTCAATCGAATCGATTGGGAAATTGGCCACTAAACCAGCAAGGAATTCAACCTGTTCGGCAGAAGTGCGTTGGGCTCCGTTTGGTCCTTCAAATTTTGAATAATCGTAAACTCCATCTTTGTAAAATTCAGAGGCAGCACAGTCTAATGCAATCGAAACATCTCCACCTTCTGATGCACGACCTGGTTTATAACCAGCATTCTTAATAGCTTTAATGATGCTGTTCAATGCATCTTCGGTTCCATCTAATTTTGGAGCGAAACCACCTTCGTCTCCTACAGCAGTACTTAAACTGCGATCGTGAAGAACTTTTTTCAAGTGGTGGAATACTTCTGCACCCATACGCAACCCTTCGCGAAATGATGTTGCACCAATCGGCCGAATCATAAATTCCTGAAAAGCAATAGGAGCATCGGAATGCGAACCGCCATTGATGATATTCATCATCGGAACAGGCAATGTTTTTGCATTGACACCACCAATATAACGATACAAAGGCATCTCAAGAGCATTGGCCGCAGCACGGGCAACTGCCAGCGAAACACCAAGCATGGCATTGGCACCTAATTTTGATTTGGTTTTAGTACCATCCAGTGCAATTAACTTCTTGTCGATTGCAACCTGATTGGAAGCATCCATTCCCAAAATTTCTTTGGCAATCACGGTATTCACATTGGCAACAGCTTTCAAAACACCTTTACCTAAATAACGGCCTTTGTCCCCATCACGCAACTCAATAGCTTCGTTTTCACCGGTTGATGCTCCTGACGGAACAGCAGCGCGACCAATAGCTCCACACCCTAAAGTTACTTCTACCTCTACTGTTGGATTCCCTCTTGAATCCAAAATCTCACGACCCACTATTTTATCTATAAACATTGTGTTTTGTTTTTGGGTTAAACTTTTTGTTGAATATTTATTGACCAAATTATCAAATGATAAATTGGGTCATCTCATGTTTTTACAAATGTAACAAATCCATCAATGAAATATGCTAAAACTCCTGAGCTAAAATATTTACTAAAATTAACAATCTAATTCTGATATTGTTAATTCCAAACAAAGAAAAAAGAAAACTATTCGAAGATCCGGTCTGCTTGAAAATCGGCACAAACCAGTTATCTTTCCGCATCAAAACCAAACCAATGAACAAACCTTCATTCATTTTAAGAATCATCCTGTTAGTCCTTTTTGTACTGGGAATCACCCCTCAAATCACAAAATCACAATCAACGTCCATTCAGAATAAATTTATCGAATGGCAAAAGACTCCTGAATTAGCCCACACAAGCATCTGCGTGAACGTAACAGATAATCAAACTGGAGAAGAAATCATTGGCACATCGCCTCAGGTAAGCCTAGTTCCGGCATCTATATTTAAAGTGATCACCACAGCAACGGCACTAGATGTTTTAGGCCCGGACTTTCGATTTAACACCCAACTCTCCTACTCCGGAATTCTTCGTAACGATACACTTTTAGGCGATCTTCAAATTATTGGCGGAGGCGACCCGACGCTGAACTCCAGCTATTTCCCGGAAAACGGTTCGGTTATCGAAAAATGGCTGGATGCTATTCGACAAAAAAACATCAAGGTGATTACCGGAAACCTGATTGTTGATGGCACCGCTTATGAATCTCAGGGAATTTCGGATACCTGGGCCTGGGAGGATCTGGGATGTGCCTATGGAGCTGGCACTTCTGGTATCAGCTTCTGCGACAATATGTTTGAAATTCATCTGAGCTCTGAAAAGATTGCCGAAAAGCCAACCCAAATTGTAAAAATAATTCCTGAAATACCGAATCTTGAAATACAAAACGAAGTGCTTTCGTCGGATATCGATGGCGATCATTCCTGCATTTTTGGAAGAGCAGAAGAAAATAAACGGATTATTCGCGG
>Ga0302286_10001399_pt1 | contig 18007 bp, 17 predicted proteins | sample III_Fen_E2_3_FD_198765 | JGI IMG/M metagenome (GOLD analysis project Ga0302286, IMG submission 198765) | Peat permafrost microbial communities from Stordalen Mire near Abisko, Sweden - III_Fen_E2_3 | ecosystem: Environmental > Terrestrial > Soil > Wetlands > Permafrost | place: Sweden: Abisko...
CGAGATGAGCAGTAAGTATCTTTGCAAAGTCATATTTTAATTCAAAAGAAATCGTGTGTATTGCAAAGATACTTTTTTCGGGTTAGAAACAGGAAGCTGTTTTCTCTTTTTAATATAAATAGGGATTCGTTTCAAAAATCATTAAAAAATTAATTTTGATTCGGATTTGTTGACATTTAGTTCTGAATTGGCACCTAACACGAGTGGCAGATTGTAATCCACATGCCCTGCAGGAAAATTAAAACAAACAGGATAATCGTATTCCTTAACAGAATCTGCAATGATTTCGGTTACAGTTTGCATCATCCGCGGATCTTCATCACAATCAGTAAACTGACCGACAACCAATCCCTTGATGTGTGTCAAAGCACCGCTAAATCTGAGGTTTTGCATCATTCTGTCGATATGGTACGGTTGTTCTGCAATGTCTTCGATAAACAAAATCGAGTTCTCGTATTGTAAATCGAACCTGCTACCGCGCAAAGCCATCAGCACCGATAGGTTTCCGCCAACCAACTTTCCTGAAGCCGCACCCATTCTGTTCGATTCATGTGGTTGAACCGAATAGGTTGGAAGTGTTCCCAAAAGAATGTTTTTAAGCGATGAAATTTGATTGGAATCTGCCGGCAATTCCGTTAGATATTTTGCCATGATGCCATGAATCGAAGGGATTCCAAGATTGGTAATGACATTGTGCAGAATCGTAATATCGCTGAAGCCAATCAACCATTTGGGCGATTGGGCGAATTTAGAAAAATCAAGTTTATCGATGATTTGAGCCAAGCCGTAACCGCCGCGACTGCAAAGAATGGCTTTCACTTCCGTATCGTCCAACGCAGCTTGCAAGTCGGCTATTCGCTGTTCTTTAGTTCCGGCAAAACGCCCATATTCGCCCCTGGCAAATTGACCTTCGGTGGCGTTCAAGCCCCAGCTTGTAAGCACTTTTTTAGCTCCATCAATAAACTCGGGATTGATAACTCCGGATGGCGAGACAATGCGAATCTGATCGTTCGGTTTTAAGGTTTGAGATGTCATTCTTAATTATAAATATCAATATTTCAACCATTTCCACATTTCTTTCCAGGTAGTCTTTTTTCCATACATCAAAATGCCGGTACGGTAAATTTTGCCTGCCATCCACGTTGTTCCAATAAATGAAAGAATGAGAATGCTGATGGATAAAATGATTTGCCAAGCGGGAACATCGAACGGAAGGCGCACCATCATTACAATGGGTGAGGTAAACGGTATCATGGAACACCAGAATGCCAGCGGTCCGTCCGGATTTTGCGCGCTGAAAATTCCTGCATAAACGGCAAAAATGATTGGAAGCATAATGGGCAACGAAAATTGTTGGGTGTCGGTTTCATTATCAACTGCCGAACCAACTGCCGCAAAAAGCGATGCATAAAGCAGATAACCGCCCAGAAAATAGACAATAAATAAACCGACAATTTGCACGTAATTCAACCCTGCCAATGCAACAAGAATGTTCTGCATTTCGGATGGCATAGGAGCAGAGTGTTGCATTTGTTGCATCTGTTGCACCGAATTGGCATCAATATTCAATCCTAGTACCGAAGTGCCGATACCAACCAGCAAGACTGTCAGAACTACCCACATTAGAAACTGCGTGAGACCCACCAGTGCAATTCCGATTATTTTCCCCATCATGAGTTCAAACGGTTTGACGGAGGAGATAATCACTTCCACAATTCGGTTGGTTTTTTCCTGAACCACGCCCTGCATAACCTGAGCGCCGTAAATGATGATAAACATGTAGATTATCATAGCTGTAATCATGCCAATAATCAATGCCAGTTCAGCAGAGCCAACCTTGTCTTTCCCGTTTTCGCCCCACTTGATGGTTTTAAGATCGATGTCGGTATGCGATTTATCGACCATTTCCTTTAGGTTCGGGATGTTGTATTCTGCCAGTTTCTGCTCTTCAATGTATTTGTTAAGTAATCCTGAAATATAGCCTTTAAGTTCCACATTGACCTGCTTCTCTGAATACAACTTAACGGCATTCTGATTGTCTTTCAAATTGCCCGAAATATAAAGCAAAGCTGTGAATTGATCGTTGTTGGCGTTTTTCTTTCGGACGTTTTCCACTTTGTCGTTAATGAACTGAAAAGTGTAAACCTCGTTGCTTTTCAAAACTTTGGAGTACAGGTGAGTTTCGTCAATAACGACTATGTTCTTGATTTTATCATCTTTTATGCTACCCAGCCATACAATGAGTCCAATCATTCCGGTCATTAGCAATGGAGTAAGGAATGTGAGCAATATAAATGACTTTTTCATCACCCGGGTAGTATATTCCCGCTTTATTATCAAACTTATTTTAGACATGATGATTCGTTGTTTTATTTTCTTACTGTTTCAATAAAAATGTCATTCATACTGGGTAATAACTCTTCAAAGGTGTGAATCTCGGTTTGCGTCATTATAGTAGCCAGTATCGTGTTATTACTTCCTGTATTAACCTTTTGTATTTTGCTTTCAAAAATGCCATCTTTATTTGTTTGGGATAGCAGTTCAAAATCATTTCCGGCAATGGGTTTGTCCGACCGTATCAAGAATGTTCGGGTGGCATGGCGCGAACGGATTTCTGACACATTGCCCTGAAGCACGATTTTCGATTGGTTGACCAGCGATATGTTTTCGCACAAATCCTCGACTGTGGACATGTTGTGAGTTGAAAAAATAATGGTAGCTCCGTTTTTCCGAAGGTTAAGAATTTCACGCTTCATCAAATCGGCATTCACCGGGTCAAAGCCGCTAAAAGGCTCGTCAAAAATCAACAGCTTGGGATTGTGCAGAATGGTGGTGATAAATTGCACTTTTTGAGCCATTCCTTTGGAAAGCTCTTCCACCTTTTTGTCCCACCATGCTTGTATTTCAAATTCCTCGAACCAGTATTTCAGTGCTTTCAATGCATCATTTCGTGTCATTCCTTTCAGTTGAGCCAAATACAGAGCCTGTTCGCCCACCTTCATTTTTTTGTATAATCCGCGTTCCTCGGGCAAGTAACCGATTTGTTGCACATCGGCTTGGGTAATTCGCTTTCCGTTAAGGCGGACTTCCCCGCTATCGGGTGCTGTAATGCAATTAATGATTCGGATAAGTGTGGTTTTGCCGGCTCCATTTGGTCCCAGCAATCCGTAAATTGTATTTTCAGGAACAGACAGGCTGACGCTGTCTAACGCCAAATGTCCTGCAAATTGTTTTACTACGTTTTCTACTTCTAAGAGTTCCATATTATGTTATCTGATCTTTTATGATGAGATCTAAATTTCTTTATTCATCAAATAATTCTACATTTTTCCTTCATCGGCAAAGCTATAATAATTTCCCCGTGCCACAATGATATGGTCGAGAAATGTGATGCCAATGGCGTTGCATCCTGCTTTAATTTTGTTGGTAATCTGTTGGTCTTCCACGCTGGGTCTATTCTGACCCGATGGATGATTATGAGCCACTACGATTGAAATGGCCGATTTTTCGACTGACAGCTTGAGCAACATTGGGATGTCCACCACCGTTTGACGGCTTCCACCTTGCGTTAATCGTTTAATTTCAATTACTTTATTTGCTCCGTTAAGCAACCCTATCCAGAACTCCTCGTGGGGTAAATCCACCAGTTGCGGTTCAAAAAGATCGAAGAGATCCTGACTTGACGTAATTTTTTTTCGTTCAAGCATTTCGCTCGTCTTTCGCCGTTTGCCGAGTTCCAGAGCCGCCATGATGGTTATGGCTTTGGCTGAACCAATTCCCTTGAAACGTTTGCAAAGATCTGTAACGGTAAGCACTGCCAGTTCGTTGATATTGTCCTGACATTCGCGCATGATGCGGCGGGAGAGCTCAACAGCCGATTCATTTCGATTTCCAGAACCAATAAGAATAGCCAATAATTCGGCATCCGAAAGGCTGGTTGAACCTTTTCGCATCATTTTTTCGCGCGGACGGTCATCTTCTGCCCAATCACGAATAGTTAATCTTTTGTCGTCTTGCTCCATACGTCAAAAGTTGTTTGATTTATATGTCCTTTATTTTGAATGGATTGTAGGATATTCCTTTGTCGAACACATTTGAATGTTCAAACTCCCGAACTCGTTTCACCACCTGGATGGTGAGTGGCAAGGCTATAATTTCGTAAGCCGTTTTCAGCGCAGTTTGTGTAATAATAAAGACGATCAGGTGATGATGTGTCATAACTCCGGCAAAAGCAATAGTACAAAAAACTAGTGAATCAGCACCTTCACCCACAACAGTTGAGGCTACCGCCCGAACAGAAAAATGGCGACCACGTTGCAAAATCTTCAATTTGCTCATTACATAGGCATTGAGGAACGACCCGAACAAAAAAGCAATAAAACTTGCAACCGCAATCCTTTCGCTGGTTCCAAGAACTAGTTTAAAGGCATTTTGATAATGAAAATGTGGCGATGCAGGAGCCCAAATACTGAGTCGAAAAACAATCACTACCAAGAAGTTAAGGAAAAATCCAACCCAGATTATTAAACGCATTTTGCGATAACCCCACACTTCAGCTATCAAATCATTAATAATGTAGGTGATCGGAAATACCAATAATCCGGCTGTGATGTCAATGCCGTAAACGCGAATCAATTTTTGACCAACAATATTGGCCAATATCAAACAAACGGTAAACGCCAGCCCGAAGAACATAAATGCTATTGAAACCTGCTTTTTCATATCCAAGCGATTTTAAGGAAAATGCAAAGATAAAAGATTTAATTTCAAATACAAAAAAACTGGCTGCTTCATTCTTAAACAACGTCAGTTTTTGTATAAATCTTTGTCAAATAGGTGAATAAATCTGACTTTTGATAAGCTGTTGGGCATAGAAAGTCAGTATTTTAATACTCAATCGTAATAATTTCACACTCTTTTAATCTGGCATATTTCTGGAGTAACTCAATGGCATGATCAATGGCTGCCTGAAGTCCCTGTTTCCCATTGTATCCGTTGATAATCATTAATAATTTGGTGGTTGTCATCGAAATTTTTGTACGTTCGTTGTCGCTGGTGGGAGTGCCAATTCCGCCCACGCTGTCGCGATAGAGCGGCAATCCTTCCACATTCAGCACGCCGCGTCCAATGGCCTCAAAATAATCATTAGCACTTCCTACTCCAAGTTCAACATCGCCTTGGATTTTATCTCTGTCGAAACCTCCAATGGAATACCCGCTACGAATGGAAACCAGATTAATTATGTCAACCAGCGTGCTGACCTGATAAACGGGAATCTGTCGGACAATGCGGCGGCACAATGCTTCGGCCGAAGGGCGGTACCGGTTCGGGTCTTTGCCCAGTTTTTTGTAAACCTGACGGGTAGCAGCTATTTCAGGGCGTTTGTTTATTTCATCGATGGTAAATGTGCGGGCAATTCGGTTGGCTTCGGCATCCATTTCAGCCCAAAACTCAACATGGGTGGGGCTGTTCTCTACTTCGCAGCTAATAACCGCCAACCGAAGATTGGGGGCAGCTTCTCTGATTTTTGAAGAAATGGTGATTTTCATATTCGTTACCAACTAGAAGTTTATTATTTAGTATTGTCCGGTAAACTCTATATACGTTTTTTTAGGGAGAGATTTCTCACTTCGTTCGAAATGACATTCAGCATTTTAGGATTCTGGTAGGAGGTTGGTTTGCGGCTTTGCCGCAAACCAACCTCCTACTCAAAAAAACGATTTAATGAATTGTCATTCAGAGCGAAGCGAAGAATCTAATAATTTTTCTTTTAGCATAATTCCACTCAACATTCTCCCAGATTTTATGCCTAGTCGGCGTGCCGAGAAGAATTTTTCATGTTCGGTAAATGTGCAAATTCCGCTTATTTCAATATGTTCGGGTTTAATGCCGGCATCTAACAACGAGTTTCGGTTGGCTTTCCACAAATCGAGAAAGAGTACTTCATCGCGGTTTTCAAATATTTCGGCCGTGTCGAATCCGGCTAATTCAAAATTCTCAACCAATTCTTTTCCAACATTATATGCGTTTGTCGATATGGAAGGGCCAATTGTCACCAATATATTTTCGGGTTGGCAGTGGTAATGCTGCACCAGGGCTTGAATGGTTTTTCCGGCAATTCGACCACACGTTCCGCGCCAACCGGCATGAGCGGCTGCCACCACTTTTTGTACGGGGTCAAAAAACAACAAGGGCACACAATCAGCCGTCGTGACTCCGATACAAATATTGGGTAACTTGGTGATTAACGCATCCACGCCGTTGAGGTATTCTTTTCTTTCGGAAGCAGATAAGTTTAAGAATTCAGTGTCAATGAGCCGGACTTCCGTTTCGTGAGTTTGGTACGGAATAATAATTCTGTCGGGCGCAGTTCCCAGCTGATCGGCCAGAAGCTTTAAGTTCTGCTCAAAATGTTCCGGGTTGTCTCCCGAAAACGGACTCAGATTGAATGATGCGTAATTGCCCACGCTCACACCGCCTTCACGGCTTGTGCAAAAATGGGCAATTTCATTTTGTTGTTCGAATAAATGGTATGTTATCATAACTACCTGTTACATACTATAGGCTAAATTAAAGTTCGTCCCAGCCGATTCCCTTGTATTTGCTTAAATCATCGTCTTCGTCCTCGTCATCCAATTCTTCTTCTACCTCTTCTTCCACTTCGTGGTAGGCTATTTCCATCGGACGATGGGTTATTTCAATTACTTTGTTGGATTCTTTGTTGATTTCCGTCCAGATTAAATCTTTCAATTCGGCAATTCCCAATCCGCTAACTGAGGAAATAAAAACGGTCTGAACGCCTTCGGGAAGCTCTTTTTTCATTTCATTCAGCAGTTCCTCGTCCAACATATCGGATTTTGTGATTGCCAAGATACGTTGTTTGTCAACCAGTTCGGGGTTGTATTGTTTCAATTCGTTGAGCAGGATGTTGTATTCTTTTACAATGTCATTGCAGTCCACCGGAACCATAAACAACAAAATGGAGTTTCGCTCGATGTGGCGAAGAAAGCGCAATCCCAGTCCGCGACCTTCGGCAGCTCCTTCAATGATGCCCGGAATATCGGCCATAACAAACGATTTGCCATCACGATACTGAACAATGCCCAGGTTGGGAACTAATGTTGTGAACGGATAATCGGCAATTTCGGGTTTAGCAGCCGAAATAACCGAGAGTAAAGTTGATTTCCCGGCATTGGGGAAACCTACCAAACCGACGTCGGCCAGCACTTTTAACTGAAGGATAACCGTTTTTTCGATGGATGGTTCTCCGGGTTGTGCAAAGCGTGGAGTTTGATTGGTAGCCGTCCGAAAATGCCAGTTGCCTTGTCCGCCACGACCACCTTTTATCAACACCACTTCTTCGCCATCGTGAGTAATGTCGCACAGAAATTCGCCGGTTTCGGCATCGTAGACCACTGTTCCGCAAGGAACTTCAATCACTTTGTCATCGCCCTCTTTTCCAAAACTTCGACTTAAGCTGCCGCTTTCGCCATCGCCGGCGTGTACGTGCCGGGCGTATTTCAGGTGAATCAGTGTCCAGTGGTTTTTGCTGCCGCGCAAAATAATATGCCCGCCGCGTCCGCCATCGCCACCATCGGGACCACCTTTCATGGTCAGTTTATCCCGGTATAAATGTTTTGAACCAGGTCCACCTTTGCCCGAACGGCAAAATATCTTTACGTAATCAACAAAGTTTGAACTAGCCATTTATGTGTTTTTAGTTTATGAGATAACAAAACACACCGAAATAAGTTTCCGATGTGTTTTGAGTGTTTTTTAATACGTTGGTAATTATCGTTTTGAATCGATAACAGTTGAAATTCTTCCAAAAATATCATCGATGGTACCCATACCATCGACAGACGTATATTTGTTACGTTTTTTATAAAAATCGTTTACCGGTGCAGTTTGAGTCTGGTAAACAGTCAATCGTTTTTTGATTGTTTCCAGGTTGTCATCGCTACGTCCTGATGTTTGTCCGCGTGTTATTAGTCGATTAATTAACTCTTGTTCATTAACTTTTACATCAATCAGTGTTGTGATTTCTTTGTTTAGGTTTTTAAGCATTACTTCCAATGCTTCGGCCTGAGCCACCGTGCGCGGAAATCCATCGAGAATAATCCCGTTACTGCCTTCTTCTTGATTATCAACGTTTTTTGACAAAATATCGATAATCATGGTGTCAGGAACCAACTGACCTTGAGAAATATAACTTTCGGCAGTTTTGCCAAGTTCGGTTTTTTCGGCAATTTCTTTACGGAGTAAATCACCAGTTGACAAGTGTTTCAACTTGTACTTTTTTACAATCAAATCGCTTTGTGTCCCTTTTCCACAGCCGGGAGCACCGCAAATAATAATATTCAACATGTTATCTAATTAATAATTTCACAATTTTTTGGTGGTAATGCATTTTAAATAATGCACTTATATCAACTTTTTTCCTTAATCAACAACCGTATAAATGTCTTTTAGATTACGTCCGTAACCATCGTAATCAAGACCATAACCCACAATAAAATCATTCGGAATCCTCATGGCCACGTAATCCACCGTGATGTCGCGTTGCAAAGCATCCGGTTTTTGAAGGAAAGTGGCAATTTTTATCTCGCTGGCTCCCTTGGCTCGCAACGACTCCAGTATGCGCTCCATGGTCAGACCTGTATCCACAATATCTTCGACCACCACCACATTACGCCCAACCACACTTTCGTTCAGCCCAATCATTTCTTTTACAGCACCGGTAGAATACAGCCCGTTGTATGATGACAGTTTGATAAACGTGATTTCGCAAGGGATATTTACCGTTTTCATCAGATCGCCTGCAAACATGAAAGCACCGTTAAGAACACAAATAAAAAGCGGATTCTTATCGGCTAAATCGCGGTTGATAGCTTCACCAACTTCGCGCACTGCTTTTTGTATCTCCACATCGGGGATGGATAAAGCAAATTTTTTGTCTTTAATCTGAATGGGATTCATCAGAGTGTTGTTTTTTTGTAAAAGGGAAATATTCAGGCAATCTAAATTAAGCTACAAAAGTACAAAAAAACATTTGTTTCCGAAAGTAGCCCAAGTGGATATATTTTGAGTAGGGTCGGTTTAATTCGGGAACTTTAAGATACGATTTTCGGTTTTTATGAAACAAAATGTGTTACTTTGTGATTGTAACGGCAGGATTGCCAGCTCCCACGGTTAGAATATTTAGTATGCAAAAAGTCAATAAATTAGCAGCTGCATCGACCATCGATTTCTATTCGGCAAACACCGAATCGGTATTGCCTTTGCCAATGGTGGATGGAGGTATTGCAGCCGGCTTTCCCAGTCCGGCACAGGACTATATCGACCTGAAAATCGACCTGAATAAAACATTGATTGCGAACCCGTCGAGCACGTTTTACGGCATGGTAAAAGGTACTTCCATGCAGGATGCAGGCATTACGGACGGCGATATTTTGGTCATTGACAAAAGCCTCGAGCCCAAGAATGGCGACACGGCAGTTTGCTTTATCGACGGGGAATTCACGCTTAAGTACATCAAAATTGAACCGGACTCGGTATGGCTCGTTCCGGCGAACCCGAAATTTCAGCCGATCAAAGTGAACGAAGAAAATAACTTCTGCATTTGGGGAGTGGTAACTTATTCTATTAAAAGTCATAAACGATAAACTGATAAACCAACAACAAAACAATGTACGGCTTAGTTGATTGCAATAATTTTTATGCATCGTGCGAACGGGTTTTTAATCCTTCGCTCAAAGGCAATCCCATTGTGGTTCTTTCCAACAACGATGGTTGTGTTATTGCGCGATCGAACGAAGCTAAGGCACTGGGAATTCCCATGGGAGAGCCGGCCTACAAGCTTAAAGAACTGATTGAAACAAATCAGGTGCATGTATTTTCGTCCAATTACGTGTTGTACGGCGATATGTCGCACCGCGTGATGACCACCATTGCATCGTTTGTGCCCGACATGGAAATTTATTCCATTGATGAAGCTTTTCTGTTGTTCGATGGGTTTGACAACATTGATTTAAAAGAATTTGGCGAGAAAATAGTTCGAACCACCGTTCGGAATACGGGAATCATTGTAAGTTTGGGAATTGCTCCCACCAAAACACTGGCCAAGGTTGCCAGTAAATTTGCCAAGAAATACAAGGCTTACAACGGGGTTTGTGTGATTGATTCCGACGAGAAGCGTGAAAAAGCATTAAAGTTGCTTGAAATTGGCGATGTGTGGGGTATCGGACGTCGATACTCCAAGAAACTTCAATATTACAGTATCAACACTGCCTGGGATTTTACGCAACGAACCAAAAGCTGGGTGCGCCACACCATGGGGGTAACCGGCGAGCGAACCTGGCTCGAATTGCGCGGAACGCCCTGCATTGAGATAGAACGCCCTGCCAGCAAAAAATCCATTTGCACTTCGCGCAGCTTTGGCGAAAAACTCACGGAGCTATCAGCCGTGTCGGAGGCTGTGGCTAACTTTGCGGCATCGTGTGCCGAAAAATTGCGGAAACAACATTCGTATGCCGGAGTAATAATGGTCTTTCTTCATACCAATCCGTTTGCCACCAATCAGCCTCAATACTCCAATCAGGTGGTGATTCCGCTTCAGGTGCCCACGAGCGACACCACTGAATTGATAAATCAGGCTTTGCGGGGATTGAAATCCATTTTCAGAGAAGGTTATCGATTTAAAAAAGCCGGGGTGATTGTAAGTGAAATTGTTCCCGAACGCCCTGTGCAAGGCGATTTGTTCGATAACCGGAATCGGGAAAAATTCAATAAAGTGATGAGCGTTATGGACGAATTGAATGCTTCGTACGGACGACAGAAAGTGAAAATTGCTGCGCAGGGTTTCGACCGGAAATGGAAGCTGAAAAACGAGAAACTTTCACCGTGTTACACCACCAATTTGTCGGATATTATCGTTGTAAATTCCTCTGAATAAGATCGAGCACATCGTTTCCCCAAAAAAAAGAAAAGCATCCTGATCACTCGGAATGCTTTTCTTACGAATTAGAAACACTAACTAAACAAATTATTTCAGAGCTTCAAAAGCTTGTTGTAAGTCGGCTTTTATGTCAGCTATATTTTCAATTCCTACTGAGATACGTAGTAAACCTGGGAAAACTCCAGCAGAAATTTTATCTTCGGGTGTCAATTGTTCGTGAGTAGTTGCTGCCGGGTGGATGATCAACGATTTGGCATCGCCCACATTGGCGAGGTGACTAATCAGTTTCAGATTATTGATTAATGAATCAGCTTTTTCTGCTTCACCTTTCAATTTGAACGAAAGTACACCTCCAAATCCGCGTTTCAGGTATTTATTGGCCAACGCATGATATGGGCTGCTTTTCAATCCCGGGTAATTCACGTATTCCACCTGTGGGTGTTTTTCGAGCCATTCGGCTAGTTCCAATGCGTTCTGAACGTGACGTTCGACACGCAGCGAAAGCGTTTCCAATCCTTGCAAAAGCAGGAATGAATTGAATGGGCTGATCGTATTTCCCCAGTCGCGAAGACCTTCCACACGGGCACGAATGTTGAAAGCAATGTTTCCGAAAGGACCGTTGGTGCCGAATACATCCCAAAATACCAATCCGTGGTAGCTGTCTGTTGGCTCGGTGAAGGCGCGGAATTTACCATTGCCCCAGTTGAATTTTCCACTATCGACAATCACACCGCCGAGTGAAGTTCCATGACCGCCAATCCATTTGGTTGCACTTTCTACAACAATAGTTGCACCATGTTCCAACGGACGGAAAATAGCGCCGCCGGCACCGAAAGTATTATCAACAATAAGCGGAATTCCGTGTTTGTCGGCCACAGTAGCCACTGCATCGAAATCGGGGATGTTCAGATCCGGATTTCCAATGGTTTCGAGGTAAAGCGCTTTGGTCTTATCATCAATTAATTTTTCAAAAGTTTCAGGTTTATCGTCGGCAGTAAATCGAACCTCAACGCCAAGGCGTTTGAACTGGTTTTTAAATTGATTGTATGTTCCACCGTATAAATGTGATGTAGAGACGAAATTATCGCCGGCTTCCACAATATTATTCAAGGCAATGAATTGAGCCGATTGACCGGACGAAGTAGCCAGAGCAGAAACTCCACCTTCGAGAGCTGCGATGCGTTTTTCAAAAACGTCTGTAGTTGGGTTTTGTAATCGGGTGTAGATATTTCCAAATTTACGCAACGCGAACAAATCAGCACCATCGGCTGCATCATCAAAGACGTATGAACTAGTTTGATAAATTGGGACTGCACGCGATTTGGTTGTTCCGTCCACTACCTGACCTGCATGAACCTGCAGCGTTTCAAATTTGTATTCTGACATAAGTGTATTTTTTAACTGCAAGCAGTAAGAAGCAAGAGGTAAGCACTTGTTTCTGTACTTACCTTGTTTCTTGCTGTTGCTTTGTGTTGTTTTAAGTTGAATTTATAGAAGAGGCGCTTATTGCTTACCTCTTGCTGATTTTTTACAATGGGTATTCTTCAAATGCGTAAAGCAAGGTTGAAAGATAGCGTTCGCCGGTGTCGGGAAGCAATGCTACAATTACTTTACCTTTGTTTTCAGGACGTTCTGCCAATACGGTGGCAGCATAGGCAGCAGCTCCTGAGGAAATTCCAACCAACAGACCTTCTTGCTGTGCAAGCTGACGCGAAGTCAAAATGGCGTTGTCGTTGCTTACAGGTATAATTTCGTCAACCACACTTGCGTCATAATTTTTAGGGATGAATCCGGCACCGATACCCTGTATTTTGTGAGGGCCGGGTGCACCACCCGAAAGAACGGGAGAATCAACCGGTTCAACGGCTACGATTTTAATGTTTGGATTTTTTTCTTTCAGATATGCTCCTACACCGCTTACGGTTCCGCCGGTTCCTACACCAGCCACAAAAATATCTACTTTGCCATCGGTATCGTTCCAAACTTCAGGGCCGGTAGTTTCTTTGTGAATTTTCGGATTCGAAGCATTTTCGAACTGTTGCGGAATAAACGAAGCCGGATTTTCGGCGTTCAGTTCAAGGGCACGGGCAATGGCGCCTTTCATTCCGTTAGCTCCGGGAGTAAGTACCAGGTTTGCACCCAATGCTTTTAATAAGTTGCGACGTTCCAAGCTCATGGTTTCGGGCATGGTAAGTGTCAGTTTGTAGCCTTTGATAGCCGCTACCATTGCCAATCCGATACCGGTGTTACCGCTGGTTGGTTCAATGATTTCGACACCCGGTTTCAGGATTCCTTCTTTTTCAGCATCTTCAATCATCGAAAGGGCGATACGTTCTTTCACGCAGCCTGCCGGATTGAACGATTCGAGTTTTGCGATTACGGTGGCCTGAAGACCTTTCTTTTCGCTGTAATTTGAGAGTTGAACAAGTGGAGTATTTCCAATCAGTTCGGTCAGATTTTTTGCTATTTTTGCCATAACAATTTATGTTTAGTTAGTTATTCTATGCGTTGTTGAATTTGTTGATGCAAAAATACAGGGTTTCCACCCTTTTCACAATCGCAATGATGGGGTATTTTTATATACCATGTTTATGGTATAATTTGAGTATCGGACTAATTGCTGCTGTGCACCTTGAGGAGTTCGGGGTTACCTTCAAATTCAGCCATGGCTTTTCTCCACGCTTCCGAAATGGGATATGAGCTTTTGGTTTTGGCATCGAAGCAAACCATAACAGTCTGGCAAACACACTTTACTTCGTTGGTTTCCACGTCGATGAGCCTTTGCAGGAGCTTAAAGCTTTTATTTCCGATTTCCACCACCGCAGTTTCAACAGCCACATTTTCGCCTGGAAAAACCGATACCAGAAAGCTTACCTGAATGTTGGCAATGACCACACCCACTTCCTTATTGACGCTTATATCCGGGATAACCTGGTTGAAGTATGTGGTTTTCCCCAAATCAAAGAAGGAAAAGTAAACCGAGTTATTCACATGTCCTAAAGCATCGAAGTCGTTGAAGCGGAGTTGAATGGGGGTGGTATGATAGAATTTAATATTGTCCATTGGTTTGTCTTATTTTTTTGCAAAAATAAGCAATTAAAATCAGGATAGTTTTTCATTTTCCGAAATTTCATCAATTATTTCGATAATTTGCTCATTTTTCAAAATCGTCAGCCCGAGGCGGTCGGACGAAATGCCATCGTTTAAAATGTAATTGTATTGGGGCTGTCCGTTGTCCGATAGGGAGTTGAAGCATTTAAAGCAGACTTTGTCCGACATTTCGAGCTCTTTCCCTACTTCTACAATGTGCGTGGAGATAAAGAAAACCGATTGTTGAATTTTTGTGAATCCAGTTGTAATCAGCAGCGTAGCGTCGAAAGCATCTTTCACATTGGTACCGCGGAAAAGCTCATCAAAAATGACCAGAACTTTCTTTCTCTCTTTTATCTGTAGCACGATGTCCTTCACTCGCTTCACTTCGCTGTAATAATAACTATATCCTTTGTTGATGTCGTCCGAGATGTTTATTGTTGTGTAAAGCCCGTTAAACAGAGACGTTTGCATTGCTTTTGCCGGAACCGGAAATCCAATATGCGAAAGGTAAACGCACAGCCCGACTGATTTCAGAAACGTGGATTTACCTGCCATATTTGCACCCGACAGAAAACAGAGGTTTTGGTTTTGTCCCAAACCGATGTCATTCTTTACCGGGTTTTGGATGAAAGGATGGAAAATCCCGTCTATGTTGAGTTCGGGTAAGGTGGTTTCGGCAAAAGAGGGAAATCCCAGTTTGTGCTTTTGTGCAGCTTCGGCTAACGAGAGATAGCAGTCGAACGTGTAAGTTAATTCGAGAAGCTTTTCAACGATTTTCTTCTCTTTCTTCCGAATCAAATAGTCGAACCGGCTTATCTGCCAGAATCTGAGTTTTTTCTTTTTGTGATTGATAAACGGTTTGAAATGCGGGTGAAATTGGATTCTACGCACTTCACTTTTTAATTCGGACAGAAATTCAGGAAGTTCGTCAGGTATTTCCTGATTCCCGAAAAATGCAATCAGGCTTCGGATATGAGTTTGCAAACAGGCTAAACCTCTTGTGATTTGATAATATTCATTGTTTGGCTTTAGCCGATAAGTTATAAACGAGTAAAAGGAATCTAAAATATTCTTTTTCAGGATGGCGTTTTTCTCACTTAGATAATAATCCACGGCATCCACATCTTTTCGCTTCAGATCGCAATACAGGTTGTTATCAACTAAAAATTGAACGCAATCGATTCTTGACTTGATAGCCGTTAAATCACTTAGCGGATCTTTCATTATGCCTAAAAACAAATCTTTACCACCATTGGTTTGAGTGTAATTATACCAATCAAAGACAGATTTTTCACTTCTACTCTGTGGAAAAATATTTAAATCAAAAAAGGTTTGTGAGTCAGTGCCAAATGTCATGGTTGGGTCTGTTATTCGTTGAAAGAACTTCTGTATTACTCTTCAATTTCCACGGCAGTTCGTTTTCTGAAAAGAAAATAAACAATGGCAATGGCAGCTACGAGGAAAAACGTTGAAACAATGGAGCCTTCAAATCCGAACTCGCCACCATTCCAGATATTGGCTTCTGAGTATTTGGTTATAAAAATAGCGGATGTTTTGGTTCCACTCACGCTGTACCCGAATACCGGCCCTTGAAAGAAGTTCCAGCTGAAATGGAGGGCAATGGGAAACCAAAGTTGCCTGGTATAAATAAATGGCAATCCCAATAAAATTCCGGCTAAAAAGATATTTGTCATACTCAGGAACGTAACATTGCTGTTGGCAATATGCAGCAGGCAGAAAAGGAGGGCGGAAATGCCCAGCGCCAGGTATTTGTTCATGGAAGCCATTAAATTGGTCAGGAAATACCCCCTGGAAAATAGCTCTTCGGAAATGGCTACGCAGACAAACAACAGAAAACTGAATATGAAATCCCTCGCATTAAACTGAACAGTTGAAATGCTGATTTGGCCTGTGGTTGTCAGAATCAGAAATCCACCCGTTATAAGCACCATCCCCAGTGCGATTCCCCACACGATGTCCTTCAAAATCGACCCTTTTGTGAACCCTATGCTCAACAATGGTTTTTGGTCCACATATTTATAAAACAATGCCACTATGCCTGCCGTACCGATTAGCGAAAAGACACTTATTATAAATTGTTGCAGCGGAGTTTGTTCTTTAGTCTGCCCATGCATCACATCCACACCGGCAATCAGCATTCCAATGAACTGAAATAGCGCAAGGACAAATATGAAAGGAAGAATGAATTTTAGCAAATTAATCCAGCCTTGTGTTTTCTTTTTTGGTTTTTGTACTTGAATTTGATCAGCGATAGTGGTTTGTTCTGTTTCCATAGGGCCTTGTACTTCTTTTTAGAGTATGTCACATTAACGCTCAAAGATAAAAATTATCATTAACATCACCAACTAAAATGCCAATTAGTTTTTAGATAAATGTATTTGTAGTTAATTTTAGTAAAGATTTGACTGATTGGAAGGTGCTATAATCTGTTGTTAGGTTAACGGCGACTTGAATCTGCGGTGGTATTTTTCTTTCGCTTTTTCGGCTTCCGATTTGGAAATTCTATGAAATGATAACTATCAGAAAATTAATGCATTTTCTTTTGTTTTTCAATTCTTCTTTTTGAAATAAGCGGTAATCCACAATTTCTAACTTATCTTTGCAGCTGTTTTCAAACAAATTTGATGGGAGATATACGTAAATTAGCTGGCCAAACTGTTTTTTATGGAGGTAGCACTGTGCTGGCTCGCTTAGTTATTTACTTGTTGGTACCGATTCAGACGACTATTTTTGCTCCGAAGGAATACGGCGTTGTGGGTGAGATGTATGCCTATGTGGCATTTTTAATAGTGATGCTTACATTTGGCATGGAAACGGCTTTTTTCCGTTTTTACGATAAAAAGGATGAACAGAAAAGCTCGCTGGTTTATGGTACGGCACTCCGATCACTTATTTTTGTGGCAGTGATTTTTGTACTGCTAATGAATGTGTTTGCACGCCCTATTGCCAGTTATATTCGCTATGCCGATCATCCCGAATATATTGTCTGGTTTTCGTTTCTGGTGGCTATCGATGCCATTACTACCGTTCCGTTTGCCCGTTTGCGAGCTCTTAATCGGCCTAAGCTTTTTGCATTGCTCAAATTGGGAAATATTGCCATATGTTTTTTGCTGAACATTATTTTTCTCTACATTTTCCCCTACATGCAGGCGCACGGGCTGCTGTCTTCCGTTCTTCCAATTCTTTACAATCCGGCTATCGGCGTGGGGTATATTTTTATTGCCAACCTGATTGCGTCTGCATTGACGTTGCTGGCAATCCTATTCGTTATGCCCCAAAAGCAAATGCCTTTCGACCGGAAATTGTGGAAGCAAATGATGGCTTATGCCTTGCCTTTACTCATTTTCGGATTGGCCGGTAATATCAACGAAACGTTTGACCGTATCCTGCTAAAATGGCTTTCACCGGTTGATGTTGCTTCCACTCAGGTAGGAATTTACTCGGCCTGCTACAAGATATCTATTTTTATGACCATTGTGATCCAAGGATTTAAATATGCGGCTGAACCTTTTTTCTTTTCACACGCCAAAGAGTCCGATTCGCGCGAGATTTATGCCGATGTAATGAAATATTTCGTCATCGTATGTTCGCTTATTTTTCTAGCTGTTATGGTATATATCGATGTGGTAAAATACATGGTGGGCTACAAATATTGGGAAGGGCTGAAAGTTGTTCCTGTTCTGCTGTTGGCCAATATGTCACTGGGTATTTTTTACAATCTGAGCATCTGGTACAAGCTAACAGATAAAACCCGTTTCGGGGCATATCTTTCGATTTTCGGTGCAATTATAACACTTGTGCTTAACTTCACTTTAATTCCGATTTTGGGGTATATGGGTTCGGCTTGGGCAACATTTTTTTGTTATACTTCCATGATGGTGCTCTCCTTTTTTATCGGACAGAAACACTATCGAGTGCCATACAATATGCAGCGAA